>Ga0114932_10000590_pt1 | contig 43016 bp, 41 predicted proteins | sample 2SBtaG_2_FD_87286 | JGI IMG/M metagenome (GOLD analysis project Ga0114932, IMG submission 87286) | Deep subsurface microbial communities from Kolumbo volcano to uncover new lineages of life (NeLLi) - 2SBTROV12_ACTIVE470 metaG | ecosystem: Environmental > Aquatic > Marine > Volcanic ...
AAAGGATTCAAATCGCCCAGTGATTTGTTATGCTGCAACAGCAACCAGGCGCCTTGACCCATGTAATTGATGATGAGAGAGAATTTCACAAATATCCAGCTCACCTGAATATTCCTGCGTCCGCAGTGTCCGAGGTCACTGTACAATGCTTCTGCTCCTGTTGTACAAAGGAAAACAGCGCCCAGTATCCAGAAACCTTTGGGATAGTTGACCAGCAGCTCAATGCCATAATAAGGGTTGATGGCCTTAAGAATTTCAGGCATGTGCGCAATCTGCGCAGCCCCTAATATCATGATCATGGTAAACCAGATGAGCATAATAGGGCCAAAAGAAAAGCCCACTACTTTGGTACCGAACCGCTGGAAAAAGAACAGTAGGGAGATGATACCGATCACAATACCTACCGTAAGGTTATTGCCGGGAACAATGATAGTTTCCAAACCTTTTACACCACCCAATCCTTCAATGGCCGAAGCCACGGAAATGGGTGGGGTGATGATGCCATCGGCCAGCAGGGTGGCAGCACCGATGATGGCCGGCACATACAACCATTTGGCATACCGGCGAACCAATGCATACAGGGAAAATATTCCTCCCTCACCCTTGTTATCTGCTCTCAGCGTAAGGAATACATACTTAAAAGTAGTTTGCAGGGTCAGTGTCCACACCACACAGGATATTCCACCATATACCAGCTCTTCCGTAATGGGCCGTTCGCCGATGATGGAGCGGAATACATATAAAGGAGAAGTTCCGATATCACCATAAATGATACCCAGCGTTACCAATAAGCCCGCAAAACTTAATTTGCTCAAATAATTATGACCAGCCGAAGAAGAGGTAGGCATGATGAGTCAGAGTGGTTTGGTTTATGATTAAATACAAAATAAGTAAAAAAGGATATCGGAAAGATGGCTGGCAATCATAGCAATTATCAAGGGTCAAAACTATTTTCTAAATCAGCACCTGTAAGGTTTTTACCAAAATATTAATCGACATTTAAGTAATAACAATTGTTCGTTTTACCTTTCGGGTCCAAATCCCTTCATCCTGTTATCTTTATCGCATGTCAGCACACCAGCACTTTACGAACCTGTTCACCGATATTTACGGCTCGCTCAACGAGCAGCAAAAAAAAGCTGTAGATACCATTGAAGGTCCTGTGATGGTGATTGCCGGTCCGGGTACAGGTAAAACTCAGATACTGGCGGCCCGCATTGGAAAGATCCTAATGGATACCGATGTTTTACCCGAAAATATCCTCTGCCTTACCTATACCGATGCCGGCGTAGTAGCCATGCGCAAAAGACTGGTTGGCTTCATGGGTCCCGATGCGTATAAAGTGAATATCTATACTTTTCATGCCTTCTGCAACGACATCATCCAGGAAAACCTCTCCCTCTTCGAAAAAACAGCCCTGGACCCCATTTCAGCGCTTGAAAGCATCGAGTTATTCAAAACGCTGATCGACAACTTTCCCAAAAACCATCCTTTAAAACGTTACCGGGGCGATGTTTATTTTGAAGTCAGGAACCTGCAATCACTCTTCAGCACCATGAAACGCGAAGGGTGGACGCCAGGGTATATTTCGTCTCAGATCGATGCCTATCTCAAAGACTTACCCAACCGGCAGGATTATATCTACCAGCGCAATGGCAAAAATTATAAGGCCGGCGATCTGAAGACGGCCCGCATAGAAGAAGAAACGGAGAAGATGGAAAAGCTGCGTGCTGCTGTTAACGAATTCAACCGTTTCCAGGAGATGATGCTCAGGAAGAACCGTTACGATTTCGACGATATGATCAATTGGGTGATACGGGCCTTTAACGAAGAGAAGCACTTGCTGGCCCGCTACCAGGAACAATACCAGTATATATTGGTTGATGAATACCAGGATACCAGCGGTACGCAGAACAGGCTGGTGGAACTGCTCATCAGTTATTGGGATAAGCCCAATGTATTCGTGGTGGGCGATGATGACCAAAGCATCTATCGCTTCCAGGGAGCCAACGTGGAGAATATGCTCCATTTCGCCAACCAATACCGCGAGCACCTGCGAACAGTGGTGCTAACCAACAACTACCGTTCAACCCAACCCATCCTTGATGCTTCCAAAACACTGATCGACCGGAACAGTGAAAGGCTGGTGAATAAAATAGAGGGGCTTTCCAAAACATTACTTGCTTCTAATGCTGCTATCGCCCAACTGGATCACCAGCCAGAACTAAGGGTTTATGAAACGCAACAGGATGAAATGATCGATATCACCCTGCACGTGTCTCATCTATTAGAACAAGGCATTCAGCCGGGAGCCATCGGTATCATTTATAAAGAGAACAAATACGGTGAAGAACTGACGCAATATTTCAGGCAGCAAAACATTCCTGTGTACAGCAAACGCAGGCTGAACATATTGGAATTGCCCCTGGCCAGGAAGATCATCTTATTGCTCAAATACCTGGCGGCTGAACACGATACTCCTTATGGTGGTGATGAAATGTTGTTTGAGATCCTGCATTTCGACTGGTTCGGTATCGCACCGCTCGACATTGCCCGGCTGAGCATTGAAGTGGCTGAACGGAAATTTGGAAAAGATAAAACATCTATCAGGCAATTATTGCATGACAAAATTAACCAACCTCCACAGGATCTCTTCAGTCAGCCTGTTCCTGCAGCATTGAAAAATGCCGGGCTCATGCTTGAATCACTGATTGCCGATGTGCCCAATGTTACCCTGCAAAACCTTTTTGAAAACTGTATCCGCAAAGCAGGGGTATTGAACTTCATCATGCAGCAGCCCGATAAACACTGGCACCTGCAGGTACTCACCGGCCTCTTCAATTTTATAAAAGAAGAGACGCGGCGTAATCCTTTGCTTTCACTGGAAACACTGGTGAACAATATAGCATTGATGGAGAAAGAAGCCATCAGCCTTCCGTTGGTACAGGTAAGCGGTACCGATAAAGGTGTTAACCTCATGACGGCACACGGTTCAAAGGGATTGGAATTTGAGCATGTATTCTTTGCAGGTTGCAATGCCAGTAACTGGGAAAAGAAACGCAAGCCGGGCGGTGGATACAGTTTCCCGGATACACTCTTTATTTCCCAACCTGCACATAAGGAAGAGGAAGAATTGCGCCGCCTGTTTTATGTGGCCCTTACACGCGCCGAAGAACACCTCGTTATTTCTTATGCCCGGTTCAAAGACGATGGCAAAGAGTTGGAGCCTTCCATGTTCATTGCCGAGATACAGGAAAAACATGCATTGCCTGCCATGACGGTATTGGTTGATGAGGAAACCCGCAGCAGATTTGCCGCACTGACTTTCCAAACCGCTTCGGCTCCGGAGATCGACCCCATGGAAGCCGATGTGGTTACACACCTGCTCGACAGGTTTGTGATGAATGTGACCGCTTTGAACAATTACTTGAAATGCCCATTGCAATTCTATTTCAACAACCTGGTTCGTGTTCCTTCGGGCAAATCGGAAGCCACCGAATTCGGTTCCGCCGTTCACGATGCCCTGCACAAGCTCTTTAGCAAAATGAAGGACACCAATGCCTTCCCGCCGAAAAGTACTTTCATTGAAGACTTTGAAAAATACATGCACCGGCACCGTGAGAGTTTTACCAAAGAGCAGTTTGCAAGAAGAAAAGAATATGGGCAGGAAGTGTTGTCTAATTATTACGATCAATATGTTGATACCTGGAATAAGATCGTGGTAGTGGAAACCAGCATCCGGAATGTGGTAGTAAAAAATGTTCCGCTCAAGGGCAAGATAGACAAACTGGAGTTCGACGGTAAAAATGTAAATGTGGTGGATTACAAAACCGGTGATATTGAAAATGCAAGAGATAAGTTGAAACCGCCGCACGATAAAAATCCCAACGGGGGCGATTACTGGCGGCAGGCAGTATTCTACAAGATACTGATAGATAATATGGAGCAGAAGAACTGGAATGTGGTAAGCGCCGAATTCGATTTTGTGGAGCCCGACAAAAAGAAGCAGTACCGCAAGGAAAAGATCGTTATTAAGCCGGAAGATATTACCACTGTTACGCAGCAGATCAGCTCCGTGTGGCAGAAGATACAGGATCGTGAGTTTTATACCGGTTGCGGCAAGTCCGACTGTCACTGGTGTAATTTTGTTAAAACCAATAACCTGGCCGTATCACTCCACAATCTTAACGAAGAAGAAGACAACGATTAATTTCAAACAATATAAGTTTGCACCTGATCAATGATCCAGATGAAGCATACGGTATCCTTTTTTATCGCTGTCCTGTCGGCCTCCATCGCCACACTGGCGCTGCATTCCTGTGCCAATATCATTCCGCCGGGCGGAGGGCCTAAAGACAGCCTGCCTCCCCGGCTGGCCCTGGCATCACCCAAAGACTCGGCCCTCAATATCCCGCTGACCACTAAAAACATCGTACTCACTTTCGATGAGTTCGTGCAGTTGCAGAACATACAGGAAAACCTCATTGTTTCCCCCACGCTTAAAAATATTCCAACGGTAGACGCACACTTGCGCAACGTAACGGTGCGTCTTAGAGACACCCTGGAACCCAACACCACGTACACACTCAATTTTGGCGATGCCGTCAAAGATGTAAATGAAGGAAATGTGGCAAAAGGTTTCAGCTATGTTTTTTCTACGGGAAAAAACATCGACCATTTTACTTACAGAGGCAAAGTGTTTTTAGCAGAAACAGGTAAGGCAGACAGTACATTGATTGTTGTACTGCACAACAACCTGTCAGACACAGCCATTTCGAAAGATCGTCCGCGTTATTATGCACGCATCAACGGAAAGGGAGATTTTGTATTTCGCAACCTTCCAGCCGCTACTTTCAACGCCTATGTAGTACCCAACGATTATACCAAGCGATACGACGACAGCACAAAATTGTTTGCTTTCCTGGATTCATCCGTAACAGTAGGCGCCAGCACCAGGATAGATACTTTTTATGCTTTTCAACAAGTAAAAAAGAAAGAAAAAGCTGCTACTGTTCCTAAAAACACTGCTGCACCCAACAAAACCAAAGAAGATAATAAGCTCAAATTGTTTGCCGGTTCATTGGAAGGTGGCAGTCAGGACCTGTTGAGTGATCTTCAATTGAATACCAACCATAAGCTGGCAACGATCGACAGTACGAAGATACTTTTATGCGATACCAATTACCAGGTGGTAAAAGGTTATACCCTTTCGCTAGACACCAGTAAGACCAGGATCCGTCTCCGGTACGATTGGAAGGAAAACGTTCCCTTCAGGCTGGTCATTGCCAAAGACGCGATGACCGATACGGCCGGGAATATGCGGGCCAAAGCAGATACCATCCGCTTTTATACAGAAAAAGAATCCAGCTATGGGAGTCTTTTCCTTCAATTCAAAAACCTTAACCTGCAGCTGAACCCGGTATTGCAATTTGTACAGAACGACCGCATTGTGGAGTCGGTAGTGTTGACCTCGCCGGAATTCAAACGTAAGCTTTTCAAACCTGGTAATTACGAGTTGCGCGTGCTGTACGATGCCAACCAGAATGGTGTATGGGATACCGGAAGGTTCCCTGGCAACCGCAAGCAGCCGGAACGCGTGCAGTCCATTCCAACCCAATTGAACATCAGAGGCAACTGGGATAACCAGGTATCGGTGAATCTCTGATGATGTATCTTTGCAGGTATGCAGCTTCCTTCCGCTTTATTAGAAAATGCAGTGGCGCAGTTTGCCAAATTGCCGGGCATCGGCAAAAAAACAGCGTTGCGGCTGGTCCTGCACCTGCTCAAACAGGAAGTGAACGAAGTACAACATTTTGGAGAGACCATCGCCCGCATGCGGCGCGACATTAAATTCTGCCAGCGTTGCTTCAACATCAGCGATGGCGATATCTGTGCCATCTGTTCCAATTCCATGCGCAACCAGCGCATGATCTGCGTGGTGGAAAACATCCGCGACGTCATTGCCATTGAAAGCACCCAACAATTCAACGGCGCCTATCATGTACTGGGTGGCGTTATTTCCCCGCTCGACGGTGTTGGTCCCGATCAGTTGAACATCAGCGCCCTCACACACCGTATTGAAAAAGAAGAAACAGAAGAGCTGGTATTCGCGTTAAGTCCGAATATACAGGGCGATACCACCATTTATTATATCCAGAAAAAAATAACCCACCTCCCCTGCCGCGTTACCACCATTGCCCGTGGCATTGCTTTTGGCGGCGAACTGGAATATGCCGATGAGATGACATTGGCGCGCAGCATCGCCAACAGGCTGCCGGTACAGCAGTATGTAAAGTAAAATAGTTCGGCAAGCAACCTTTCGTTACCCATTACCGTAATAGTATATAATTAATGCATAACATTGAATAATTTGCATATCAACCGCAAATTCAATTTTATGAAAAGATGGATTCGGATCATTTTGGCAATTGCTGTGGCATGTGCTGTAACCGGCGGCATCATTGCCTATCGTATTTTCAACAAACCCCACAGGGATGTTACACAGGAAACCGGCGTAGCGCTTACCGCACAGCAGCTTTATGACGCTTTCAAGACCAACGAGCAGGCGGCCAATCAAAAGTACCTCGACAAAGCCATCCAGCTTACCGGAGAGATTGCCGATATCAGCAAAAACCAGGAAGGTAATATTGTCGTAAATTTTAAGACCAATGACCCGCTTGTTATGATCAATTGTACTTTCAAAACCAACCCCGGCGAGTTAAAACCGGGGCAGAACATCACTTTCAAAGGCATCTGCACCGGGTATATCCCCGATGCCAACGTTGTTATCAATGAAGGCGTTTTAGCAAAATAAACAACCTATGAAGCAAATCATTACCATCCTCCTCCTTGCACTGGCAATGACCGGCGATCTGCATGCACAAAAAATATTCGGCACAAGGAATGGAAAGATCGGTTTTATTTCACCTACGGATGACGATGTGAAAGCCGTAAACAACGAAGTCTCCAGCAGGATATCTGACAATGGACAGATGACTTTCAGCCTGCTCATCAAAGGGTTTCGTTTTAAATACGCAGAGATGCAGGACCATTTCAATGACCAGTACCTGGAAAGCACCAAATTCCCAAGGGCCGATTTCAAAGGCATGATCACCAACCTGGGCGATATCAGCTTTTCGAAAGATGGCACTTATAAAGCCATTGTAAAGGGCGATCTGCTCATGCACGGCGTTACCAAAAATGTTCTGGTGAATGGTGTGATTGAAATCAAAGGAGGTAAGCCTTCGGTCAAAGCCTCTTTTGTGATTGTGATGAAAGATTTTAAAATAGATGCGGCCAGTGTAACCGACAAGGTAACAGTCGAAATCAATTGCCAGTACCAATAAACATCATTGTGATATAATAAACCATCTTTATGTACCGCTCCTATAAGAAACTTGCTGTGCTGATCACTTGCTGCTTGACCGCCTCATTGTTGCAGGCGCAACAGGTAGATCTTTTTAAAATGCAGGACAGCGCCAATAAAGCAACCGACAAAACCATTACTGCCGGACCTGTGATCAATACTTTTTATTCTACACGACTGGTAAATGCGCATACGGTAGAAATCACGGGTCCTGGAAGTATGGACTTTCGCATCAATCACCGTTTTTCGCCGGTAAACCAGGGCCTGTATGAATTATTCGGTCTCGACGGCGCCTCGTTTCGTTTTGGGTTCGACTTTGGTATTGCCAAAGACCTGATGATCGGTGTGGGCCGTACTACATATAACAAAGAATACGACGGGTTTATCAAATACCGGCTCATGCACCAGAGCACCGGAGCAGGCGCCATGCCTTTATCCATTGCAGTACTCGGATCGGCCATGTACAAGACCATTGATTTGGATACCAGTCTGAAAGCAACCGCCACTGACCGGCTCACTTATGTGCTACAGCTGATGATCGCCCGCAAATTTAATGAGCATACCTCTGTTCAGATATCGCCCACCCTCACACATTACAACCGGATCATCGGCTTCACCGGCGGATCTTCCGATATGCTTTCCATAGGTTTTCTCGCCCGGCAGAAAGTGAGCAAACGCATCAGTATCAATGCTGAATATTTCTGGCAGGCGAATCGCTTCAACGGCACATATGACCCGCTTTCCATTGGTGTGGATATTCAAACGGGCGGGCATGTTTTCCAGCTTCATTTTACCAATTCCATTGGCATGAACGAACATGCGTTCATCCACGAAACCACTGGCTCATGGGGCAATGGAGCCGTTCGCTGGGGCTTTAATATATCCCGTATCTTCAATATCAGCTCGAAGAACAAGAAAGGGAATTGGTAATCCATTCCCTTTTTCCTTAACTTTGCACTGCCTCAGGCGGATTTGTTTATTGTTCAGCCTGGCGTTCCGCATTATTGCGGAATCAATTGAACTAATAAACGTATTGAAGAGCCCTTCATTTTTTCTCTCACAAGCGTTTATTGGTTCCATAATATAACCGGTTGCCCTGTTCTCTTACAACGGAACAACAGCAACCCAAAGAGTGCATTATGGATATCAGAAAAGAACTGGAAAAAAGGATACTGGTGATCGACGGCGCTATGGGCACCATGATCCAACAACACAAACTTACAGAAGCCGATTACCGCGGTGAGCGTTTCAAAGACTGGCAATGCGATGTAAAGGGCAATAACGACCTGCTGTGTATTACACAACCACAGATCATCAAAGGCATTCATAAACAATACCTTGCTGCCGGCGCCGACATTATTGAAACCAATACCTTCAGCAGCACTTTCATTGCCATGGCCGATTACGAAATGCAATCGCTGGCTTATGAATTGAATGTAGCCGCTGCGCGCTGCGCCAGGGAAGCCATCCAGGAATTTACCGCAGAAAATCCGGGTACTGCACAACGGTATGTGGCTGGCGCCATCGGTCCGCTGAATAAAACCTTGAGCCTCTCTCCCGATGTAAACAATCCCGGCTACCGCGCCGTAACATTCGATGAAGTGGCCGATGCTTATTATGAACAGATAAGCGGACTCGTAGATGGCGGCGTTGATATTTTACTAATTGAAACCATCTTCGACACCCTCAATGCCAAAGGCGCCATCTATGCGGCCAAAAAATATTTCAGAACAAGCGGCAAACCGGAATTGCCCATCATGATCAGCGGTACCATTACCGATGCTTCGGGGCGTACGTTGAGCGGACAAACACTGGAAGCCTTTTATACTTCCATCATGCATGCAAACCCTTTGAGCGTGGGATTGAACTGTGCATTGGGCGCTGCTGAAATGAGACCGCATATTGAAGAACTGAGCCAGATAGCCGCTTGTTATACTTCGGCCTATCCCAATGCAGGTCTGCCTAATGCCATGGGTGAATACGATGAGGCACCCCATGAAACGGCTCATTTTATAGAAGAATGGGCCAAAGAAGGATTCGTGAACATCGTAGGAGGTTGTTGCGGCACCACGCCCGATCACATCAAACACATTGCCGACAATGTTAAAAAGATTGCGCCGAGAGCGATACCGGTTATTGAGACCGAGTTGGTTTAATCATTAAGTCAAGTATCATGAGTGGAGACATCATTATCAAACCTTATTTACGCCTTTCCGGACTGGAACCATTGGTTATACGGCCTGAAACGAATTTTGTCAATGTAGGCGAACGTACCAATGTAACCGGTTCCAAGAAATTCGCGCGGCTCATCAGGGAAGGTAAATACGAAGAAGCCCTTTCTGTAGCGAGGCAGCAAGTGGAGAGCGGTGCACAAATACTGGATGTGAACATGGACGATGCGTTGCTTGAAGGCGTAACAGCCATGACCACTTTCCTCAACCTGATCCAGAGCGAACCCGATATTGCCAAGATCCCCATTATGATCGACAGCTCGAAATTCGAGATCATTGAAGCGGGATTGAAATGCGTACAGGGTAAATGTATTGTGAACTCCATCTCCATGAAAGAAGGAGAAGAGAAATTCATTGAGCAGGCCATCATTTGTAAATCTTTTGGCGCCGCAGTAATTGTGATGGCATTTGATGAAATAGGACAGGCCGATACCAAAGAAAGAAAAGTAACTATCTGTCACAGGGCTTATAAAATACTGACTGAGCGCGTAGGCTTTGCACCGCAGGAGATCATCTTCGATCCCAACATCTTTGCTATTGCCACCGGTATTGAAGAGCATAACAATTATGCAGTTGATTTTATTGAAGCCACCCGCGAGATCAAGCAACTGATGCCGCTGACCAAAGTGAGCGGTGGTGTTTCCAACGTTTCTTTCTCTTTCCGCGGCAACGACCATGTGCGGGAAGCCATTCACTCGGTATTCCTGCTCCATGCCATCAAAGCCGGTATGGACATGGGCATTGTGAACGCAGGTCAGTTAGTGGTATACGATGAAATAGAACCCCGCCTGCGCGAGTTGTGTGAAGACGTGATCCTGAACCGCAACAACGAGAACAACGAAGCCACCGAAAAACTCATTGCCCATGCCGAAACAGTGAAAGCCAAAGGCAAAGTGGAAGTGAAAGACGAAGCATGGCGGAATGAGCCCATCGAGAAAAGACTGGCCCATGCACTGGTGAACGGCATTACCGATTATATAGATGCAGATACGGAAGAAGCCAGACAAAAATATCCTAAGCCATTGGATGTGATCGAAGGCCCGTTGATGGATGGTATGAACATCGTAGGTGACCTGTTTGGCGCCGGTAAAATGTTCCTGCCACAGGTGGTGAAGAGCGCCAGGGTGATGAAAAAAAGCGTGGCCATCCTTACACCTTATATAGAAGCCGAAAAAGAAGAAAAGAAAAAGGCGCAGCTACTTAGTGGTGAGGCAGACACAACATCTGCTGGCGCTGCCAAAATATTATTGGCTACTGTAAAAGGCGATGTACACGATATCGGGAAAAACATCGTAGGCGTGGTATTGGGATGTAACGGCTATGACATTGTTGACCTGGGTGTGATGGTGCCGGCTGACAAGATACTGGAGACGGCGATCAAAGAGAAGGCAGATATCATTGGGTTGAGCGGATTGATCACGCCTTCACTCGATGAAATGGTGCATATAGCCAAGGAAATGAAGCGTCGCAATATGCAGCAGCCGCTGCTCATCGGAGGCGCTACCACTTCGCGCATACATACTTCGGTTAAGATCGCACCGGAATATAATAATGGCGTTGTGCATGTGCTTGACGCTTCGCGAAGTGTTACTGTAGCAGGTTCTTTGTTGAATAAGGAACAGAAAGAAGCCTTCCTGAAAAATACCGCTGAAGAATACGCCCGGTTGAAACACAATTTCGACAACAAAAAGCCGGTGAAGCAATACCTTCCTTACGAAGACGTATTGCAGAACAAAACAAAGATCAACTGGGATGATTTTCAGGCAACCGATCCGCAATTCCTGGGCACTAAAGTATTCGACGACGTAGACCTCTCCGAGATCAGACCTTATATTGACTGGAAGCCTTTCTTCATTGCCTGGGAAATGCACGGCAATTTCCCCGACATTCTCAGCGATGAACTGGTTGGAAAAGAAGCCACCAAATTGTACAACGATGCCAATGCACTGATTGATAAGATCATTGCTGAAAAATGGCTCACAGCCAAAGGCACCATCGGCTTCTGGGAAGCGGGCAGCGAGAACGACGATGTGGTGGTAAAGAACGGAACAGCAGATACCCGCTTATCCTTCCTGCGACAGCAGGTAAAAAAAGCGCCCGGACAACCCAACCTGTCGCTGGCCGATTTTGTAGCGCCTGTTTCCAGTGGTAAAAAAGATTTCATCGGCGCTTTTGCCGTTACCATACACGGCATTGAACCGCATATCAAAAGATTCGAGCAAAACTTCGACGATTACAACAAGATCATGTTGCAGGCCCTGGCCGATCGTTTTGCAGAAGGTTTGGCCGAATACCTGCACCTGAAAACAAGAAAAACATATTGGGGTTACGATCAGTCCGAACAGCTGAGCAACGAAGAACTCATCAAAGAACAATACACTGGTATTCGTCCTGCACCGGGTTATCCTGCCTGTCCGGATCATACAGAGAAACACAAACTCTTTCACTTGCTCAAAGCCACCGATACAGTGGGCATTGAGTTAACAGAGAGTCTGGCCATGTACCCTGCTTCCTCTGTTTGCGGTTGGTATTTTTCTAATCCAAGCAGCCAGTATTTCGGCGTGGGTAAGATCCTGCGCGATCAATTGGAAGATTATGCCCGTAGAAAGAACATGCCCCTGGCAGAAGCAGAAAGATGGTTGAGTCCGGTTTTGGATTAGCCCTTACCTTTGCGCCGAACAACCGATTCAGTATGAAATGTGTAAGTAAATCGCTGTTGGTATTGGCTATGGTATTGCCCGTTTTAACGCAGGCGCAAACAAAGAAAAAAGAAAAAAAAGGCGAGTTTTATTTTTCCTGGGGCTATAACAAAGAATGGTACACGCATTCAGACGTTACAGTTAGTCAGCCTGAGCTGCAGACTAAGTACACAATGAAAACTGTGCACTCGCACGATCATATCGGATGGGATGAAGGTATTTTCAGCATTCCCATCAGCATACCACAATACAATTATCGAATAGGATATTTTTTCAACCGAAAAAAAGGATGGGCTTTCGAAATCAATTTCGATCATACCAAACATATCATACAAGACGGACAGCAAATTGAAGTGAAAGGCATGCTGAATGGAAGACCGGTTGATTCCACCATCAATTTCTCCAAAGCCAATGGCTTTTATTATTACCTGAACAATGGCGCCAATTTCCTGTTGTTCAACATCGTGAAAAGATGGAACTGGTTGGAAGCAAAGAACAGTTGGTTCAAATTGGATGCACTTGCAAAAGCGGGTGTAGGTCCTGTTATCCCGCACGTAGAGAACAGCCTGTTCGGTCAGCACAACGATGCCGGTTTCCAATTGGGCGGATGGAACATGGGTTTCGAAGGCGCTTTACGCGGCACTTTCTGCAAGCACGTTTACCTTGAGTTTGCCAACAAGCTGGATTATGCCAGCTATTCAGGATTGAAAGTGTACAAAGGAACTGCGTCGCAGGCTTTTGGAACTTATGAGCTTATCCTGAACCTGGGATTCTCTTTTTAATATCATCTCTTTTCAAACAGCCACCATAACCTTCTACGTGGTTTAACCTTGAAGTTTTTGCGCACATACGTTGCGATGTGGTGCATGGCTTCGTCCATATCATCGGTAAGGAACAACAATGTTTTGTCAACCGGCGCGATGGTTCCGGCGGCTTCCATGGAGTCGATGGCTTTCATCAATGGTTCGTAATAAGATTTGCCATAGAGTACGATGGGGAAATCGTAGATTACTTTTGTCTGCGCTAACGTAATGGTTTCGAAGAATTCATCCATCGTGCCAAAGCCTCCCGGCATGATGATGAATGCGTAAGAATATTTTACCAGCATCACTTTGCGGGCGAAAAAATAATCGAAAGTGATCCATTTGTGCATATACGGATTGGGATGCTGTTCATGCGGCAGTTTGATATTACATCCTACCGAAGTACCGCCGCTTTCAAAAGCGCCGCGGTTGGCTGCTTCCATAATGCCCGGTCCGCCGCCTGTCATGGTGGTAAAACCGGCAGCAGCAATGCGCCTGCCGAATTCCCTGGCTGCATGGTAGTATGGATGATCTTCTCCAAACCTGGCAGAGCCGAACACCGTAACACAGGGCCCAAGGAAATGCATGGTCCTGAACCCTTTGATGAACTGCCAGAATACATCCCAGGCAAAACCCAGTTCACTGATCCTGGGGCGGGGTCCTTCGAGATAAATGGATTGTTTTGCAGGAATGATCCTGTCTGTCTTTTTCATATACACATCTTGAATACAAAGAAGGGTCAAATTAGTAAAAAAATAGCATGCGGTGAATGTGGTTTTTGATGCATCTTTATATTCGCTTAAACCCATCAACATGCGCATCATTTCATACAATGTCAATGGCATCAGGGCTGCTATCAAAAAAGGATTTCTCGACTGGTTGCAGACGAATCCGGCAGATATTATTTGTTTGCAGGAAACCAAAGCACAAAAAGAAGACATTGATATTGCATCCATAGAATCGCTTGGCTACCAGACATACTGGTTTTCGGCACAGAAAAAAGGATACAGCGGGGTGGCCATCTTTACCAAAATCAAACCCGACCAGGTTATATCGGGAAATAAAATTGAACAAAGTGATTTTGAAGGAAGGGTGATCCGCGCCGATTTCGGAGATATCACACTCATCAACGCTTATTTTCCTTCGGGCACCAGCGGCGATGAACGGCAAACTTATAAATACCAATGGCTGGATGAATTCTTTGATTATGTTCAGGACTTGCGTAAAAAAAGACCCAAGTTGATTGTTACGGGTGATTATAATATTGCACATACCGAAGTAGATATCCACGATCCCAAGGGAAATAAAAACTCATCCGGCTTCCTGCCCGAAGAGCGGGCCTGGATGGATAAATTTCTTGGGAAACAATGGATCGATACTTTCCGCCTCTTGTATCCCGATACCAAAGGCGCTTATTCCTGGTGGAGCCAGCGTTTCCCTTCTGTAAGATTGCAAAACAAAGGATGGCGGATCGACTATATCTGTATCAGTGAAGCATTGAAGCCCCAACTGAAATCCGCTGCTATTTACCCAGATGTAAAACACAGCGATCATTGTCCCATCTACGCGGAAATTAAATGAGCATGTTTATCTACAACGTCACCACGAAAGTCTCCCCGCATATCCACGAAGACTGGGTACGCTGGATGAAAGAAGAGCACATACCGGCTGTTATGCAAAGCGGCTGCTTTACGGAGTACTGTTTTGTAAAACTGCTGGAAACCGACGAATCAGAGGGGCCTACTTATGCCACGCAATATTTCGCAGCTACCAGGGATGATTATGAGCGGTACATTGCACAGCATGCAACTGCATTGCGGCAGGATGCCCTGGATCGATGGGGCAATCATTTCGTTGGTTTTCGCACACTCATGCAGATTGTGAATTGAGTGTGGATAGTTTTTACAGGCGATGTTGGCATATCCAAATCTTCGTTATATTTCTCTGAAACCCGCACGGGAACTGAATTCCAGCCATCCAACCCTTAAAACCCTTTGCCCGCAAGCGTTCCAGCCGGAAGGCATTTACGGAATTATTTCCAACTATTTGAATAAAATCGGCTGAAATCCTTTATGGCAGGGTGTTTGCAGGTTCCAAAAAAGAGGATAAAAAAGCAATGAAATATTTTGCTGAACGACAAAAGCCAATAAATTTGTTTCATAGAATTAAAACAATCTAAAAACACATCTATGAACAAAGCTGAATTGATCGCCCAGATTGCTGAAGATGCTGGCGTTACTAAGACCCAGGCAAATGCTGCCCTGGATTCTTTTGTTGACACAGTAACCAAAGCGCTGAAAAAAGGCGACAAAGTTACCCTGGTTGGTTTTGGTACTTTCTCTGTATCTAAGCGTGCTGCTCGTACAGGTCGTAACCCTCAGACTGGCGAAACGATCAAGATCAAGGCTAAGAAAGTTGCCCGCTTCAAAGCTGGTAAAGAATTAAGCGCTAAGATCTAACTGAAAGCTCTTCAAAAGAATTGAACCCCGCATTAGCGGGGTTTTTCTATTTTTGCAATTCATTTATTTTCAAAACCAAAAACAATACCATGGGTAGAGGTGATAAAAAGACCGCAAAAGGTAAAAGATTTCAGGGCTCTTTTGGAAAAACGCGTCCTGCCAAGCCGAATAAGAGTAAGAAGCCTGCTGTAAAAGCTTCTTAAACATTCCATCGTCATCCCGAGCAACGTCACCCTGAGCGAGCGAAGCGAGTCGAAGGGGCAGCCGAGGGACCTCATGAAGTCTTCAGCAGGTCCCTCGACTCGCTGCGCTCGCTCGGGATGACGATATAATGGTACATCAGCGATTCTTCGTTGCTATTGTTTCTATTGCCTGAACCAGTCTGTCCAGGTCATCTATCTTCGTATATACATGCGGCGTAACGCGTACGCAACTGATGTTTTCCCACACAATACCAACGGTATGTATCTTATAGCGGTTGAATAAAGCGTTGTCGAGCTCTGCCGGTGTCATACCTTCAATGCTTACGCCCGTTATGGCGCAGGAATATTCCGGTTTCAAAGATGTATGCAGTTTTACACGCGGAATGGATTTTACCTTCCCGGCCCAATAATTTTTGAGATAGCGAATGCGTTCTTCTTTCCGTTTACTCCCGATGGCTGTATGAAAATTGATCGCTTCGCCTATTCCCTGCTCTATCGGAAAGCTACGGGTACCAAGGGTTTCAAATTTGCGGATGTCGTCGCTGTGCGGTTTATCGTTACAAAGTAGCGGCCATATCTTGCCAATTTTATCTTGTTTGATCCATAACATGCCGCTGCCAATGGGCGCGCTTAAGAATTTGTGCAGACTGGTTCCGAAATAATCGCATTCCAGATCCGGGATCTTGAAATCAAGCAGTCCGAATGAATGCGCCCCATCCACAATCACTTCCAGGTTGTGCCGGTGCGCCATCTGGCAAATCTTTTTCACGGGCATGATCTGTCCCACCCAATTGATGATATGGGTAACATGCAATATCCGGGTTTTAGGTGTGATGGCTTTTTCATAAGCGCTTACAATCGCCTCATCATCTTCTATGGGAAAATCGAAACTGATCTGCGTATACTGTAATCCGTCACGCATGGCACGCTGCTTCCAGGCCTGTATCATGTTCGGATAATCCTGTTTGGTACCGATCACTTCATCGCCCGCTTTGAGTTCCAGTCCATAGATAACTGTATTCAGCGATTCGGTGGCATTCCTGTTCACCGCTATTTCTTCGGGCAGGCAGCCGGCCAGTGTTGCCAGCTTCTGGCGCAGCGGCTCCCTTCCCTGGTCCAGTATCCGCCACATATAATAAGAGGGCCCTTCATTGGATAAACGATTGAAGCGTTCCACCGCTTCCTGTACCACACGCGGAGCGGGACTTACTCCGCCATTGTTGAGGTTCACCAGGTTGGGGTTTACAGTGAATGACTGTTGTATCACTGACCAGTAGTCCTCATCAGCAGCCACAGTTTCTGGACTGAATCCTGCTACTTTTTGTGCAGCCTGCTTCCATTCTGCTGCATGCAACTGGTTAAAAAGACTGTTGGCAGAGAACGCTCCCGCCAGCAGGCCAAGCTGTCTGATGAATTTCCTGCGCTGGTTCATACCCATGAAGTTTAGTGAGAAAGTTAGCAAAAAAACGGCGTACGCCAATTTGTGTATCTTTGCATCAGAATACAGTTGTTATGAAAACGAAGGGATGGATACTGGCGGTGTGTTTGGTATTGTTGCTGCTGAATGCAGGATATTTACAGGCACAGTGTTCCATTTGTACCAAAACCGCTTCTCAAATGGGCGAAGGTCCGGCCAAAGCCCTCAACTCTGCCATTATTTATTTAGCAGCAGCCCCACTGCTCATCATGGGTTATATAGGCATGCGTTGGTGGAAGAACGAGAAAAACATGCATAAATAACGTCTGAACGGGTTTTCAATATAATCCCCGGTAGATCTCTATATACTTTCGGGCCGTATTTTGCCAGTTGAAAGAATAGGCCCTTGCTTTCAGTCTTTCCACTAAACCTGTATCCGTTGAATAAACAGTCATCCCCCTTTGCAGGACTTCCCGCATATTCTCCGGATCAAAATCATTGAAATAAAAAGCATCTTCGCCTCCTATCTCGGGTAAAGAAGTCTGTGTTGATAAAAACACCGGCTTGCCAAACGCCATGGCTTCTATCACCGGTAAACCGAACCCTTCTGCCAATGAGGGGAATACAACTGCTTCGCAATGCTGATAATACCAATATTTTTCTGCTTCTGTTACCGGCCCTGTAAAATGTACCCTGCTTAGTACACCAGCCTTCTGCGCAGCTGCTATGATTTCCTTTTTATATGCTTCATCCTGCACAATGCCTGCAATAACTAAATGTTTGTCGTTATTCACCAGCAGCGCCGGTAATACATGAAAGTTCTTTTTTACCGCAATCGTTCCAATGGTAAATAAAAACAGACCGCCCGGTTGTACAAGCGGTGCAGCAGGCAAAATAGCTGCATTGATATTGCATCCGTTATAAATAACCGTTGCGGGTTTGTTATTCAACCGGATATGAGCATGCAAATCATCCAGCACAAATTGTGAAATGGTTGTAATATGATCTGCCCGGTCTATTTTATGCTGCAGCGCCTGCAGGCAAGTTTTCCTTTTTGCAGCCGATTTAAAGTTCCCTTTCAGAAAATTCAAATCGTGTACCGTTAATACAACAGGGATCTTCCTGTTGGCAGGAAAGTATTGACTGCCCTGGTGTGTAGCATGCCAGACATTGTATTTAGCGGTAGCAGGTAATATCCATTTATGCACAGCATGCTGGTATATATATTGTGCATGAGTGCCAAAAACAGGACCGCATTTCCGGGGCATGAAAAAAGAAATCGCTTCTTCCACAGCTTCTTTCAGCAACGAACGACCCAATTGCAGGCAGAAATGGTATAACCCCGTATGAGGGTATTTCATTCTTTCGCAATCGAGTATGATCTTATGCATTGGTCGGGTGTAGATTATTTGATCTTATAAAACATTTTCAGGCAAAACAACCATCGCCTGAGTTGGTTTCGCCGTTTGTATGCCAGTATCCTGCGATTGTATCGAAAGAACAAGATCATTCTTTTGAAATTGTTCATCAACGAAAAATAACGGTACGACTGCATCACAGCAGCCAGTATCTTTTTTTCATTCACCAGCAATGCAGGGCACTTCTCATACTGCAATCGTATCCGCTCCCTGATTTGCGCCAGCTCCGCTTCTTTACCAGGCTTTTTCTTTTTCACTGGTACCGCCTCTCCTTCCGCCTTCACTTTTCCAGCGCCAAACACATTGGCATTGTGCTGCCGGTATTGTACCAGCACTTTATCTACGAATTTGATTTTACCTGTCAACGTAGCTACAAAGCCCAACCAATGATCGTGAGGTATCATAGGCGCCAAAGGAACCGACGCTTTTACCAGGCTTCTCCTGATGATCATCGCATGTCCCGGCGCTGAATTGCCCACCAAAAAACTCAGGCAATCATCAAAATCGCCCAGCCTTTTGATATCCGATAATTTTTTTTCTATCCGGTTGCCATTGTAATCGATCAGCTCGGAATTACTGTACACAATGGGGTAATCGCCTATTTCCTGCATCAGCAGGCTCAGCTTTTGCTTATCCCAGATATCATCCTGGTCGCTGAGCGCCAGGAACTCACCGGCCGCCAATAACATACCCTTTTCAAAATTGCGTACATAGCCGATGTTCTGTTCATTGAAGAACAACCTGATATTGTTGAAGCGTTCTGCATATTGCTTCAGCAGGTTCGCCGTACCATCTGTTGATCCATCATCTACTATGATCACTTCCAGGTTAGGATAAGTCTGTTCCAGGATGCTATTGAGCTGTGCACCTATGAATCGTTCTCCATTATAAGTGGCCATCACTACCGATACCAATGGTAATTCTGCTGCAGGATTCATGTACTATTTACAGGTATTGCTGAACGAAAGTAAATAAATTAAAACCAGGTTCTTCCAAAGCCCTTCTAACCGATCGCCTCATTTCCTCTTTATCAATGGATGCCATTCTGTGTTTTTGGATGAGCCGGTAAGCTCTTTCGGTAAACAACCACGATTTTCTTTCCAGTAAACGTGCTGTATGCTGGTGTGCCACGATGGCTTCCATCAAGGCATCTATACCTTCTTTGCGTGAAGCGATTGTTTTGATCACAGGCACCTGCCATGTGCGCTGCTGAAATGCAGGCGCCAGCATTTGTTTCAGGTTTTTCACAAACAGATCGGCATCCGGCCTGTCACTCTTATTCACCACAAATACATCTGCAATTTCCATAAGCCCTGCTTTCATGGTCTGCACTTCATCCCCTGCTTCAGGCACCACTACTACTACTGTTGTATCGGCCAGTCCCGCTACTTCAATCTCGCTTTGCCCAACACCCACGGTTTCAACAATGATCTCATCAAATCCTGCGGCCTGCATCAATGCAGTGATCTCAATCATTTGCGGATGAAGGCCCCCCAGCGCTCCCCTTGAAGCAAGTGAACGGATAAAAACATGCGGATGCTGGTACCATTCACTCATGCGAATCCTGTCGCCCAGCAATGCACCCAGGTTAAAGGGGGAAGATGGATCAACACAAAGCACACCCACTTTTTTCCCTTGCGCCACCCAGGCACCGATGAGCGCATCTACCAGCGTGCTTTTCCCGGCCCCGGGAGGGCCTGTAATACCTGTTATGGCAGTTTTTCCGGAAGGCAACCGGCTCAGGAACGTCTCGTAACCACTCACCGCATTTTCCACGAGGGAAATACTTCTGGCAAGTGCTTTAAAGTCGCCCTGGCTCACACCTGTTATGAACTGCTCCCACATAGTTCTAAATATAGACCTATTATTTCAACAACCTGTAATTCCTGAAATCAAACGGCCTGATGCCGGTAAGCCGCTCAAAATAATAAAGGAGCCTGTCTTTCAATGAAAACCGCTTCCTGGTAATATCCAATTCTACCTGCCAGTTCTTGCGCGCGATCCTGTCTTTCATCACCGACGGGTGAGTATCCCTGAAGCGTTGCAACGAATCGAATTCATTGAAATCATAAAAATCCGGACTCGTAATTACCGACCGTATATTGGCATTACTATCCCAATACCGGCTGATCTCTTTTTGTTTTTTCATCATCTGCTCGGGGCTCTTTACCCAGCCATAGTGATAGATATAAGCGTCTGCCGGTTTCACCCACAGTTTCCTTTCATCCACACGGAACCCCTGCGCGTCTTTATAAGCGGCGATCTTTTTATCATTCCGGATAATACGCACTTCGTGATCGTACCATTTACGGCTATCGCCCACATAATCATACGTACCATAAAAATGGAGGTATTTGAAAAGCAATCCTTCTACTCTTTTATCATCTTTATATCGTATACAAGCCTCTTTAATAGCCGGATGGTATTTTTCGTGCACTACTTCATCGCCCTGGATATAAAAAGCCCAATCACTTTCGGAATTGATCAATTGAAAAGCCTTGTTCGTTTCAACCGCCAGTACCGATCCGCCGCTGCGCAAGCCGGAATCCCAGACCGACCGGTGTATGCGGATCTTGGGGTCGTTGATTGATTGCATCAGTCCCAATGTATCATCAGAAGAATCTCCTACCAATACGATCATTTCATCCACTACCGGCAGAATAGAGCGAATTGCTTCTACAATGGGGTAGTCGTTCATCACAGCATTGCGAATGATCGTAAAACCTGAAATTTTCATAGTCCGAAATTGTCACGGCAAAGAAAGGCTTTAATTTTGACCTGTAACATACCCGCTTATGCCAACAACCCTCTGCTTCGATTTTGGGAACACCCGCTTCAAATCTGCCGTATTTGAAAACGACGAGATCAAAGAAGTAGTGGTATTGGAAAACGATACGCCCGATGCCATTCGCCCGCTGGTAGAAAAATACAAACCTTCCCGATCGATCCTTTCTTCTGTGATCAGGCATAACGCTGAAACGGAAACTTTCCTGGCGGCACATACACAATTCCACAAGCTCGACCACCATAGTCAATTGCCCTTCACCTCACCGGTAGGCAAGCCCGAGACCATTGGGGCCGACAGGCTGGCCATTTGTGCAGCGGCTGTTAAGCTGTTCCCGCACCAGCACAACCTGGCCATCGGGTTGGGTACCTGCATCACCTATAATTATATCAGTCCTGTTCATGAATTCCTGGGAGGCAGCATCTCTCCCGGCCTCAATATGCGTTTCAGGGCCATGCACGAACAAACCGCCCTCCTGCCCCTGGTAAGCCCTGAAAACAGGTTTCCGCTGATAGGTTATGATACCAAAACCAATATTTTGAGCGGTGTGATACTGGGAATGGCCAAAGAAATAGATGGAATAATTGATGCTTATGCATTGAAATACAGCAACTTTAACGTGCTGTTAACCGGGGGTGATATGGGTTTTTTTGTCTCACATCTAAAAAACAGGATATTTGCCGACCCTTATTTAATCTTTAAAGGCCTCTATGCGATCAGTGAGTACAACAGTGGCCAGGCTTTGCCTGGCTCTATTAGTAACCGGAACCACCCTGCTTAGTGCTGTTGCACAAGAGAATTCTCCCTTTGCACGTTACGGACTTGGTAATATTTATAGCGGATCCAATGTGGTGAGCCGCTCCATGGGCGGACTGGGTGTTGCCTATGCAGATGGCCAGAACAATAATGTGGGGCAATCCGTCAACTTCAGTAACCCCGCTACTTACGGGAACCTGTACATGACTTCTTTTGACCTGGGTCTGATGATCGATTCCCGCACGTTACGCAGCAATAATCCTTCGGGCCATTTCCAGTCGAACTATTTCATACCTACTTATGTGGTGGTGGGAATGCCCCTGAACCGCAAAAAAGGATGGGGTCTGGCTTTTGGCCTGCGACCTGTTACCAGGATCAATTATTCTGTTCACACTTTTGAACAGATCAGGACCGACAGCCTCGTCAATGTGTATGAAGGCTCTGGTGGATTGAACCAGTTTTTTGTGGGATTAGGCAAAAAATGGAAATCGCTCAACATCGGTTTTAATGCGGGCTATCATTTCGGAAACAAGGATATTTCCACTAAAAAAGCTTTCGTGAACGATACGGTTTTCCATTACCAGTCGAACTCTTTTACCAATACGCATTTCAACGGCCTCTTCTTTGATGCCGGTATGCAGTATGAAATAAAGCTGAGCAAGAAAGAATTCAAAGAAAAAAAATCCACCGATCAGTATGCACTCCGTTTCGGAGCCACTGCCAGCCTGAAACAGCAATTATCTGCTTCGCAGGATATCGGCCGCCAAACTTATACGCAGACTTCCAATGGCGAAGTGACCATCGACAGTATTTACGAAGTAAAGAATACCAAAGGCAAAATAACCCTGCCTTTCAGTTATGCAGGCGGTATCACTTTCCATAAAACAACCACAGGTGTAAGAGGTGCATTCGAAATGTGGTCGATCGGTGCAGAATATGCTGTTACACAATGGACCCAATACCGTTTTTATGGACAAACCGAGCCACTGGTGAATAGCTGGCAGATGAAAGTGGGTGGACAGTTCTGTCCGAATCCCATCAATGGAAAAAATTACTGGAGCAATGTCAATTACCGTGCAGGGGTATACTACGGTAAGGATTACGTGAACCCCGACGGCAATGGGTTGAAACAATTCGGTGTCTCCCTCGGCGCCGGCCTGCCGGTAAAAAAATGGCGCTCTTACGACTACCAGTTCACCACCATCAATACTGCCTTTGAGTTTGGCAAACGCGGGTCCAGTGTTAACAATATCACAGAAAATTATTTTCAGTTATCTTTCGGACTTAGTTTGAGCGACATTTGGTTCCAGAAACGCAAGTATGATTAATCGCAGGATACATAAAAAACTAATTACAGCAGCCGTGATCACCGGCTGCTTTTTTATGTTTGCCTGCGAAAATGATGTGAATGAAGTGAGAGCGTTGGGTAAGCGAAAGCCCGGCGTTGACGAAGGACGCAAAATTGAAAGTTACCTGAGTGTAGGAGGTCATATGCGGGCCAAGCTGATTGCACCTCTGATGTTAAGTTTCCAGGGCGATAGCGCACGCAAAGCCGAATTTCCTAAATCGCTGCACGTTGATTTTTATAATGACAGCCTGGTAATCGAAAGTCAGCTCGGCGCCAAATACGGGCGCTACCTTGAAGGAGAAAGCAAAGTATTCCTGAAAGACAGTGTGGTAGCGTTCAATATCAAAGGAGATACATTATTTGCCAAAGAACTTTACTGGGACCAGTCCCTCGGCCAGTTCTATACCGATAAAGAAGTTACCCTCAGTCAACATACCCCCCGCCAAAAGATGATTGGATTAAAAGGCATCCGTTGCAACCAGGATTTATCTTACTTCACCCTGTTCGGCATCAAGCCGGGTAGTTTCATAGTTGTTCCGGATAGTACTTCTACAGCCAAAGACACAAGTAAAACCGTAATAAAGTAAATTGCGAATGGATGAGGTGAAGAACGTCATCCTGAGCGAGCGAAGCGAGTCGAAGGACCTGCTGGTACTTCGAGCAAATCCCTCGACTACGCTCGGGATGACGAATAAAATAAATCAAATAATATGGAATATCGCAGGATGGGCAAGACCGGCCTACAACTCAGTGTGCTCAGCTATGGCAGTTGGGTAACTTTCCACAAACAGATCAACGATGGCATTGCCGATGAATTGATGGGACTCGCTTATGACGCCGGCATTAATTTTTTCGACAATGCAGAAGTATATGCCCTGGGCGAGAGTGAGCAAATGATGGGCCGGGTATTGAAGAAAAAAAACTGGGACCGTACCTCTTATACCCTTTCTTCCAAAGCGTATTTCGGATGGAGGGGTAAACAAAACAAGCCCAACCAGACCGGCCTCAGCCGCAAACACCTGGTAGAAGCCTGCCACGAAGCCTTGCAACGCCTGCAAACAGATTACCTGGATATTTATTTCTGTCACCGTCCCGACCCTGCTGTACCCATTGAAGAAGTAGTGTGGACCATGCACAACTTGATACAACAAGGCAAAGTGTTGTATTGGGGCACCAGCCAGTGGAGCGGTGCAGAGATCATGGAAGCCCATCGCGCAGCGCAACAGTATCACCTCATCGCCCCTACGGTTGAGCAACCGCAATACAATATGTTCGAACGTTTTAAGATGGAGCAGGATTACCTGCCGGTATTCAGGAACGTTGGACTGGGTACTACCATTTGGAGTCCGCTCGCCGCCGGTTTCCTTACAGGCAAATACAACAACGGTATTCCGGAAGGATCGAGACTGGCATTGGAAGGATTCGACTGGTTAAAAGACCGCTGGGTGCAGGAAGCCAAAATAGAAAAGGCGAAGCAATTGCTACTCCTGGCCAATGAACTCGGCGTATCCCTTGCCAGCCTGGCCATTGCCTGGACCATTCACAACCCGCATGTAACCACCGCTATCCTGGGCGCTACAAAAGCATCGCAACTGGAAGAAAATCTGAAAGCGCTGGAGGCGTTGCCATTGCTTACCACGGAAGTAATTGAACGGATTGAAAAAATATTACAGAACAAGCCGGTAATGGATCTTTCCTGACGCGTTCTGTTTTCGGAAACCCGGTTCATTTTAGACGATTAAACACTGATTACAACATGAGATGCTTTATCCTGTGCATACTTACCTGTTCCCTGACGCTTGCCCATGCGCAGCATTTTCAACAGGCGCTATCATTGTTAACCGAGAATAAAAGAACCGAAGCCAAGAGGTTGCTGAACAAACGGATTGAAATTTATGGCGATAATGAAGATACCGAGTACAAGCAACTGGAATTGCTGGTAAAAAGAAGCGATATCGACGGACTGATCAAAGAATTGGGAAAAGCCTATCAGCGCTATCCCGACAATGTTCCATTCGCCAACATGAAATACAACCCCGAGGCCAATGTAAACAAAGACAAGAGCAAAGCCGATACAGTGCTTGAAACTTTCCTGAGCAACCATTATAACGAACAACTGCTTGACATATTGGTGAACGATAAGATGGCCCTTGGCAAAAAAGAAGAAGCACCTAAAAATGTTAGCTACAGCTGCCCTGCACTCAATTATAGCCTGCATTTTGAAGTCAAACCCGACAGGGTCATTGCTACACGGGAAGTAAAATACCTGGCAGAAGAAGTCCCCACCAGTGAATTTGCAGCATTTAAAGAAGCGCTCAACAAAATGGTGGCGGCAGACAAAAAGCAGATCGCATTCAAATAAAAACGACCTGCCTTTCCAACTTTTTCGCCAGCCTGCACTCTTATAAACGGATTTTCCGATTGGAACAGGCAAATAACATACAAACGGCTGTTGTGAGAAGGGCCAGTAAAGGTGATGCAGCGGCGCAGGCTTTATTGTACAAGCAGTACAGCAAAGCCATGTTCAACATCTGCACGCGTATGACCGGCAATCTCAACGATGCGGAGGACATCCTACAGGATGCTTTCGTAATCGCCTTTCGCAGCATGTACCAATTGAGAGAGGCTGCGCAGTTCGGCGGCTGGTTAAAGCGCATTGTGGTAAACGAATGCATCCGTTTCAGCAAAAAAAACACCCGTTGGAATGAATGGAATGACCAGATGAATGATGTGCCGGCTGATGATGCTTCCGAATGGTGGACCAGCATCAGCCTTGATCTCATACACCGTGAGATCAAGGGTTTGCCCGATGGTTGCCGGCAGGTATTCAACCTTTATGTACTGGAAGATTACAGCCATAAAGAGATTGCCGAAAGCCTGGCCATATCGGAATCTACCAGCAAAAGCCAGTATCGGAGGGCCAAACAATTATTAAAAGAACGCATCACCGCGCAAATACAGGTTCATGGATGAATTGAAAAAATATTTGAAAGAACATGCCAGCCAGCTCAACCACGACGAGCCGGGCGAGGAGTTATGGCAACGGATACAGGAAAGAACTACCAACGCTGCTCAAACGCCCGTTATAATGCCGGTTATGAAATGGATGGCGGCAGCCTGTGTTATACTGATGGCCGGTATCGGCAGCTGGTACTTGCTGCACCCAAAAAACATGCACATTGATCCGGTTGCAACTACACATAAAAATAATCCGGTACAAGCGATCAGTCCTGTTGAAGTACAGCAACCCATCGAAGAACAGGATTTGCGGGTTGTTACTTCCGATGATAAACAGAACCCGTCTGTGCAGCATGTGGCTCGTTCAGTTAAACATAAGGCGTTGCCACCGGCAACGGATCCTGACTACAGTTTGGTACACAATATCGAGTCCAGCTTTACCCAGATGATCAACCTGCAACGCAACAAATTGAATAGTACACCCATCTATGCCGAGTCGCCCGCGTATTTCAACGACTTCAAAGTGCAACTCAAACAGATGGAAAAAGATGAAAAGCAGATCAAGGAAGACATCGCTAAAAATGGCATTAATGATGAATTGATTACCCAGCTCATCAATATATACCAGCAAAAATTGAATATGCTGAAACAATTACAAATAGAAATGAACAAACTCAATAACCGGTTCAAAAAAGAGCGTGTTCCGGCAGACAGTACGCAGACTTATTTTCTGAACATGTAAATCTCCTAAACACCCCCTATATGAAAAATAATCATCAACAAATGGTATTATGTGCTTTGGCCGCATTGAGCCTGGCGGGTACCGTAACAGCACAACGGTATGACAATGACAACAGTATAACCATCAACAGCAATCTTGACACCATCATAAAAAAACAATATGTTTCTGTAGCAGTCCGGGAATCCAAAATTCCTGTAACAGAACCGTTGTCAAAAGAGGTGAGCGCTGAAGTAGCCATGCCTAAAAACGGAGAAATTTATATTCAGAATAATTATCGTTCAGTGCAAGTGAAAACTTGGGATCAGCAGAAAGTAAAGCTCACCACCACTGCATATTATTACGATAAAGATAATACCCCTACTGATGAAGAACTGCTGGATAAGGCCAATATTTCGCTTAAAGTGATGGGCTCATCTGTTAAGATCAAATCAGGTATCGGCAATAATTATGGTTATGGTTTCGCTTATTCCAGCTGTAACAATTGTGCCGAAACAATGACATCTGGCAGTGGATCGGCTGGCCAGATCACGTCCATAAGGCTACATTCGAACTCTACGAAAAAAAACAGCTCCAAAAGTGATCTTATTATCTATATGCCTGCAGGAACCAAAATAGACATTGAAAACAAATATGGCAATGTGATGCTTTTTAATGGTATTACGGAGGCGAGCATTGATATCAGCAATGGCAACCTGGAAGTTGGAGACATTAACAAATTGATCCTCCGCTCCAAATATGCCAATGCCAATTTGGGTAATTTGAAAAACGCAGAAGTAGAGTTGATGAATGGGCGCTTCAGCGCCCAAAATATCGATCAGCTCGATATAGATTCCAAATATTCGAATATTGAATTGGCTGCTGTTAAAAACCTTTCCATACGAAGTAATGTTGACGAGTACGATGTGGAAGAAGTGGGTGAATTGCGCGGCAGGAAGAATTACGGTAACCTAAGGATCACACACCTCAAAGAATCACTGGAACTGGAAGGACAGAATGCCGATCTTAAGATCAAAGATGTAGCGGCCAGTGTGAATCGTGTCAAAATAGATGATAAATATGCCGATATCAGGATACCACTTCGTAACATAAAAGCTTTTTCCATAGACTTTAGTGGTGCATATAGCACTGTCTATGGCGATTTTGAAAAGAAACCTGTCGTTGAAGAGAAAGCTGCCAAAGAGCCAAAGGAAAACACAACAACTGGAACTGAAAAACCAATAACAGGATATGCTGCAAGCAGTGATACTAAAAATCAGCAGTTCAGGATCAATTTAGTCCAGGTTGGCGCCTGGGGAGGAGGCAATGACACACCTTCTAAATTCACAGCTGCTGTAGGTGATGGCAAAGGAATGAAAGTTGATATGAAATGTCAGAACTGTACGGTAGACTTCAAATAGCTTTTTTCTCATGTGCATCTATCTCACAAGCCGGTTATGTAAACTATAGACAATCGGTACGTGCTCCGTTTCAACGGGGCACTTTTGCAATCCCGAATATTTGTTCTATTTTTCCTGCATGTCTGAACTCTATACCCTGATATGGATAGGAGTGACCCTCATACTGATCGGTTTTTTTGCCGGCTACGAAATCGCCTTTGTTACGGCCAACCGCCTGAGCATTGAACTGAAAAAGAAGCAGGGAAAAAAAAGCGGGCTTATCCTTTCCAGCTTCATTGAGCAGCCTGCCAAATTCATTGGAAGCTGCCTGATAGGACTCAATGTATTCCTGGTGATATACGGATTACTGTTCGATGGTTTCCTGAAAAGTATCGCCTGGAATCCCCTGCACGTAAAAAACGAATTCCTCAAACTCTTCATCGATACACTGGTTTCCTCCCTGGTAGTGCTGGTGTTCGGTGAATTTATTCCCAAAGCCATCTTCCGGGCACGTAATGATGCCTTGCTGAGTTTTTTCGCTCCCGTTGCCCAGTTCTTTCATTCGGTATTTCAGCCGTTGACCAACACATTTGTAGAGATTTCGCAATGGATACTGAAGTATATTTTCAATGTAAGGGTTAACGAAAAAACAGATGCTTTTACCAAAGTAGACCTGGAACATTTCTTCCAGCAAACCAAAGAACAGGATGAAGACAACCAGGAGCTCAATACCGAGCTTTTTGAGAATGCCCTCAGTCTGCCCACCGTAAAAATCAGGCAGTGCCTGGTTCCCAGAACCGAGATCGAAGGCATTGAAGTTAACATACCACTGGAAAAACTGCGGCAACGGTTCATAGAAACCCGGCTGAGCAAACTCGTGGTGTACGACGACACCGTAGATAATATCCTGGGCTATGTGCACCAGATAGACCTCTTCAAGAAGCCCGATTCCATTCAAAGCGTGTTGCATCCCATCATGGCCGTTCCCGAAAGCATGAGCGCCGCAGACCTCATCAATAAATTCACCAAAGAAAGAAAAAGCATTGCCTGGGTGGTAGATGAATTCGGCGGCACGGCCGGGATCGTTACCATGGAAGATGTGCTGGAAGAGATCTTTGGCGAGATCAAGGATGAATACGATGTGGAGGAATTCGTGGAAAATAAGCTGGCCGATGACGAATTCATTTTCAGTGGCCGCCTCGAACTCGATTACCTGAATGAAAAATATGATATGGAGTTCCCCGTCTCCGAGTCCGAGACCCTGAGCGGATACATCATCAATGCCCATGAAACCATTCCCAAGCAGAAAGAGACCATTATCATAGGTGATTACCGTTTCGATATCCTCAATGTAAGCGATACCCGCATTGAAATGGTTAAAATGAAAATACTCCGGTAATATATCTCGCTTCCCTTTAACTTTGCCCACTCTTAACAGTCAAAGCAAAGCAATGGCATTATTGGATAGAAACAGGGGTGGCGGATTGGCCGATATGACCTTCATCGATCACCTCGAGGAATTACGGATGCATATCATCCGTTCGGTGATTGCCATCCTCATCATGGCAATAATAATATTCGTTTACCGTAACTGGATATTCGATTATATCATCACTGGCCCCATCAACCCTAATTTCATCAGCTACCGGGTACTTTGCCAGTTCAGCCATTGGGCCCACATGGGCGATGCGCTCTGCATGCCCCCGGTAAAAGTGAACATGCAAAGCAACTCCTTTGGAGGCCAGTTCATTGGCAGCATCAGTATGTCGTTCATCCTGGGATTTATTATGGCCTTCCCTTATATATTCTGGGAGTTCTGGCGTTTTGTGAAACCGGCCCTTAAAGAAAATGAACTGCGCACCACCCGCTTTGTGATCTTTTGGGTATCCTTTTTCTTTTTCCTGGGCGCTGCTTTCGGGTTCTTCCTGTTAGGCCCCTTTACCTTTAACTTCCTGGCCGGCTTCCAATTGGGCACACAGGGCACTTTGGTTACTTTCCCTACCCTTTCTGACTATCTAGATAACCTCACCAATATCATCCTCGGCTGCGGACTGGCTTTCGAGCTGCCGGTACTGGCTTATGCACTTACCCGTATTGGACTGATCACGCCTTTTTTCCTGAAGAAAACCCGGAAATACGCTATTGTGGTCATCCTCATCATTGCAGCTTTTATTACACCCAGTCCCGACTGGATGAGTCAAACCATTGTATTCCTGCCGCTTTATCTCCTGTATGAGCTGAGCATCGTTCTTTCTGTAAGGGTTTACAAGGAAGAGCAGAAGCGCGAGCAGGAGGACGAATGGAGTTAATAATTGAGTAACTTTGCTTTAGAAAAGATAAGAGATCATGAGCTTTGTTTTTGACCCCTCTAAACCGATTGCGATCGGTAGCGACCATGCCGGCGTTGAATATAAGACCGTATTGGTTAAATGGCTGGCCGATAAAGGCTTTGAAGTGAAGGATTTCGGCACTTATACAACTGATTCGGTAGACTATCCCGATTTTGCCCATCCAACAGCCGCCAGCGTTGAGAGCGGCGAATCTTCATTTGGTATTTTATTGTGCGGCAGCGCCAATGGCGTGGCCATCACAGCCAACAAACACCAGCACATCCGTGCCGGCCTCTGTTGGGAGAACGATGTAGCCCGGCTTGTCCGCATGCACAACAATGCCAACATCATCTGTATCCCTGCCCGTTTTGTAGCCCTGCCCCTTGCCCAGCAGATGATCGAGAACTTTATGTCTACCCCTTTTGAGGGTGGACGGCACGCTACCCGCGTGAACAAGATTGCTTGTGCCTAACAATAAACTACCATATGCGAAAACACTTACTCGTACCTGGGTTGCTGGTCCTTGTCTTGACCGGCCACGCCCAAAACAATGCCGATCCTGAAAAATATGCTGAAAAGATTACCGCATCAGGTCTGAAAGAAAAACTGACCGTGATCGCCAGCGCTGAAATGGAAGGACGCGAGACCGCTTCTCCCGGACAAAAAAAAGCCGCTGCTTATATCGAAGCCCGTTTTAAAAAAATGGGACTGAAGCCTGGTAACGGCAACGCTTACCAGATGCCCTACCCGGTTTATAAAGATGAAATCACTGCCCAAACTTTTTCTGTGAATGGCAGACAATTCAACTGGGATAAAGATTATACACTGAATATCGGCACCATCGCTTCTGGCGAATGGACACAACATAATACTGTTTTTGCAGGATATGGTATTGTAGACGATGCCAAAAGCAGGAACGATTTTGCCAACCTCGACGTAACCGGCAAAATAGTGATCGTGCTCGATGGCACCGATGACCCCAACCCTGCTCCGGTTGGCAATAGTACACGCGCCCGCAACGCAAACCCCGCTTCTGTTTTTGCGAAAACCAATGCAGCAAAGAAAAACGGAGCCATCGGCCTGTTCGTTGTTACAAAGAATTTTCCGCTTACAACTGCTACACCTACCCAGGGTAATATGTACCTGAAGCCCAATACTGCCAGCTTCATCAGCGCTTCTATTTCGGAAGAAATGGCATCTGCCCTGCTGGGAAGGACTTCCCAACTTTCCTCAGATCAATTGAAGCAGGTGAATAAAGGAAATTATGTAGCAGAAGTAGCCATCGCCGTTACCAAACACACCGAAACACTCGAAAGCAGTAATGTGGTAGGTATCATTCCCGGTACAGATAAAAAAGATGAATACCTCTTCATCACTGGCCACTACGACCATTTGGGTAAAAAAGGCAATGTGATCTGGTACGGCGCAGATGACGATGGATCTGGTACTGTAAGCGTTATGCAGATGGCGGAAGCTTTTTCTGCTGCTGCTAAAAAAGGCGATGGCCCGCGTCGTACTGTTGTGTTCATGACAGTAAGCGGTGAAGAAAAAGGATTATGGGGTTCTGATTATTACTCCGAGCATCCCATCTTCCCCCTTGATAAAACTACTGCCGACCTCAATATTGACATGGTGGGCAGGATAGACACCGAGCGCAAAACAGCCGATACACTGAACTATGTATATGTGATTGGTCACGATAAACTGAGCAGCGACCTGCCCGTGATCAATGAAGGGGTGAACAACAAATACACCAAGCTGACGCTCGACTATAAATACGATGATCCGAACGACAGGAACTTTATCTATTACCGCAGCGACCATTTCAATTTTGCCAAGAAAGGAGTGCCGGTATTGTTCTTCTATGATGGCATGCTGCTGGCCGATTACCACCAGCCTACCGATACCATTGAGAAAATCAATTTTGATCTGATGGAAAAACGTGTGAAGATGATCTTCCACACTGCGTGGGTCATTGCCAATAAAGATGAAATGCTGAAACGCGATACGCCTTTGAATATGCCGAGCAGATAAGATCCGCTCTCAATAAAAAAGCCCGTTCGTAATGAATGGGCTTTTTTATTGAATAGGGTTTGCTGTTACCAGCCCAGCAAATAAGCAAAGATCAACGGCGCTACAATGGTAGCATCGCTCTCCACAATGTATTTGGGTGTATGTATATCCAATTTACCCCAGGTGATCTTTTCATTGGGTACGGCGCCTGAATACGATCCATAAGAAGTGGTAGAATCGCTGATCTGGCAGAAATAGCTCCAGAAAGGAACATCATGCCATTCCAGGTCCTGGTACATCATGGGCACTACGCAGATAGGAAAATCGCCTGCAATACCTCCGCCGATCTGGAAGAAACCAACGCCTTTGCCGCCGCTGTTGGCGCGATACCACTCCGTAAGCATCACCATGTATTCAATACCACTTTTAACGGTACTGGCTTTCAGTTCGTTCTTGATCACATAACTGGCAAAAATGTTACCGGTGGTACTGTCTTCCCATCCCGGAACTACAATCGGCAGGTTTTTTTCTGCGGCCGCTACAATCCAGCTGTTTTTGGGATCGATCTCGTAATACTGTTTCAGCTCTCCGCTCAACACAGCTTTATACAGGAATTCATGCGGGAAATAACGCTCACCTTTGGCCTCCGCATCTTTCCATTGTTTTACCAGGTGTTTCTGCAATCTGCGGAAAGCCTCTTCTTCCGGGATACAGGTATCGGTAACGCGGTTGTAATGATTCTCCAGCAGATCCCACTCATCCTGCGGCGTTAGGTCGCGGTAATTGGGAACGCGCTTGTAATGGCTATGCGCTACCAGGTTCATCACGTCTTCTTCCAGGTTGGCGCCGGTACAACTGATGATGGCAATTTTATCCTGCCTGATCATTTCAGCCAGGCTAATGCCCAGTTCAGCGGTACTCATGGCACCGGCCAGGCTCACCAGCATCTTCCCTCCTTCCAATAAATGGGCTTCATATCCCTTTGCAGCATCTACCAGGGCCGCCGCATTGAAATGGCGGTAATGGTGTTGAATAAACTGCGAAACAGGTCCTTTACTCATTATTTCCGATTTTAGGGGGCAAAAGTAATTTTTTTGAAACTATTTTTGTTACCTGCCATCCTCTGCTCATGAAAAAAAAGGTCTCGATAGTCATACCAGCGTTCAACGAAGCAACCAATATTCCAAAAGTTACGGAAGCGGTTGCACATGTCTTCTCTGAACTGGATTATGATTTTGAGATCATTTTCATCGACGATGGCAGTACCGATGCATCGGCCAGTGTGCTCAGGCAACTTGCTGCAGCTAACCGGCAAGTATCTTATATCCTGCTGTCGCGCAATTTTGGTAAAGACAGCGCCCTCAGCGCCGGGTTGTCAAAAGCCCATGGAGATGCGGTGATTACCATGGATGCCGACCTGCAGCATCCGCCAACACTCATCCCTGCTTTTTTGGAACATTGGGAAAACGGCAATGAAGTGGTATATGCCTACCGTGAAAGCAAAAATGAGCACGCCAGCAGAATGAATAAAGTTAGTTCGGGACTATTCTATAGTATTATTAACAACCTATCCGACCTGGAACTGGAAGATGGTATTTCCGATTTCAGGCTGCTCGACAAAAAAGTGGTAGACATTTTAAATACCATGTCTGAAGACGAGCCTTTTTTCAGGGGGCTGATCAAATGGATCGGTTTTGCCCAGAAGGGATTGCCTTATGTACCTGAAGAACGTCACAGCGGCCGTTCCAAATACAATACCCGGCAACTGACCAAACTGGCCATCAGGGGCATCACTTCTTTCAGCACAAAACCCCTGTACATTGCTACTTACCTGGGTCTCAGCTTTTCATTGCTGTCGCTCTTATACATTCCCTATATCGGTTATAGTTATTATTTTGGCCATACGATTTCAGGATGGAGTTCCATCATCGCCACCATTGCATTCTTTGGGGGGCTGCAACTGATGATCCTGGGTATTATAGGTCTCTATCTTGGCAAGCTGTTCATGCAAAGCAAACAACGCCCCCATTATATTGTTAAAGAATCCAATCTTTCCTGATACTATGTCCCCTACTGATACCAATCGTTCCTTCAAATCATTTTTCGCCAATATTCTTTACAACAGAAATTTTGCAACCGTACTCTGGTTCGGACTGGCCTTCATAGGCGTGGTGCTCGAATATGCCAAGAGTACAGGCAACAATTATCTGATTTTTAAAGGAGTCTTCGAACATACCATTCATCAGCAGAACCTCTACCTGGCCTATCCCGCCGAATACCAGGATTACAATCATTATGGCCCGGTTTTCAGCCTGGTCATTGCTCCTTTTGCTTTGCTGCCGAATTGGCTGGGCGTGGTATTATGGGTGATGTTGAACACAGCCATCCTGTATGCAGCTATCCGTATGTTGCCCATTGCCGAAAAATGGAAAAATGCCATCCTCATTTTCTCTGCCCATGAAATGATGATCGCGGCAGAATGGATGCAGAGCAATGCCATGATCGGCGCTTTCATCATACTGGGATTCGTATTCATCACCCGTGGGAAAGAAGCCTGGGCGTTGTTTTTCATCATGCTGGCCACTTTTATCAAATTGTATGGGGTCGTGGGATTTGCGTTTTTCTTTTTCAGCAAGAACAAGATCAAATTCATCGGATGGGCCATTGTATGGTCGGTGGTATTCTTCCTCGCTCCTATGCTGATATCTACCCGTGCATTCATTACACAATCTTATGTGGATTGGTTTACCGAACTGCGTTTCAAAGACCTCAGGAATGCGCGTATGGACATACGCAATGATTTCCAGGACATTTCGGTGATGGGTATGATCAGGCGTATCTTTCATTACCAGGCGCTCAGGAATTATTTCGTTACGGTTCCGGCTGTATTGTTGTTTGCATCCCAATACCTGCAGTTCAAATATTTCAACGATGTTCGTTATCGCTTATACCTGCTCTGCTCGGTGCTGATCACTACCGTAATATTTACCACCAGCGCAGAATCGCCCACTTATATCATTGCTTTCCCTGCCGTCTGCATCTGGTTCGTTCTGCAACCTGCATCCAGGTGGGCCACTGCTTTTTTTATTTTCGCTCTGCTGCTCACCAGTTTCTCTTATTCCGATATTTTCACTCCTTATGTACGGGAACATTTTGTAAGGCCATATTCGCTTAAGGCATTGCCCTGTTTCCTGCTATGGTTGGTCTTATTGATACAGATCTGGCGGAAACAATTCCTGCATATCAGCATGGACAAATTGAATTCACAGCCCGCTCATACATGATGCAACACCCTTCCCGATACATATTATTGAGCTTCGATGTAGAAGAATTTGATATGCCGCTGGAATACGGAATTCCCATCGACCCGGCCACGCAAATGGAAATGGGTAAAGCCGGTTTGGATGCCATCCTGCCAGTTTTGAATGAGGAAGAGATCACCGCCACGCTATTCACCACTGCAAATTTCGCCATGCATTATCCCGATGCCATCCGTGCATTGGCCGCAAAGCATGAAATAGCTTCCCACAGTTTTTATCATTCCAATTTTTCCAATGAGCACCTGCTTGAATCAAAACAGCAGTTGGAGCAGATCAGCGGCCAATCAGTAGTTGGTTTTCGCATGCCCAGAATGCGCGCAGTGGATATAGAGGAAGTAAAAAAAGCAGGTTATCGCTACGATTCTTCGATCAACCCAACCTGGATTCCTGGTCGATACAACCACCTCAACCTGCCACGTACCATTTATACAGACCAGGAGCTCACCCGCCTGCCAACATCGGTCTCACCGCATTTGCGCATCCCGTTGTTCTGGCTGAGCTTTAAAAACTTCCCCTATCCTTTTTTCAAAACACTGGTAAAACAAACCCTCCGGAAAGATGGCTATGTGTGCCTGTATTTTCATCCCTGGGAATTTGTCGATATCAGTCATTATGGACTGCCTGCTTATACCCGGAAACCTTGTGGTGCGCCCTTGCTCGAACGTTTATGGCAATTGATAAAAGATTTTCGTGAAGAAGGGGAATTCATTGCCATCAGGGATTACCTGCAATAAAAAAGCCCGGCGCATGGCCAGGCTGTAAACCAACTAATCGAACCTCGTTTATTTCCTATTGCTAAATAAGCTAACCCTGCCAAACTCTGATACTTCCAGTATCCGCTTCAGGTTTCCGTTCTCGAGTGATACATAATAATTCGATTCGCCATTGAGATCCATTTTAACGGCCTCTTTCACCTGGTAATCGGGGTAATTCTTCTGGATCTTTTTAACAGCAGATGCGGGCAGTTTGTCGAAACTTACGTGGCGGCTCATACCGATCTGCTCTCCGTCGGATGAATAAAATGCTTCCATCTTTTCATTGTTCAATTCAAAGGCAAAAGAAATGAATTGAGGATTGATGTGCCAGCTAACATTGGTTGCACCGGCGAATGTTGCTTCGAAAGCAGACTTAACACGATAATTCAGGTGTGTAATATCGGCAGCGAATGCGCTGGTTCCGATTGATGCAGCAATCAATACTGCAAGGAATAATTTTTTCATGGTGGTAGTTTTTTTATATAATGATTTGCTTTTCTCTCAATGGCAAGTCAAAAGTATCCTGCATTTTTCCCTTTTTTTTTCAATTATGACCGGTAACCGGCTTTCTGCTTTCGATTGTTATGAGCGGTGTTAATGCCAATGTTAAGGATCGTTAACAATAACCTGTAATCCAATACTGCAAAGCATTACAGCCGATCCAGCCAATTACCTGGAAATGTCGGTTCGCTGGATCAAATTGTAAACAGTGTGTTAACAGATGGGATGAACGGAAAGAACTAACTTCATATTCCTATGAATTATCTCGCACATGCATACCTTTCTTTTCACCAGCCCGATATCCTGATTGGGAACATGATCAGTGATTTTGTAAAGGGTAAGCAGCAGTTCGATTATACTCCCGGCATCCAGCAAGGCATCCGCCTGCATAGGGCCATCGATGCTTTTACCGATTCGCATTCAGCCACTTTAAAAGCCAAACAATATCTCAAGCCCGCAGCAGGGCGTTATGCCGGTGCTTTTATGGATATTGTATATGATCATTTTCTTGCATTGGATCCGGGAGAAATGCAGGAAAAAGACTGGAGTATGTTCGCGGGTGAAGTGTATGACCAGTTGTTCCTTTCCCGGCCGGTACTTCCCGAAAGTTTCGCCAGCATGCTTCCTTTCATGAGCCGCCAGAACTGGCTCTATAATTACCGGTTCGACTGGGGTATCAGCAGAAGTTTCAAGGGACTGGCATCAAGGGCCCGTTACCTGACGGCCGAGTCGGATGATGTTTTTGCATTATTTGAAACCCACTATCACAGCCTCGGGGAGGCTTATCAGCAATTCTTCCCCGATGTTAAAAACTTTGCTAAAGAAACCTTGGTTGCTCTCATGAAGCAATAGCCATTTATCTTTGCCAAAATTTTCTACATGAGATCGATTGTACTGGGCTGCCTGCTCATCGTGTGTTCCTTTGCTTCCCAAGCACAACAGAAACCTACCGAACTGGACAAATCTCCTATGGATATGAGTTATTGGCCAGACAATTATCCTATCCTCAGAATGAGTGGTAAGGCCAAAGACCAGCCGGTAGCGCGACTGATCTACAGCCGCCCCCTGAAAAGCGGCCGCGACATCTTTGGCGGCATCATCAAATACAATGAGTTATGGCGTTTGGGTGCCAATGAGTCTACTGAGCTGGAACTGTTTAAGAATGTACGCATAGGGGGTAAATTGCTGCCCGCAGGAAGGTATACCATGTATTGCATTCCCAGCGAAAACAAATGGACCATCATCATCAACCGCGACAATTATTGCTGGGGCAGCTTTACTTATGATAGCCGCAAAGATGTGCTGAGAACCGATATTGAAGTGGGCCGCAACAACGAAGTCGTGGAAGCTTTCACCATGTATTTCGATGATGCCAGGAACGGCGCCAATCTCATTATTTTATGGGACAATCTCAAAGCTGTAATGCCCATCACCCTTAATGGTGATAATCCGCAACCTTCCAAAAAGAACACACCAAAAAAGAACTAATTTAGTTTTATGAAACTTGCAACCAAATACATACATGCAGGCACTGAGCCTGACCCCTCTACAGGTGCCATCATGACACCCATTTACCAGACTTCTACTTATGTACAGGAAGCCCCTGGCGTAAACAAAGGATATGAATATGCCCGTAGTCAAAACCCTACCCGTAAAGCGCTGGAAGATGCTTACGCACAGATCGAGAACGGGAAGTTTGGACTGGCATTCAGCAGCGGTGTGGCTGCCACCGATGCTGTGATCAAACTGCTGGCACCCGGCGACGAAGTGATCGCTGCCAACGACATGTATGGAGGCACTTATCGCTTGTTCACCAAAGTATTTGCCAAATTCGGCATCCGCTTCACTTATGTTGATACTACGGATGCTGCCAATATCAGCAAAGCCATTTCACCCGCCACCAAACTCATCTGGATTGAAACGCCCACCAATCCGCTGATGAACATTACAGATATTGCGGCTGTTGCGGCCATTGCTAAAAAAGCAAATGTGCTGCTTTGCGTAGACAACACGTTCGCATCGCCTTACTTACAGAATCCGTTAGACCTGGGTGCAGACATCGTTATGCATTCTGCCACCAAATACCTGGGTGGGCACAGCGATGTGATACAGGGCTGCCTGGTGATGAATGATGCCAACCTGAGAGAACAATTGTATTTCATACAGAAAAGCTGCGGCGCCGTTCCGGGTCCGCAAGACTGTTTCCTCGTATTAAGAGGCATCAAAACCCTGCACGTACGCATGCAGCGTCATTGCGAGAACGGCGAGAAGATAGCGCATTTCTTACGCAATCACCCCAAAGTAGGCAAGGTATACTGGTGCGGTTTCACCGATCATCCGGGTTATGCTGTTGCCGGCAAACAAATGCGTGGCTTCGGTGGTATGATGAGTTTCGAATTGAAAGATGACAGCGCGGAAACAGCAAGAAAAGTATTGGCCGGCACCAAAGTATTTGCACTCGCCGAAAGCCTTGGAGGTGTTGAATCACTGATCAATCACCCCGCATCCATGACCCACGCTTCTATTCCGCGGGAAGAACGTATTAAAAACGGTCTCAGCGACAGCCTTATCCGCCTGAGTGTGGGTATAGAAGATGTGGACGATCTCATAGCCGATCTCAACCAGGCCATCGGGTAAACTGCCGGTTATGAAGCCTGCTTCATTAAAAGCTTTCTTTGATGAAAAAGCGGATCTGTACAACAGGCCCGCTTTCATCAAAGATGATCCCATCTGCGTTCCCCACGACTTTTCTAAAAAGCAGGATATAGAAATTGCCGGGTTCTTCGCTTCCATATTCGCCTGGGGTAACAGAACCACCATCATCGGCAAATCAAGGGAATTGATGCAGTTGATGGATCGCAGGCCACATGAATTTTGTCTTCATCATAGCGATGCTGAACTGAAAAAATTGCTGGGCTTTAAGCACCGGACTTTCAACAGCACCGACCTGCTTTATTTCATCGCATTTCTGCAATTCCATTACAGCCGTTACGATTCTCTGGAAGATGCTTTTTTGATGGGTCCTGATCAGGGAGCTTCTTCCACTGTAGAAAACAACCTGATCCACTTTCACGAATATTTTTTTTCGCTGGAGCATGTGCCTCTCCGTACTAAAAAACACATTGCCACTCCTTATAAAGGCTCTACCTGTAAACGGCTCAATATGTTTTTGCGATGGATGGTTCGCAGTGATACCAAAGGCGTTGATTTTGGTCTCTGGAAAAAGATCAGGCCGGCGCAACTGGTTTGCCCTATCGATCTTCATGTGGCCCGGGTTGCCAAACGTTTCCATATCCTGGAAAGAAAACAAATCGATTGGCAGGCGGCGATGGAATTGACTGCCTACCTGCATACATTGGACCCACAGGATCCTGTGAAATATGATTTCGCTTTATTCGGATTGGGTGTTATTGAAAAGTATTAATCATAGGATAACTTGCAGCAAAAGCTGCAGCATCATATTTCTGCTAAATTGCAACATGAAAAAGTATTTACTGTCTCTTCTTCTCGTTTCTTCATTCCTGTTAACACAGGCACAAGTTGTAAACACTTTACAGGTACCGGGCCGGAATGCCTTTTGCACAATCGCCGAAAAAGGCGTGTCTGTACTGCCAAGCGGCAGGCAGGTAACACCGGCCGGCGAGCTGATCCGCATTACGCACGACCCTTTTGGCATGGCCTTATCTCCCGACGGGAAAAAAGCAGTAACACTGCACAATGGCGTATTTACCATCATAGACCTGCGCTCCCTGGATGCTACCAGGGTACCCAGTTACGATAAAAAAATCGTCTCCCCTTTATCCAATGGTTCTTTCCTGGGCGTTGCTTTTGCCAACGACTCCAAAACCGTGTACCTCAGCGGAGGTGATAATGGCGCTGTGGTCATATATGATATAGAAAAGTTGCAGCGTATCGACTCTCTTTCATTGAACGGAATGGTCAATGGGATTGATTTTGAAGACAGCTTTACTTCAGACCTGGTATTGAATGAACAGGATCATGAGCTCCTGGTGCTGGACAGGGCAAATTTTCGTCTTGTGCGATATGACCTGGCTGGTAAAAAGATCACCGCTTCCATTCCCGCCGGCCGTTTACCATTCGGGTTGGCATTAACGCCCGGCAATAAAATGGCCATGGTAGCCAATGTGGGTATGTACGCCTATCCGTTGATCGAAGGGGTTGATAAAACGAATTACGAGCGTACGATGATCCCCTGGCATCCGTATGCCGATAACAGCGCAGCATCCATCGAAGGCACAACGATCAATGGCGAGAAAATACCTGGTGTGGGAAGTCCTTCTGCACCTGAAGCCATGAGTGTTTATACCATTGATCTTGCCAGCAACCAGGTGATAGACCGGTTTAAAACCGGCCACCAGATTGGCCAGATGGTAGAAGGAGCTGAAGTAGTAGGTGGCGCCAGTCCCAACTCCATTGCTGTAGGCAGCCGCTATGCTTATGTAACCAATGCAACCAACGACAACATTTCCGTCATCGATTATGCGAATCACAAGATCGTGGATCATATCCCCATCAAAGTAGATAACCGCATTGATCATTACCGTGGGTTGCTGCCCTTTGGCCTTACATTGAGTCGTGATGAAAAAACATTGTATGTAGTGCTCCTTGGCTTTAATGCAGTAGCGGTGATCGATGTTGCCAGCGGTCAAACAAAAGGACTTATTCCAACCGGCTGGGGACCAACACGGGTGCTGTTATCGAAAGATGAACAGGAAATCTATGTGATCAGCTGCCGTGGCCTGGGGGCAGGTCCCAATGGCGGCAAGGGTTTTATTAAACCCGTACAGGGAACTTATATTGGTGATATACAACTGGCTACTTTCCAGAAAATACGCATGCCCGATACCAAGCAGTTGGCTGCATATAGCAAACAGGCCATCGACAATACCATGCAAACCGTTGCTGTTACCGATGATGTTAAAAATCCTTTGCCTCCTTTGCCCGCACTCCGTGAGAGCCCGATAAAATACATCGTTTACATTACCAAAGAAAACAGGTCTTACGATGAAGTATTCGGACAACTGAAAAGCGGTAAAGGAGATACCACGCTGGCAAGATTTGGTGTAGATGTGAATGTGTATGGAAAGAATGATACGCTGAAAGTGGCGAAGGCCAGGGTAATGCCCAATCATGCCAAAGCCGCCACTGAATTTGCTTTCAGCGACAATTATTATTGCGACAGCGATGCTTCTATCCACGGCCATCACTGGATGATGGGCGTAATACCCAATGAGTGGGTTGAAACCAATTCAAGTGTTAACAAAACAGCGAAGATTTTTTCAAAAGCGCCCGGGCGCCGGTTCCCAGGCTCTACCGGCAGTATGGATCCGGAAGATTATGCCGAGACGGGTGGTTTATGGGAAGCATTGGAACGGCATCATATTTCATTCTACAACTTTGGCGAAGCCAATGAAACAGCGCATGTAAGGGAAGAATGGTATGATACGCTTACCGGCGCCGCACATGGTGTGATGGTACCCATGCAAAAAGCACTGTGGAGCAGGACCAGTCATAA
>Ga0114932_10000598_pt1 | contig 42468 bp, 27 predicted proteins | sample 2SBtaG_2_FD_87286 | JGI IMG/M metagenome (GOLD analysis project Ga0114932, IMG submission 87286) | Deep subsurface microbial communities from Kolumbo volcano to uncover new lineages of life (NeLLi) - 2SBTROV12_ACTIVE470 metaG | ecosystem: Environmental > Aquatic > Marine > Volcanic ...
CCGTTGTTGAGGTACAGGTCCGCCCCCGCGTCGAGGCGCGCGAAGACGAGGTCGACGTCGCCGTCCGCGTCGATGTCCGTCGCTGCGAGGGCGGAGCGCACGAAGGCCTCGGGCATGCCCACGTCGCCGGGCAGGAGCGGGTCCTGCACCACGCCCCGGGCCGCGGCGTCCTCCTCGAAGACCGCGAACTCGTCCACCGGGTCGTCGCACGTGAACCCGGCGCCCTGCGCCACGCCGGGGTCCAGCACGGGGGGAGGCAGCTCCGCTTCGGGGCCCGGCTCGGCAGCGCAGCCGGCGAGGGCCGCGAGGGCCGCGAGGATCAGCGCACCGCGAAGTAGCGCGCGTCCGGGTGATGCAGGACGATCGCGGACACGCTCGCCTCGGGATCCATCATGTGGCCCTCGGTCAGGCCGACGCCGATGTCGCCCGGGTTCAGCAGCTCGAACAGGCCCACCTGCATGCCCAGGTCGGGGCACGCGGGGTAGCCGGGGGAGTAGCGCTTGCCCTGGTACCGCGCCTTGAAGCGGTCGAGCATCGTCGCGCCGGGATCGTCGGGGAATCCCCATTGCCCTCGCAGCCTAGCGTGGAGCCACTCGGCCAACGCTTCGGCCGTCTCCAAGCCGAGCGCCTGCAGCGCGTGGGACTTGAGGAAGTCGCCGGACTCCTTGAGCTCCTCGGCCCACTCGCGCACGCCGGTCCCCGCCGTCACCGCGAACAGCGCGACGTGGTCGCCCGCCCCCGATCGACCCACGTAATCGGCGAGGCACAGCCCGGCGTCGGCCTGGCGGGGCAGGGTCCACTCGAGCACCGGCCCGTCGCTGCCCAGCAGGCGCAGGACGTCGCCGTCGCCCTCGGCCCGGAACCATCGCCAGACCGCCGACGCCGTCAGCCGCGTCCGCGCCTCGGCCTTCAGCTCCGTGAGGGCGACGTCGATCTTGGCCGCCGTCGCGTCTCCCGCCGCCAGCTTCTTCGCGAAGTCGCCCTGGAACCCGAGGTGCCGGTTGTAGAGCATCTTCGGGTTGATCCAGGCCCAGGCCTCGTCCAGGCGGATGCTCCGCAGCACGTGGCGGTCGAGATCCGGAGGCGCCGGGACCGCCGCCAATCGGGCCACGTCGGCGCCCTTGCGGGTCGACCTCGGGGCCTTCTTCGGCTTCTGGGCGGCCACCGCGAGGCGCTCGGACTCCGCCGCCACGCCCGCGAGCGTCTCCGCGCGGTCGTCGCCGAGCAGCCGGTTGGACAGCGAGAGGCCGTCCATCGCGTCCTTCGCGTAGAGGACGTGCCCGTCGTACTTCGCGGCGATGCGCTTGCGCGTGAAGTTCCGGGTGAGGGCGGCCCCACCCACCAGGATGTCCGGGGTGCAGCCCGCCGCGGTCATCTCCTCGGCCGTCACGACCATCATCTGGGCCGACTTCACCAGCAGCCCCGACAGCCCGACGATGTCCGGCTCGTGCTCCTTGACGGCCTGGATGATCTGCACCGGCGGCACCTTGATGCCGAGGTTCACGATGTCGTAGCCGTTGTTGCCGAGGATGATCTCGACGAGGTTCTTGCCGATGTCGTGGACGTCGCCCTTGACCGTCGCGAGGAGGATCTTCCCCTTCGTCGACCCGGCGTCCTTGTCCATGAACTGCTCGAGGTGCGCCACCGCGGCCTTCATCGCCTCGGCGGACTGGAGCACCTCGGCGACGATGAGTTGGTTGCCGTTGAACAGGCGCCCGACCTCGTCCATCCCGGCCATGAGCGGGCCGTTGATGATGTCGAGGGGCGCCGTGTCCGCGCGCTTGAGCTCGAGGTCCTTCACCAGGCCTTCCTTGGTGCCCTCGACGATGTAGTTGGCCAGTCGCTCGTCCAGCGAGAGGGTGGAGACGTCCTTCTTGACCCGGCTGTCGGCGTCGCGGAAGTAGGCGGCGAACTCGGCGATGGTGTCGTCCGAGGTCTCGAACAGGACCTGCTCGGCGAGCACGCGCTCGTTCTCGGGGATCGACGCGTACCGCTCGAGCTTCTGCGTGTTGACGATGGCCATGTCGAGGCCCGCCATCGTGCACTCGTACAGGAAGACGGAGTTCAGGACCTCGCGCCCGGCGGGCGGCAGGCCGAAGCTGACGTTGGAGATCCCGAGGACGGTCTTGGCCTCGGGGAAGCGCTCCTTGATCAGCCGCACGCCCTCGACGGTCTCCCGGGCCGAGCCCAGGTAGTTGGCGTCGCCCGTGGCGCACGGGAAGACCAGCGGGTCGAAGATCAGGTCCTCGACGGGCACGCCGTACTTCTCGGTGAGCAGCTTCACCGACCGCTCGGCCACCTCGAGCTTGCGCTCGCGGGTGACGGCCATGCCCGCGTCGGGGTCCTCGTCGATGCAGCCGACCACGAACGCGGCCCCGAACCGACGCGCCATGGGCACGACCGCCTCGAAGCGCTCCTCGCCGTCCTCGAGGTTGATCGAGTTGATGATCGCCTTGCCCTGGCAGTACGTCAGCGCGCGCTCGATGACCGCGGCGTCCGTCGAATCGATCATCAGGGGCGCCTTGACCTTCTTGATCAGCTCGGTGAGGAAGGCCTCCATGTCCTCGAGCTCTTCGCGGTCGGGATCCGCGACGCACACGTCGACGATCTGGGCGCCCTTCTTCACCTGGGCGCGGCCGATCTCGGAGGCCCGCTCCCACTGCTCGGTCTTGACCAGGCGCTTGAAGCGGCGGCTGCCGATGACGTTCGTGCGCTCACCGACCAGCAGCGGGCGGTTGTCCTCGGTCGACTCGGTCCAGTCGATGCCGGAGTACAGCGCGCGGTGGTGCTCCGCCGGGGCCCGCGGCGTCCCGCGACGAGCGAGGTCGGCCAGCGCCCGGATGTGGGCTGGGGTCGTCCCGCAGCAGCCCCCGATGAAGTTCAGGCGCCCGTGATCGATGAACCGACCCAGCACGCCCGCGATCATCTCGGGGGTCTCGAGGTAGTTGCCGTCCTCGTCGGGCAGCCCCGCGTTCGGCACGCACGCGACCCGGGTCCGGGCGAGCTCCGCCAGCGCGCGGATGTGGTCGGCCATGAAGTCCGGGCCCGTCGCGCAGTTGAGGCCGATGTACAGCAGCTCGACGTGGGCGGTGGAGATGGCCAGGGCCTCGGCGGACTGACCCGCCAGCATCGTGCCCATGGGCTCGATGGTCCCGGAGACGGCGAGGGGGATGCGGACGCCCAGCTCCTCGGACAGCTCCCGCAGGCCGATCAGGCCCGCCTTCACGTTGCGGGTGTCTTGCTGGGTCTCGAGCAGCAGGTAGTCGCTGCCGCCGTCGATCAGCGCCCGACCCTGCTCCCGGAAGGAGTGGACGAGCTCGTCGAACGTGACCCCGCCCGTGACGGAGATGGCCTTGGTCGTGGGCCCCATGGAGCCGCACACGAACCGCGGCTGCTCGGGGGTCTTCGTCGTGAACTCGTCCGCCGCCTGCCGCGCCAGCTCCGCCGCCTTCTTCGTGAGGACGTACGCCTGGTCCTGCAGGTCGTACTCGGCGAGCACGATGTCGGTCGATCCGAACGTGTTGGTCTCGACGATGTCGGCGCCGCAGTCGAGGTAGGTGCGGTGCATGTGCAGGATGACGTCCGGCCGCGTGACGCACAGGTTCTCGTTGCAGCCCTCGAGCTCCTCGCCCCCGAAGTCGGCCGCCGTGAGGTCGCAGCCCTGCAGGAACGTGCCCCCGGCCCCGTCGAGGCAGAGGATCCGCTCGGCGGCAGCGGCGCGGAGGGCATCGGCTCGGGCCGAATCGAAAGACATGGCGGGAACAATGGCACCGCGATCGTCGGCCGGCCACACAACCGACGGGAACGGCGCGCTCGCGGGCGCTACGGCGTCGCGGTGAGCGTGAACGAGAAGTACAGACCGTCCGCCGTCCCGCCCTCGCTGAGGTACAGCACGAACATCGCGTCGCCCGCGTACGGGCCCACCAGCTCGGGCCCGGAGTAGGAGTTCGCGGTCGGGTCGAGGTAGATGTCCCAGGCCGCCAGGAACCCCGAGCCCGGGGTGGGCGGTCGGGTGATCTGCTCCAACCCCGCGCTGCCCGCGAGGCTGGTCGCGTCCGCGTTCACGAACCCGCCGTGGGTGAAGTCCAGGCCGAACTGGGAGTACTCGGCTTCGCGCCCCGCCGCCGTCGAGTCCGTGTCGAAGCCCGTGGTCATGTCGAGGCCCAGCGCCCCCAGCGAGTCGGAGTCGATGAGGCCGAGCACGTCGCTGAAGTCGCCGTAGTCCGCGGGGTCGGTCATGCGGACGCCGTAGTCCGTCCCTTGGGCCTGAAGCGTGGCGGGATCGCAGTGATCGGGGTCCACGGCCGGGTTGCTGACGTCCACGAACGACCCCTGGGCGAAGTCGACCCGCCCGGTGCAGGGGATGCAGTCGGGCACCAGGTCCGGACCGAAGCTGGCCGACCCCGTGAACTGCATGACCTGGGTACACCACGGGATGCCGTTCTGAAGGTCGATGTAGTACTCGAAGCGGTACTCGCCGATCACGGTGACGTCGCCGGGGGGCACGAAGTCGTCGTCGTCGGTCCCGAAGTCGTCGTCGTCCGTGCCGAAGTCGTCGTCGTCCGTGCCGAAGTCGTCGTCGTCGGGACGGGTGACGTCGTCGTCGTCGGGGCCGAAGTCGTCGTCGTCGGTCGCGTCGTCGTCGTCCGGTTCGGGGGTGGGCTCGTCGCGCCCGCGCTGGGTGCAGCTCACGAGGGCGACGATGAGGACGAGCAGGCCGAGGCCCGAGAGGCGGGTGCGGGTCATCGCGCGTCCTCCCAGCGGATCCACAGCTCGTAGGCCGTGGGCTCCCCGTCCCAGCAACCGACGAACAGGTGGATGGGCTCCTCGGCCTCGAGCCGGATGGGGTGGGACTCGGGCCCCTCCATCTCCGAGGAGTACTCGCCCACCATCCGGTCCCATTCGCTCCAGTCGTCGCCCTCGCCGGAGTACACCTCCAGGTCGAGGTCGCTCTGGTCCCCGCCCCAGGTGAGCTCCGCCACCGCGTCGCCCCCGCACAACAGGTGGACGCCGAACCAGTCGAGGTCCGCGATGAAGCGGTCCCCGTCGTTGCCGCAGGCCATCAGCCCGGAGATGTGCAGCGCCCCCGGCGCCGCCTGGAGATCGTCCGTCTCGAACCGCGTATTGGGCTCGTTCTCGATGTGCCCGAGGACGTCGCCGGGGTCGCACGTCGCGGCCTCTTCGGGCGCTTCGTCGGACGGGGCATCCTCACAGCCGGCGAGCAGCAGCGCCGCGCCGAGGGCGACCAGCAGCGGGCCCGCGCGACGGCGGCGGCGGATCCCCACCAGCAGGAGCGCCGACCAGGCCCAGCCCGCGCCGGTCCCGCCCGCCATGGACGACTCGCAGCCCGCGTCGTCGCCGTCGGGGGCGGGGGTCGCCTCGTCGCACTCGGGCCCGTCTGACTCGCCGTCGCAGTCGTCGTCCAGCCCGTTGCAGCGCTCGACCACGCCCGGGTGCGCCCAGGGATCGGTGTCGTCGCAGTCGGTGCCGCCGCACGTCCAGTCCAGGTAGCCGTCCTGGTCGTCGTCCTCGCGCACCGAGTTGCCGTCGCAGTTCCGGTCCACGCCGTCGCAGATCTCCTCCGCGTCGGGGAACCGCTCCGGATCGTTGTCGTCGCAGTCGTCCCCGCCGCAGTCCTCGGAGAAGGCGAGGTCGCCGTCCACGTCGCCGTCGCGATCGCCGCCCACGCAGTCGTTGTCGATCCCGTCGCTGCAGATCTCCTCGCCGCCGGGGGTGGCGAGCGGCTCGAGGTCGTCGCAGTCCACGCAGGAGTCGGAGCCGTCCGCGTCGGCGTCGATCCCCGGGTTCACGTCCGCGGCGTCGTCGTCGCAGTCCTCACCGCCGCACGCCCCGTCGTCGATGTACCCGTCCTCGTCCAGGTCCTTGTCGTCGATCAGCCCGTTGCAGTCGCTGTCCACGCCGTTGCACTGCTCGTCGTTGTCGGGGCTCACGAGGGCGGTGAAGTCGTTGCAGTCCTCGCAGGCGTCGGCGCCGTCCCCGTCGATGTCCACGCCCGGGTTCAGGGCCGGGTTCGTGTCGTCGCAGTCGTCCCCCCCGCACGCGATCGACAGGAACAGATCGCCGTCGGTGTCCGGCAGGTCGTCCGCGCCGCTGCAGTCCTGGTCCAGGCCGTCGCCGCAGATCTCGGGGTTGGCCGGGAAGCGATCGGGGTCGTCGTCGTCGCAGTCCACGCACACGTCCGCCCCGTCGCCGTCGTCGTCCACCGTCGGGTTGATCGTCGGGTCCGAGTCGTCGCAGTCCGGCCCCCCGCACGACGACGCCAGGTACCCGTCGTTGTCGTCGTCGATGAGCGCGTCGCTGCCGTCGCAGTCCTGGTCGATGCCGTCCGCGCAGACCTCCGGCGCGCCCTCGTAGATGGTGGGATCGGTCGGATCGCAGTCCCCGCAGGAGTCCACGGCGCCGTCCGAGTCGGCGTCGTCCCCGGCGGTCATGAGGAGGGACCACCCGGTCAACGTCCCGGGATCGGGCCCGATGTTGCTGATGAACAGCGTCCAGGTGCCGTCGGGGTCCTCGCCGTCGAAGTCCGAGAGGTCGCCGTCCGGCTGGTAGGCGCCGGTGTAGGGCGGGAAGCCCTCCCACAGGGCCGTGGTCGCCTCGTCGTCGAGGACGGTGCCGGTGAAGTTCGCCCCCGAGCCGCCGTTGAAGCTCGACAGCTGGACGGTCGTGCCCGCGGGCGACGTGAGGCTGATGTCGAGCTCTCCGATCCAGCCGTGGCTGATGTCCAGGGTGACGTCCAGGTCGGTGAGGGGCGCGACCCCGGGGCCGACGACGGCGGTGGCCGTGGTGGAGACCGTGAAGGCCGACGTGCTGCCCGCCTCGGTGACGAGGACCGCCCCGATGTCGAGGTCGAAGGCGTCGTCGATCCCGTCGCAGTCGTTGTCCACGCCGTCGCACACCTCGGGCGCGCCGGGATAGGAGTCGATGTCCGCGTCGTCGCAGTCGTCGCAGGTGGCGAACCCGTCCAGGTCGACGTCGGTCACGGAGTCCACCGTGGGGTCGTTGTCGTCGCAGTCGTTTCCGCCGCAGCCCGGAGCCGAGTCGCCGTCCCCGTCGGCGTCGATCGTGTCGATCACCCCGTCGCAGTTGTTGTCGATGCCGTCGCACACCTCGTTGGCGCCGCTGTTGATGGTCGGGTCGGAGTCGTCGCAGTCGATGCACGAGTCGTCGCCGTCGGCGTCGGCGTCGATGCCCGGGTTCACCAGCGGGTCCGTGTCGTCGCAGTCGTTTCCGCCGCACGCGAGGTTGTCGAACCCGTCGGCGTCGCCGTCCTGGGGCTCGTCCAACCCGCTGCAGTCCTGGTCGATGCCGTCGCCGCAGATCTCCGTGTTCCCGGGGAACATGAAGTCGAAGTTGTCGTTGCAGTCGAGACACACGTCCCAGCCGTCGCCGTCGCCGTCCACGCCGGGGTTGATCAGGGGATCGGTGTCGTCGCAGTCGTCGCCGCCCACGCAGGCGTCGCTGATGTACGTGTCGGCATCCGCGTCGCCGACCAGGTCGACCCCGTCGCAGTCGTCGTCGATGCCGTCGTCGCACGTCTCCATTGCGCCGGGGTTGATGAGCGGGTTGGTGTCGTCGCAGTCCGTGCCGCCGCAGGAGGGGGCGCCGTACCCGTCGAGGTCGGCGTCCGTACACAGCGTCCAGGCCACCGAGTCGCCCTCCAACGCGGGCTGGGTGGTGAGGCATGAGTACATGAGGGCGTCCGAGGCGACGGTCGCGCCGACCGCGGCTCCGGCCTGGTCGTTCATGCCGATGGTCGCGCTGGTCGCGTCGTCGATGGTGACGCCCGCCCCGTCGAAGTCGAGATCGAGGAAGTGCACCTCGATGTTGCCGCTCGGGTAGAGGTGGAGCTGGAACGTGCCTCCGTCCGTGACGGTGAACGAGCCGTACATGGGCACGTTCTCCCAGCTCACGATGAAGCGGCCGCCCGCCACGTCCTGCCACGCGTGCACGCCTCCGCCGGAGGACACGTCCATGTCGTCCCAGTAGACGGCGATGTCCGCCCCCGTGAAGCCGAACCCGAACGGGTCTTGGGTGGGCAGGCACTCGTTCGTGTAGACGATGTCGCCGGAGTCGAAGCGCACGCCGCCGTTGTCGACGGCCCAGAGCGACGAGTAGTTGACCCCGTAGTAGGGGAACGTCCACGGCAGGGTGACCTGGACCTCCTCGTCGTCGCCCAGCACCCCGAACCCTCCGGCCAGCAGAGACCCCGCGGGGGGTGCCACGTAGTCGAGCGAGCCCAAAGTGGACTGGGTGTATCCGAACGCGTTGGTCTGGGCGCTCGCCGAGGCGAGCCCGAGGGTGAAGAACAGCGCCGCGCACATCACCGAGAACAGAGATCGCCTACCGGCCGGGCATCGAGTCCAAGACCGCATACATGCCACCTCCGAAACCCAACTTAGGTGGGATCCGAAAACGGGGCGGGACAATCGTAGGATGAGGGGCGTGATTCCCTTCGTCCGCCCGTGGATCCGCGTCTTCGGGGTCACGATCAACCTCTGGCCGGCGCTGGTTCTGCTCGGGATCACCGTGGGCGCGCTCTACGCGGTGCATCGGTCGCGAGCGAAGGGGCTCGATCCCCGGGTGCCGCTGAACTGGGGCGGGTTCTTCGTGGCGAGCGGGTTCGTGTTCGCGCACGTCTTCGACGTCGTCTTCTATCGCCCGGAGCTGCTCGCCGAGGACCCCTGGGTCCTGGCTCCGTGGGTGCCCGGGTGGTCGTCCATGGGCGGCTTCTTCGGCGCCGGCCTCATCATCGTCGTCTACTTCCGGGTCGTGGGTCCCGACCGGTGGCGGCACGCCGACACGATGGCCCTGTCCTTCATCCTCGGGTGGACCTTCGGGCGCGCCGGGTGCGCCTGCGCCCACGACCACCTGGGGAGCCTCGCCCACGGCTTCCCGCTCGCGGTCGCGTTCCCCGACGGCTGGCCCACCGCTGCGACCTCGCTGGGCGTGCGTCACGACCTCGGCCTGTACGAGGCGGCGCTCTCGGCCGCGATCTTCGGTCTGCTGTGGGTCCTGGACCGTCGCGCCCGGCCCGCAGGGCTGCTGAGCGGACTGCTCCTCCTGACCTACGTGGTGCCGCGGTTCTTCCTGGACTTCCTGCGCGCGCAGGACCTCGAGCAGGTCAAGGGGACGGCGTCCGACGCCTTGTATTCCGGGCTGACCCCGGCGCAGTGGGGCTGCCTGGCCCTGCTGCCGGTCGGCGTGTGGATGACTCGCGCCGCCGTCCGCAGGCGGCTCGAACGCTGATCAGCGGCCCTCGCGGCCGACCCACGCCCGCAGGATCCCGAAGACGACCAGCAGGCAGGCGAAGATGGCCGCCGGCCCGGAGTCGAGGCGCCCCGCCGCGGCGATCGTGCTGGGCGGACCGCACCGGATGCACTCCCCGTCGTCCCCCGGCTCCTCGGGGTCGTCGGGCGCGCAGTCGCAGAAGTCGCCGATGCCGTCGAGGTCGGCGTCCGACTGGTCCGGGTTGGGGTCCTCGGGGCAGTTGTCCGTGAGGTCCGCCACCCCGTCGCCGTCGCTGTCCTGCTCCGGGGCCGCGTCGTCGTCGTCCGTCGCGTCGTCGTCGTCCGTCGCGTCGTCGTCGTCCGTCGCGTCGTCGTCGTCGACCGCGTCGTCGTCGTCGCCCACTTCGTCGTCGCAGGCGTCTCCGATGCCGTCCAGGTCCGCGTCGGCCTGGTCCGTGTTGGGGTCCTCGGGGCAGTTGTCGCAGACGTCCGGAATGAAGTCGCCGTCGGTGTCGATGTTCGAGATCGTCAGGGCGGGCGCCTTCGGATCCGGGACTCGGTCGCACGGCGTGAACCCGGGCTCCAGGGCGACCGCGAGGACGTTCACCGGGTACAGCGCCTCGAACACCTCGTCCGGGAGCTGAAAGGTCACTCCGGCGGCCGTCGTGTGTGCCTGCGTCGTGCCGACGGGGCCCGAGTCGAAGGAGTAGAACTCGACGTCGAAGGTGAACCCGCCCGCGCCGTCCGTCGTCGCCCCGTTGAAGCCGCTGCCCTCGATCTGGAGCTCCGCCCCGAACGTCCCGTCCTCGAACGGAAACGGCTCGCCCGTCAACGGATCCTGGTCCACGTCGAAGAAGACCTGGAATCGGAACGGCATCGTCCCGGTGACCGGGAGCTTCGGGTCGTACTCGGAGTCCGGGAGCATGAACGGGCTGCCCGCCGCGGGGGTGAACGTCAGCTCCACGTGGTCCTCCTGGACCAGGGCGCTGACGGCCTCGATGTCGAAGTAGGTCCCCACCCCGGTGCTGCAGTCGCCCAGCGTGTCGCCCAGGGGGTCGAAGTACGGGCCGGCGAGCGCCGCGACGGGCAGCAGGACGCTGCAGAGGGTGAGGGCGAAGGGGACGGTTCGGCGCGTCATGGCGGGCTCCTCGCTCGGTCGGGCCTAGCGCCGAGGTGCCGATCAGAGCGGGGTTTTCGCCAGGTCGGCGAGGCCCGCGAGTGGCGATCGATCGGCATCCCCTGGGTGGTCACTGTCATGACCAGCCTGTGCTCGGATCCTGCGTCTGGCTGGTCACCGCTGTGACCATCCGGCCCCCTCGAGGAAGCTCATCCGACCTCGTCGGCGCCTCGCAGCACAGCGCTCAGAGAAGTTGTGGCGACGCCGGCACGGTCCCTGCGAAGAGATGAGGTGATTTTCGAATCGGAGCATCTGATGACCTCTTCCCCCCGCCTCTTCGCCCTCGCCCCCGCCGCGTGCCTCCTCCTCGCCGTCGGCTGCGCCGACCCGGACGCCCACGGCCCCGGGGACGAGGAGATGGACCAGGTCTTCATGGCGGTGACGTGCCCCGCGTCGATGTCCTACTACCCCATCGGCGGCCCCCACAACGGCGGCTACGACAGCAACGCGCTGACCTACACGTGCGCGGACCACCCGAGCAGCTCGCCCGACAACAGCGACTGGATCAACGGCGACCACTACGGCAACGACCTGTTCGCCGCGCGCGGCACGCCCGCCATCGCCGTCACCAGCGGCACGATCAGCCACTCCGGCTACGGCAGCGTCTCGGGCAACCGCGTCACCATCCGCGACGACTGCGGCTGGCACTACTTCTCGGGTCACCTGGACACCATCGCCCCCGGCATGACCGTCGGGCGCTACGTGAACGCGGGCGAGGTCATCGGCACCGTGGGCAACACGGGGAACGCGTCGGGCACCTCCCCCCACATCCACTTCAACATCTACGGCTCGTCCTGGACCGACGCGAGCGACCCCTTCCCGCTCCTGCAGCAGGTCGACGGCTCGGCGTGCACCGGGAGCTCCTCCATCGCCGAGGGCACCACGCCCGACCCCGAGGTCAACCCCTGCGTCGACGCCGACATCCGCGCCGCCGAGGACACCAGCGACTTCGCCCTGGCCTCCGGCATCGCCGACATCTTCAACGAGGTCGGCCGCAGCGAGGGCACCTTCCTGGCCCAGGACACCTACGGCAGCGGCGCCCCCTACACCGTGGGCAAGTGGGGTCCCTGGATCTCCCACACCGGCCTCTGGGAGGTCGACGCGCGCGTGCCCGACACCGGCATGCAGCTGACGACCGCCGCGTACTACGACGTCGCCTTCCTGGGCGGCCACGTGATGACCCCCGTGAACCAGAACGCCGAGAAGGGCGAGTGGGTCCCGATCACGCCCGGCCCCCTGAAGTTCGGGGTGGGCCCCGCGGGCTACGTGGGACTGTCCAACGTCCTGAGCGTCGGCACCAGCGGCAAGGTCGCCTACGACGAGGTCCGCTTCCGCTACATCGGCCCCGAGGGCAGCGGGTCGGTCGGCAGCACCTGCGACCTCTCCAACGACTGCGCGGGCACCCTGATCTGCGGCGAGTTCGGCACCTGCGAGCAGCCCTGCAGCGACACCTGGTGCGACACCGGCGTGTGCGACAACGCGACCGGCGTGTGCGTCGAGCCCACCGGCGACGAGGGCGGCGACCCCACGGACTGGATCACCCAGTTCGGCGACACCGACCGCGACGGCATCCCCAACTACCTCGAGGGTCTCGACGACTCCGACGGCGACGGCTCCCCCGATTGGCTCGACCACGACTCCGACAACGACGGGATCATGGACTGGAACGAGGGCGCGGGCGACGCGGACGGCGACGGCATCCTCGACTTCCGCGACACCGACGCGGACGGCGACGGCATGGACGACGCCGACGAGGTGGGCGATCCCGACTTCCCCACGGACACCGACCTGGACGGCACGCCCGACTTCCTCGACCTCGACTCGGACGGCGACGGCATCCCCGACGCCCTCGAGATCGGCCACCCCGAGGACCCGACGGACACCGACGGCGACGGCCTGCCCGACTACCGCGACGTGGACAGCGACAACGACGGCATCCGCGACGACGTGGAGGCGGGCTGGACCCCCGACGACCCGGCCGACTTCGACGGCGACGGCGTCCCGAACCACCTGGACTCCGACTCCGACGGCGACGGCCTCAGCGATCGCTTCGAGAGCAACGACGACAGCGACGGCGACGGCAAGCCCGACTACCTGGACCTCGACAGCGACAACGACGGCATCCCCGACGCGCAGGACGCCGACTCGGACGGCGACGGCCGGGACGACGCGAGCGGCTGGGGCGACTGGGAGGCGAACGACCGCGAGCCCTTCGCGCCCACCAACGGCTGCTCGGCCGCGGGCTCCGCGAGCGCCTCGTGGCTCGCCCTGCTGCTGCCCCTCGTCTACATCCGCCGTCGCGACTGAGGCGGACGTCACGTCCGGAAACGGCCCATCAACTCGGGGTTGTCCCGCGGATTCCGGACACGCCGTCCAGTCGGAGTAGGGTCCGCGCCATGCGCGCGCGGATCCTCCTGGCGACCCTCCTGCTCGGCTGCGGGTCGAGCTCCCCGCCGTCGGCGCCCGCGGTCCCCCTGAGCATGGTCACGGAGGACAGCGAGCGGGTGAGCACGGCGCTCGGCGGGACGGCCCTGGTCACGGCACTGTCCACCCTCGATTCGGGGTCGTGCACCGAGCGCGCGGCCGCCCTGCGCCGACGTCTGATGGCCGTGGAGCAGCTGTACGAAGGCGTCCCCGCGCAGGTCCGCGCCCCGGGCAGCGTCCCCGAGACCCTCCCGCTCGCGACCGAGCCGCCCGGCGAGGAGTTCGCCCGCTTCGAGTACGACGCCGTCATGGGGCTGTCGAAGGACGGCGAAGCTTCCCCCACGCCCGCCGATCTCGCGGGCACGGCCTCGGTGCTGCTGCGGGCCGACCGCCACGCCCCCGGGGCGGCGCTTCGAGACACCCTGCGAGGCCTCCGCGACGCCGGGGTCGAGCGCGTGGGGTTGCTCTATTCGCGGCCGATCGCCGAGGCCCTCGAGCGCGGGTCGCCCGACGGCGTCGTGTTCGGCGACCGCTGCCCCGTGGACTGGTCCCTGGTCGACAAGGTCCCCCAGGCCCGGAAGGCGGAGATCTGGATCGAGACCGCCGTCCGGGCCGTCGAGGACTGCGACTGCGCCGCCGACCTCCGAGGCGTGGTGGCGATGCGCGACGACCGCCGGAACGCGGCCCGGGCGATCGCGATCCCCGTCGACGTCCGGGGGAAGGCGGGCGACCGTCCGCTGGTGATCCGCGACGGGGGCACCTGGGGCCCGGCGGCCGTGGCGCTGTACAACGCCGTCCGCATCGACCCGAAGCGGCCGCGGGGCACCCCGGTGGTCCTCGATCTCGAGGCCGCCGCCCCCAACTACGGGTTCGAGGTCCGCCGGGACTGACAGTGGGGGGCTCCGAGCGACTTCAGCGTGAGTGGACCGCCTCCTTGAGGTGGTCGAGGAACGTGGTGGGGGAGTCGGTGACCCAGCGGGCGAAGCTCAGCGGACCCCCGGGGTCTCGGGTGTGCGTCGCCACCCGGATCGGGTCGCTGCCGTCCACCGGCAGCACGTACACGGCCGGGTACCCCTCCACGCGCCACGCGTCCGCGAGGCGCCGCGACTGCTCGCTGTTCTCGGGGTTCACCCGGACCTTCACCATACGATCCAGGGCCTCGCGCACCCGCGGCGCCTTGAGCGTGTAGCGCTCGAACTCGAGGCACTCGGGGCACCAGTCCGCGCGGAAGTACATCACCAGCGGCGTCCGACCCTCGATCCACTCGACAGCGGCCTCCTCGTAGCCCTCGCGCTCGTTGAGCCAGGCCGCCGCGAGGTAGGTCGCCGCGCGGGTCTTGCCCGCCTTGCCGCGGCGGTGCACCAGGTCCGTGGGCTGCAGCGGCGCCCCCTCCAGCCACGCCCGCTCCTGGGACTCCGTGAGGAGCTTCTGCTCGCGCCACAGGGGCGGCGCGTCGCCCAGCTTCACGTCCTCGAACGCCATCAGGTTCCGGACCTCGTCGGGACTCAGCTTTCGGTACAGCGAGCGTCGATCGGGCGTCGCCGCTTCGTCCTGCGGCGTCGGGTCGGGCACCCCGCCGGGCGACGGCTTCTCGGAGAAGTGCCCGGCGCCCGGCCGGAACGCCTCGCCCCGCATCAACAGCTCCTCGGCGCTGAACCGGAAGGCGGCGATGTCCCGCGGACAGGGGGGCACCCGATCGCTCGACGTCCACCCGTTCCCGGACAGGATCACCTCGCGCCCCGACGGCCAGATGAAGCCGGCCGACGCCACCTCCCAGCGCCCGTAGGCCTTCACGAGCGTGGCCCCCACCCGGCCGATGCCTTCGGGACCCGCCACCGGCACCACGAACACCGCGGTCCCGGTCTCGTGGTCGGCCTCGACCCGCCCGAGGATCCACCACCGCAGCTCGGCGTCCGGGCCGATCTCCGAGGCCAGCCGCTCGTCGGTGCCGAGGAAGCCGGAGAGCGTGGCGTACGCCTCCGTGCGATGCAGCTTCATCGTCATGCTCGAGAGCACGCCCGCGCCCACCAGCGTGGGGAGGAGGAGGAGCAGCGCGACCCAGCGCCCGATCCGATAGGTCGAGCGCTCCTTCCAGGGGCGGGTGAGGGGGGGCGCCGCCGGGCCGCGCACCGGTGCGACGGCCGAGAACGTGTCGGTGATGACGTCCGGCTCGTCCTCCTCCTCCTGCACGGCGAGGAGGCGCGCTTCGTACTTCGCGAAGACGATCCCGCAGCGCCCGCACTCGCGGAGATCCTGCTCCTGCACGAACCGACATTTCGGACAACGGATCACGCCTGTCGCAGCACCCCTTTCTGGCAGTCTAGTGCGCGCCGCCCGAGTCCGGCCCCGAAGCCCTGGAGGACCCCATGTCCCTGACCCGCACCCACCTCTGCATCTCCGTCGTCCTGGGCGCCGCCGTGGCCCTGTCCGGCTGCTTCGATCGCGGCCTCAGCAGCTGGGAGAAGGCGCGCCTCGAGTCCCGCGCCACCGACGACCTGAACAACGCCCTCGACGAGCTCGCGGGCTCCACCGAGAACATCGAAGACGCCGACGCCGCGCGCGGCACCTTCGAGGTCGACCGCGCCGGGTACGCGGGCTGCACGCGCCACTACGTGTTCGACGGCGACGCCGCCGCCGGCTCCATCGACATGGAGCTCCAGGGCGTGCCCTGCAGCGCCGCGCTGACCCTCGACGACGTGCGCTACGAGTACGCGATCACCGAGTGGACGTGGTCCGGCAGCTGGGAGCAGTTCGACGAGGACTGGTGGGACGTCGTGCGATCCGGCGCCGCCTCCAGCGCCCTCACGATCGAGGGCAGCGAGCGCAACGACGGGGTCTACGACGCCTCCTTCACGATGCACGAGGCGAGCGGTCGCACGGACGCCGAGGGCAACTTCGCCTTCTGGGCGATCGACTACAGCTACAGCGGGTTCCTGGATCGCGCGTGGGACGTGACGGTCGCCCAGGACGAAGACGGCGCCGTGAGCGGCAGCATCACGTCCAACGACGGCGTGACCTGCGTCGTGAGCGGCGAGCAGTACGACTACGTCATCGACTGCGAGTAGCACTACTTGGTCACTTGCCAGCGGGCGGCTCAGGGGGCGGGGACGACCGACTCGACGGCGGCCAGGAGGTCGTCGGCGCGGTGCTCGGAGGCGAGGTAGACGACCCGCCCGTCGGCGTCCAGCAGCGCCTGTCTCGGGAACGGCGACGAGGCCGCGGGCCAGTCGTAGGTGCCGTACGTGTCCCGATCCCACACCACATCGAAGGTCACGCCCGTCTGCTCCAGGAACGACGCGAGGGTGTCCTCGTCCTCCCCGAAGCTGCCCGTGGCGACGCCGATCACCGTGAGGCGCCCGGCGAAGGCCTGGTGGATGTCCCGCTCGAGGTCCGGAAACTCCAGACTGCACACCGGTCAGAAGGTGGCGAAGTACGCGAGCAGCACCGGGGCGCCGCGCAGATCCGAGAGCCGGAACGTCTCGTTCTCCAGCGTGAGGAACGACGCGTCGTCGACCAGGTCGCCCACGGAGGTGCCGGTCTGGTTCGCGCGCACGGGGACGCACTGGCGCGGCTGGTCGGGGTCGTCGGTGAGCAGGTCGATCCAGGAGCTGAGGGCCGCCCCGCTGGAGGGCGCGAACTCCAGCCGCCCCTGGACGTCGTCGCCGGCGCGCAGCGGGCCCGCCTCCAGGTCGAAGCTCAGGGCGCTGCTCCCGACGTCGACCCCGCGGATCTCCAGCGTCTCCGTCCCCCGATTCACCACCCGCACGAAGTCCTGCGCGCGCTCCCCGCCCGCCGTGTCGGGGAGGAGCACGATGCTCGGCGAGACCTCCGCGTCGGGCGCGGTCCTGGACGCGTCGACCCGGTAGGACACCAGCTCGGTCCAGTTGCCCGAGTAGACGACGTCGCCGTCGATCGCGACCCCGAGGGTGCGGCTGTGGTTGCCCGCCCCCGACGGCAGCGGCTCGTGCCCCACGTGGACCATGCCGTCCGCTTCGAACACGCGGACGGAGCTCCAGTCGGCCGCGGCCACCACGTCCTCATCGGGGCTGTAGGCGACGGCCACGACGGACCCCGGGGTGTCTCCGACGTCGCGCAGCACGGGGGCCCGCGGGTCGGAGACGTCGATCACCAGGACGCCTCCGCTGCCCGCCGCGACGAAGAGCCGGTCGCGCGCGAGATCCGGGGCGAAGTCCTTCGGGGCGCCCGGCAGGTCGAGCCGGTGGACGAGCACCGGGGACGTCGGATCGGTGAGGTCGACCGTGTGCAGCGCGCCCCCGGGATCCGCGACGTAGGCGAGATCGCCGGGGCCGGGGGTCACGTCCCAGGCGTTGACGTCGCCCGCGGTCCGGCCGATGCGCTCGATGTCCGCCCCGACGCCTCGCCGCCACACGGTCAGCCCCCCGTCGTGGGCGGCGACCAGCAGGAGGTCCCCCGCGATCGCGAGGCCTTCGACCTCGTCGTCCAAGGTGATCGCCGCGAGCTCGACCAGGTTCGTGGGGTCGCTGCCGTCGACCACGGCCAGGAACGACTGCGGCTGGATGGTGGTCGCCAGGCTCGTCACGTAGGCCGTGGACGTCTCCGGGTCGATCGCCAGGTGATCGCACCGGGGGTAGGAGGCGCTCCCGGCGCTGAACGCCAGCGAGTCCGCCTTCACGAGGTTCCGGGGGTCCGTCGCCGTGTACGTGTTGAGCCCGATGACGCCCGTGCAGAACCACACCTGCTCGCCGTGGACCTTCAGCTCGCCCAGCTCGCTGAACGAGGGCCCGTCGTAGCGGTCGAGGAGCTCGATGGGGTCGTCCCACGGCGTCTCGCGATCGGCCGCGGAGACCGTCCCGCACGCGCTCTCCACCTCCACCGCCTGGGCGCAGCCGGCCGAGGCGAGGGCGAGGATCGGGAGGAGGCGTCTCATCGACCTTGAGAGTCGACCAGGGCCCGGCGCGTTGCAACGCCGTCCGGAGCTCACTCCGCGTGCAGCCGCTCCATCCCCACCTCGGCGGCGCGCCGGATGATCGGGTCGCGGTCCTCCAAGGCGGCCTCGAGCACGTCCTCAGCGTCGCGGTGCTTCGTGGCCCCGAGGATGCGCAGGGCGGCCGCGCGCACGGGCAGCACCTTCCGGGAGCCGGGGTCGGTGAGCGGGAAGACGCCCCGCGCCACGGCCACCCCGTCGGTTCGCCCGGCGATCGCCACGAGCGCCGCCTCGGCGGGTCCGCGCACTGCGAACGAGTCGCCCAGGAGCGCCTTGGCCAGGAAGGACGCCGTGCCCGCGCCGCCGACCTGCTCGAGCAGCCGCGCCGCCGCCGAGCGACCCTCGGGCGTCGCGTCCGTCTGGAGGGCGAGGGCCGCCCCTTGGGCCCACCCCTCCGCGAGCGTCGCTTCGAGCTCGAGGCCGTCGATCGATGCGATCTTCGTGAGCAGGTCGAGGGCCGCCACGCGCAGGACGTGGGAGTCGTGCTCGAGGAACTGCTCGGCGATCTCGTAGGCGTCGACGAGCATGGCGGGCTCCTGCGGGGCGATCAGGCCCAGCCACCGCAGGTGCCAACGCACGTCCACGACCTCGGGGCCCCGCTCCCAGTCGCGCGCCGACGCCGCGATGTGTTCGGCGATCCGCACCCGCTCGGCGGAGCTGCCGTCCTTCAGGAACCGCTTCACGACCGCGTCGACCGTGTACGACTGCAGCAACCGGCGGTCGTGGACCAGGGGCAGGACCCACCCGAGCGCCTTCGGCCCCGCGCGGAAGATCCGGTCGACGGCGGCGTCCGTGCGCTGCTTGGGGGCCGTCCAGATCACGTCCCCCAGGAGCAGCTCGCGCGCCTCCCCGGCGGTCTTCGGAGGGGGCCCGTCGTCCACGCGGACCGGCCCCTCCCCCGCCCAGGGCTTCTCTCCGTCCCCGGGATCGTCGAGCCGCTCGCCCAGGTCGGCGGCGGCCCCGAAGGTCTCCCGGGGCACGACCTCTCCGTTCCGAGGCGGCGCGGTGCGGCCCAGGTAGGCGTCGGCGCCGTCGACGTCCACGAACAGCGCGATGGAGCCCCAGCCCCGCGCGGGGAGCGCGGCGCCCGTCCAGCGGTCGGTGCGGCTCGAGTAGGTGTCGTCGCCCCGGCGGTCGAGGAACACGCTGACCGCGTTCGTGAGCGAGGTCCCCTGAACCGTGGACCGACCGTAGTAGGCGTCGTTGCCCTCGGCGTCGATGAGCCAGGACACGGCGAGGTCGTGGCCGCTGCCCTGTCCGAGCTGGGAGGTCAGGTAGCGATCGTGCCCACCGCCGTCGAACAGGCCGGCCGCGGACAGGTGGATCCCGGACCCCTGGCTGTACTGCACCGACGTGTAGAGGTCGTTCCCGCTGCGGTCGATCAGGCCGCCGAGGGAGTGCCAGTACGACGACCCCTGCACCCACAGGCCTCCCGTGTATCGGTCGTGGCCGCTCTCGTCGAGCAGCCACGCCACTCCGCCGCCGGCGTAGGGTCGCAGGCCGATCGCGAACCCCTGGCCGTAGCCCGTGTGGTAGCCCGGCAGGCGGTTGGGGTTGTCCTCGTGCACCGCGCCCAGCACATAGTGGTCGTTCCCCTGCGCGTCGTGCAGGGCGGCCACACCCTGGAACTGCGCGGAGGCCTGGGCCCAGGAGTCGGCGCGGTACATGTCGTCGCCGTCGCCCCGGTCGCGGAGGATGCCCGCGCCGCCGAGGCCGAAGCCCTGGGTGGCGACGGCCCCGTCGTAGCGGTCGTCCCCGTCGAGATCGACCCACGTGGCCACGCCGAAGGCCGCCGCGCCGAGGGACAGGCGACCGCTCCGATGAATGTCGTCGCCGGCGAGGTCGAGGCCCGCGGAGACGCCCATCAAGGCTCCTCCCGCGGCCGCGTCGCCACCGAGCCAGGCGTCGTCGCCGCCGAGGTCGATCCAGCCGCGCACGCGGCGGGTCGGGGCGTCCTTCAAGGAGTCGCGGCCCGACGCGATTCGCCATCGGTCGTCGCCGCCGGGATCGACCAGCAGCACCGGGTCGCCGGATCCCGAGTTGCTCCCAAGAGAGCCGAGCCAGACCTCGCCCAGGGTGCAGGTGAGGATCATCGGAGACGAGGGCCAGCCCTCCGCCCGGACCGTCGCCAGATCGACGGCCGCCTCGCCCACCGCGGCGCTCCAGGCTCGCCCCGCGTGCAGCAGTCCGGCGCTGTCCGTCGCGTCCCAGACCGAAGTCAGCGTCTCGAAGCGGCGGAACCCCTCCTCCTCCGAGTCCGGGTCCTCGTCTCCGCCGCGCAGGGCCGCGTCCAGCACGTCGAGCAGGGCGGCTTCGTCCTCCGGAGTGACGTCGGCGAAGGCCGCGCGGACCCGACACCGGGCGACCGCCGCTTCGTCGAGGAGCCGCCCCACCGTCGCGTCGATCTTCGGGTCGATACGAGACCGCATGTCGCGCATCTCCCGCTTCGACCACCTCTCGCCGCGCGTGGCGTCGAAGGCGGCGATCCGGTCGAGCAGCCCGAGACCGGTCCGCAGCAGCGCGGTCTCTCCGCAGGTGTCCGCGTCGCCCACCGCGATCTCCCGGTCCACCACCGCGAAGAAGCCGTCCCAGCTCGCGGGACCCGCGCGCAGATCCCTCGTCAGGGACTTCGCGGCCCCGGCGGCGATCCGGGGGAGCGCCATGGTCTCGGCGAGCGCCGCCTTCGCCGACGGCAGCCGCCAGCGGTCGGGCGACGTCTTCGAGCCGTAGTTGACGTAATCCCGGGGGAAGTCGAGGTCGGACGCGTTGATCTCGGCCCACCGCATCGCCTCGTCGAGGGCGCGCTCGTCCGACGGTTCCAGGAACGAGGCGTCGGCCGCGAGGGCGGGCGTCGCGAGGAGGGCGGAGAGCAGGGCGAGGCGGCGCATGGAGCGGACCTTATCCGTCGGCCGGGCCGCGCGTGCGGGGGCTACCCGTCGGTGGGGTCGGCGCCGTCGAGGTGGAGCTCCCAGTAGCCCACGTCGCGCCACGCGCCCAGCTTCCAGCCCACCCTGCGAAACACGCCCACGGGGGTGAACCCGAACGCCTCGTGCAGCGCCACCGAGCCGGGGTTCGGCAAGGCGATCCCGGCCAGGGCGCAGCGGATCCCGCGGGCCTTCAGGCGGGGGATGAACTCGTCGTACAGGGCCCGCCCCACGCCGCGCCCGCGCGCCTCGTGGTGCACGTACACCGCCACCTCCACGGTCCGGTCGTACCCGCCGCGCGGCTTGTAGGTGCGGCCGTAGCAGTAGCCGATCACGCCGCCGTCGTCGGCCACCAGCCAGACGTGGCGGGGGCCCGCGCCGGCGAGGTCGGCCTCGGCCTCCTCGACGGTCCACGGCCGGTCGCCGAAGTGCGCGAAGCCGTTCGCGATCGCCTCGTTGGCGATCGTCACGATCCCCGGCACGTCCGCCGCCGTCGCGGCGCGGATCTCCATCACACGTCCTCCACCAGGCGCTCGCGCAGCGTCTTCACCAGCTCCCGGGCCTCCGCCGCCCGCTCCGGGTCCCCGGTGTCCTCGGCGATCCCCGCCGCCATCTCGGCCGTCCACAGGGTGTCCCGGTCGAACGCCGCGCCGCTCGACGCGATGCCCCGGACGATCTCCGCCTCCCGGTCCCAGTCGTCCCAGGCCGCGCGCCCGGCCGCCACCGCCATGCGCGCGAGGCCCACGACGCACGCCATGAGCCACGAGTCCTGGATGTCGATCTTCGCGGGGATCCGATGCAGGAACGCCTCGGCCTCGATCAGCCTCCCCTGGGCCAGCATGAGCAGGGTGAGGTTGGTGTACATGATGTCGGCGATGCGGGAGCCGCGCTCCAGGTAGATGGCCAGCGCCGCGCGGTAGTGGGTCTCCGCGAGCGCCCACTGCTCCAGGTAGCGGGCCGTCTCCGCGAGCTCGTTGTGGCCCTCGGCGATGCCGATGCGGTTGCCCAGCACCGTGTTGCGCTCGATCACCTCGCGGGAGACCCGCATGGACTCCTCGTGGTTGCCGTCGAGCCGCTCGATCGTCGACCGCAGCCGAAACGCCTCCACCGCGCCGATGCGGTTGCCCGCCTTCAGGTGCAGCTCCTCCCCGCGCCGCGCGTACCCCCGGGCCCCCGCCGGGTCCTTGCTGAACAGGGCGACGTAGGCCATCGACAGGTACACGGCCGCCTCGGCCCCCGGCTCGTCCCGGCTCTCGTACAGGACCATCGCCTCCTCGAGCATCGCCCGCGCCCCCGCCAGGTCGCCCGCCCAGAACGGACCCCACGCCGCGCACTGGAGGCCCAGGGCCAGGGCCTCGCCCCACCCGTGCGCGCGCCCCCCGTCGACGGCCTTCTCGCCCCACCGTCGCGCCTCCTCCATGCGACCGAGGGCGTTGAAGAGCACCGAGCGCACGGCCCAGCCCAGTCCCCAGCGCTCGTCGGTGTCGGGCACCCCGAGCTCTTCCAGGGCCTCCTCCCGACGATCGAGGAGGCGCATGCCGCGGGGCATCTCGCTGATGCGACGGAGGCGACGGGCCCCGATCAGCAGGGGATGGAGCGCGGCCTCGTGGTCGCCCGCGGCGAGGAGGTGCAGCCCCAGCCGCTCGGGGCCGTCGGGGCCCGCGTCCAGCGCCTCGACCATGGCCGCGCAGGCCCGGTTCCAGCGGGGCCACGACCCCCGCTCCCGCGACCGACGCTCGACGCTCTCCCGCAGCATCCCGTGGATCCACTCGAAGCCGTCCGGCCGGGCCCGCACGAGGCCCTCCTTCGCGAGGCGGTCCACCAGGTCGTCGGGGACGTCGATGTCCGCCCGAGCCGCCGACGCGCGCCACTCCTCCCGGTCGACGTTCTGGCCCAGGGCCGCCGCGAGCTCCACCGCGTCCCGCCCGGCGAGGTCGAGGAGGGGACCGAGGCGGTTGACCCACACCTGGTGGATGTCGTCGGGGATCTCCGCCGCGTCGTCGCCCTCGAGCACGAACCCGCGCGGCCCGGGCACGAGCACGCCGCGGCGGACCCAGTCGCCCACGAGCTGGGTGGCGAAGAGCGGGTTGCCGTCCGTGCGTCGTCGCACCTCGGCGGCGAGGGTTCCGGAGAGCCCCAGCAGGCCCCCGACCAGCTCGGTGTGCGCGGCCTTGCCCAGGGGCGGCAACTCGACCTGCGTCGTGCGATCACGTCGGAGGATCTCCCCGAGCTGGAGGTCCTCGAGGGACCCCTCCGGCAGCGCCTCGGACCGGGCGGTGGCGAGCACGACGATCGGGGACGGGCTGCCCCGCTGCCACTTGAGCAGGTGGTGGGCGAACGCGAGGGCGTCGAGCCCCCACTGCACGTCGTCGAGGCAGAGCAGGACGGGGCCTCCTCGGGCGGCGTCGCGCTCCAAGGCCCGGCGCAGCACCACGTGCTTCTCCACCGGGTTCGTGAAGCGCACGCGCTCGGCCCGCGGGGCCATCAGCTGCACGAGGGCGTCGCGCTCGTAGGGGTCCGTGATGCCGTCGTCGCCCAGCAGGCGCTCCACCCGCGCGGCGATGGCGTCGGGCTCGAGGGCCACGCAGCTCAGCTTGCGGGCGAGCATGGCGCCCAGGCCGTCGATCGGACCCGCCACGGGGCTGTGCAGCGCCTTCCACACCGAGCCCACCCCGCACTCGTGGGCGCGCTCGGCGATCCACTCCGCGAGCCGGCTCTTGCCGCGCCCCGCCGCCCCGCGGATGAGGACGAAGGAGGCCCGTCCGTCGCGGGCGGTGTCCTGGAGCGTGCGCCAGATGACGTCGCGCTCGACCTCGCGCCCGACCAGGGGCACGGGGCGCAGCCCGTACAGACCCAGCCCGGCGCCCACCAGGTTCATGGGCGCGGGCGGAGGGCGGGGGCGACGCCAGGTCTCGGGGACCACGAGGGTCGGGAGCGGCATCCCCACCGCCGGGACGCGGCCGGTGGCGGTGTGGCTGCCCAGGGCGAAGCGGCGCGTGACCGACGCCACGGGTCGGGTCGCCCGATCGCTCAGGGAGGCCTCGTCGGCGTCCTCCGCCTCGAACCCCTCGAAGACGTCGAACGAATCGGCGACGGACCCCTCGGGGAGGGGCTCGACGGGGCCGAGCTCCCGAAGCAGCGCGGCCGCCTCCGCGGCGTATCGAGGTCGGTCGTCCGGGCGCTTGGCGAGGAGCAGGCGGAGCCAATCCTCGAAGTCCGGCGGGACCTCCTGCCGTGGGAGGAAGTCGGGCGGGTCTTCGACGACGTGCGCCTCCAGCAGCTGCGCGTAGCTCCCCGCGAACGGGGGCGCGCCGGTGGCCAGGGACCAGGCGAGGCAGCCGACGCCGTAGAGGTCCGTCCACGGCCCGTGCTCGCGCCAGCTCCCCAGGCACTGCTCGGGGGCCATGTAGGAGGGGCTCCCGAAGACGCCCTCCTCGTCCGTCGTGCCCGCGACGTGGGCGATGCCGAAGTCGGTGAGGCGGAGGCCGCGGTGGGGTCCGTCCGGGTGGGCGAGCAGCACGTTCCCGCGCTTGATGTCCCGGTGCAGGACGCCGCGGGCGTGGGCGTGGGCGAGGGCGTCGAGCAGGCCCATGAGGATGCTCCGCAGGGCGGGCCACGGGTACGTGCGCGACCGCGAGAGCGTGCCCCCCGGCATCAGCTCCATCACGAGGAACGGGTTGCCGCCCTTGAGGAGTCCGCCGGACTGGGTCTCGGCGTGCTCGGGGACCTCGCCGTGATCGAGGACGGTGATGATCCCGGGATGGCTGAGGGAGGCGACGGCGCGCACCTCGGAGCGGAACGCCGCCACGAAGTCGCGGTCGTGGGACTCCTGCAGGACCTTGACCGCGACGTTCAGCCCGGTGGGTCGATGCACCGCCCGTCGCACGACGCCCATGCCGCCGGAGCCCAGGACCTCGAAGACCTCGAAGGCACCCAACGACGCGATCGCCCATCCCACGGGACCGTCCTCCGGGTCAGAGGGCGTCGACGAGGGTCATGGTCTTGTCCCAGAGCGCCCTCGCGAGCCCGTCGTCGGCGCCGTGCTTGCTGGACTTCGCCACGTTGCAGTCGGCCCAGTACCCACCGGACCCGGACACGGCGCCGGGGTGCACGGCGCAGTAGCAGGTCGTGGCCGCGCCCTGGCCGACGGACTTGAGGGCGAGGACCGGACCGAGCGACCCGAAGAGCGTCTGCACGATCCCCGGCATGTGCCGGGAGAGGTTGGTGGCGATGACCCCGGGGTGCACCGCGTACGCCGTCTGACCCTCGGGCAGGCGACGGGCGAGCTCGCGCACGAACAGGAGGTTGGCGAGCTTGCTCTGGCCGTAGGCGCCCCACCCGCTGTAGCCGCCGGCCGCGTCGAGGTCGTCGAGCCGGATGCCCTCGGGGTAGGTCCCGGTGTGCGCGGCCGACGACAGCACGACGACCCGCGCGTCCTTGGTGAGGCGATCGAGCAGCCCCATCACGAGCAGGAAGTGGCCGATGTGGTTGGTCAGGAACTGCAGCTCGAGGCCGTGGTGCACGGTCCGGTCGGGCAGCGCCATGATCCCGGCGTTGGCGATGATGCCGTCCAGCTCGAACCCGGTGTCGACGACGGCCCGGACCGCGGCTCGCACCGCGTCGGGCTCGCTCAACTCGCACGCGATGGGGACGACGTCGCCGCCCGCGGCGGTCGCGGCCGCCGTGGCCTTCTCGAGGGTCCGCGCGGCCGCGAGCACCCGGGCGCCGCGGGCGACCAGCACACCCATGGTCTCTTCGCCGAGCCCCGAGTTCGCGCCGGTGAGCAGGTAGGTCCTGCCGCCGAGGTCGAGGCCGTCGGTGACCTGCTCGGCCGAGGAGTTGTATCCGAAGCCGGTTGGCCCGGGGCGCTTGAACAGACCTAGAAGTGACATGCACGGGTTCTAGCAGCGCATGATGCGCAGTGGAGGCGGCGGCATGAGGCGAGCGTGGGTCCTGGGGTTGGTGATCGCGGTGGCAGGGTGCATGGAGGAAGAGGGGTGGCCGGAGCCGGTGGTGGTCGCCACGGACGACGACGACGACGACACCCCCGCCCCCATCCCCCGGCCCGGGGGCGTGTGCGTCGTGGAACGTCACGGCTGGATCGCGCGAGTCGGCTCCCTTGGGGTGCCTCTGGACGTCGTGGAGCAGCTCGCGGGGGACGTCTTCGGGCCCTGGACGACCGAGGTGCCGACCTGCCACGGCGACGACTCCCCGTTCCTGGCCGACGGCGGCCTGCTCGACGTGCTCCCCGCCGGGGGCGCGATCGTGACGTGGGACGGGGCCCGGCTCCTGGGCGCGGCGACCTACGAGCTGGTCGTCGAGGTCACGTGGAGCGAGGCGACCCACCCCGGCCGCATCCCCGGGCCGAAGGACTTCCCGCACTTCAGCTGGGTCGGCGGGGCCAGCCATCGCGACGGGGTGCGGTTCTGGGACGTGGGCGACGTCGCGAGTCCGGGCGTCCGACGCATGGCGCTGGCGGGGAACACGACGACGTTCGAGGAGGAGCTGCAGGCGGCGGCGGACGAGACCGGCGACGTCGCACGCACGTTCCGCTGGCAGGGCATCGGGTTCGGGGACCCTCCCGGAAGTCGAGGCAACGGGTTCTTCGCCCCGAGCGCGGAGCGGGGCGAGTTCGTGGACCTGGTGGCGTCGCACCCCCGCCTCACGCTGACGACGATGCTCGGACCGAGCACCGACTGGTTCGTGGCGACGCCGCCCGAGGGGCTGCTGTTGGTGGACGAGGACGGCTGGGTGGGGGAGACGTCCCACGAGCTGCGCCCCCTCGACGGGGGCGTCATGGACCTCAACGAGCTCAACCCGTGGCGCCTGATCGACTGCACCGAGGCGCCGGAGTACTGCTCGCCGTTCACGAACCCGCAGGACCCGATCGCGTGGCTGCAGGAAGGGAGCTTCCTGGGAGACGCGGTCCTGGGCAGCTTCCGGCTGGTGCCGTTCATCGTCCCCGAGCCGGTGGTCGCGACGCAGGCGCAGGCGGCGATGCTGGACGCGGTGATGCTGCCCTGAGGGGGCGGACCCGGTGCCTCAGCGGCCGAGAAGCAGGTTGAAGTCGGGGATGCCGCACAGGGGCTCGGGGACTGCCGGTTCGTGTACTGCGGCTCGGACCAGGAGCGGACGCCGTCGGTGATGACGAGGGAGGCGGGCCACTACTCGCCCGGATGCGCCGTCTCCCCGAGTTGTGGCCCAGGGGCGGGCCACTACTCGCCCGGATGCGCTGTCTCCCCGAGTTGTGGCCGAGGGGCGGGCCACTACTCGCCCGGATGCCCCATCTCCCCGAGTTGTGGCGCAGCTTCGCGCCACTACTCGCCCGGATGCCCCGTCTCCCATAGTTGTGGCGCAGCTTCGCGCCACTACTCGCCCGGATGCCCCATCTCCCCGAGTTGTGGCGCCATCTCGGGCCACTACTCGGCCGGATGCGCCGTCTCCCCGAGTTGTGGCGCCATCTCGGGCCACTACTCGCCCAGATGCCCCGTCTCCCCGAGTTGTGGCGCCATCTCGGGCCACTACTCGGCCGGATGCGCCGTCTCCCCGAGTTGTGGCGCCATCTCGGGCCACTACTCGGCCGGATGCCCCGTCTCCCCGACTTGTGGCGCCATCTCGGGCCACTACTCGCCCGGATGCCCCGTCTCCCCGACTTGTGGCCCCACCCTGGGCCACTACTCGGCCGGATGCGCCGTCTCCCCGAGTTGTGGCGCAGCTTCGCGCCACAACTCGGCCGGACGCCCCATCTCCCCGAGTTGTGGCGTCCTCGCCCACCATCCGTATCATCCGGCCGATGGGCGAGATGGGTCGATTCGGGCGTTTCACGCTCCTGGAAGTCTTGGGCGAGGGTGGCATGGGCCGCGTCCATCGCGCCCGGATCGACGGACCCGACGGCTTCCGCAAGGAGCTTGCGCTCAAGGTCCTGCGCGCGGACAAGGACCGCGACCCCGAGTCCATGGCCGGGCAGCTCGCGAAGGAGGCGCGGATCGGGGGCCTGCTGCGTCACCCCAACCTCGTCGATCTGTACGACTTCGGCGTCGAAGACGGCTCGCCGTGGTTCAGCATGGAGCTCGTGCCGGGCCGCTCGCTCGACCGCATCCTGGCCGCCAAGGGGACGCTGCCGCCCCGCCGCGCCCGGGACCTCCTCGCCCAGATCGCCCTCGGCCTCGCCGCCATCCACGAGCTCGAGGTCGACGGCAGCTCCGCCGGCCTCGTGCACCGCGATCTGAAGCCCGCCAACGTGCTCGTCACGCCCGACGATCACGTGAAGCTCGCCGACTTCGGCATCTCCCGGGGCTCCCACGCCCTCATCGCCACCCAGACCGACTCCCTGCGCGGCACCCCCGCCTACATGTCGCCGGAGCAGGCCCGGAATCAGGAGCTCGACGCCCGCTCGGACCTGTTCGCCCTCGGCATGATCGGCTTCGAGCTGCTCACCGGCCGACGGTTCCTCACCGGCCGCACCGTCTTCGAGGTGATGTTCGGCCTCCTGCAGGTGGAGCAGCGCCAAGAGGAGCTGCGCGCCCTCGACGCGGCGGCTCCGGGCCTGGGCAGCATCCTCGCCGACTGCCTCCGCGAAGACCCCGACACCCGTCCGCCTTCGGCCCGCGACGTGCGCGCGCGGCTGCTCGCCCTGACCCTCGCCGAGGGAGCGGACGCCAGCGTGGTCACCACCCTCGTGGCCCCCACCCCCGGGGGCTCCCCCGCCGGCAACCTTCGGGTCACCCCCGACACCTTCGTGGGCCGGACGGCCGAGCTCGCCGCGCTGCGCGACGCCCTCACCGCCCCCCGTCGCGTCGTCTCCCTGCTCGGCCCCGGCGGCACCGGCAAGACGCGCCTCGCCCAGGAGCTCGGGCTCGGCCTGCGCGACGACTACCCCGGCGGAGTCTGGTTCGCGGACCTCACCGAGGCGCGGACCTTGGACGGCGTGTGCGTCACCGTCGCGCACGCCCTCGACATCCCCCTGCGCGGCGCCGACCCGGCCGACCAGATCGCGGCCGCGATCGAGGGACGTCCCCCCCTTCTCCTGCTCCTCGACAACTTCGAGCAGGTCCAGAAGATGGCCCCGGCCACCGTCGGCGCCTGGGCCCGCCGCTGCCCCGACGCCCGGTTCGTGGTCACCACCCGGCAGCGGCTGCAGCTGGGCTCCGAGCACGTCGTCCGCGTCGGCCCTCTGCGCGGCCCCGGGACGGGCGACGAAGAGGACCTCGCCTCTCTCCCCGCCGTCCAGCTGTTCGTCGACCGCGCCCGCCGCTGCCGCCCCGACTTCGCCCTCGACGAAGCCAACTCCGCGCACGTCGCCCAGCTCCTGCGCGCCCTCGACGGCATCCCCTTGGCCATCGAGCTCGCCGCCGCCCGCGTCCGGGTGCTCAGCATCGAACGCCTCCTCCAGCGCCTGCCGCGACGCTTCGATCTGCTCTCCACCGGCCGCACCGACGTCACCGGCCGCCAAGCGACCCTGCGCGCGACCATCGACTGGTCCTGGAACCTGCTGGAGCCGTGGGAGCAGGCGGGGCTCGCCCAGGCGTCCGTCTTCCGGGGCGGGTTCACCGTCGAGGCGGCCGAGGCGGTCCTCGATCTCTGGGCCCACGACGGCGCTCCGTGGGTGCTGGACGTCGTGCAGGCGCTCGAGGACAAGAGCCTCCTGCGCAGCGTCACGGCCGACTCCGGCGACGTGCGCTTCCTCCACTACGAGTCGATCCGCGAGTTCGCGGCCGAGAAGCTCGACGCCGAGGGATCCGTCGACGTGGCCTGGCGTCACATCGACCACTTCGCTCGGCTCGGCACCCGCGACGCGCTCGAGGCGCTGTTCCGCAAGAACGGGCGTGTCCGCCTCCAGCGGCTCGGCGAGGAGCTCGAGAACCTCGCCGCCGCCTCCCAGCGCGCGCTCGATCACGGCCTCCTCGACTCGGCGGCCGCCACCGCCCTCGCCGCCGCCGAGCTGCTGCGTCACACGGGTCCCCTCCGCAAGGCCGTCGAGCTCGTCACGCGCCCCCTGGACGCGGGCGCGACCGGGCTGTCCCGCATCCGCTGCATGCTCGCCCGGGGCCGGGTCCTCTCCCTGATCGGCGACCACGTCGACGCCAAGGCGGCGCTGCTCCAGGCCGAGGAGCTCGCCTCGGGCGATCAGCCGCTCCTCGAGGCGGTCGCGTGGGCCGAGCTCGGGCGACTCCGATACAACAGCCCGGACATGGGGCAGGGGGAGTACCTCCGACGCGCTCGCGAGCGCTTCGCCGAGCTGGGAGACGTCCGTCGAGAAGGCTCCGTGCTGTGCTCCTTGGCCGTACGCGACGGCGTCGAGGGGCGCTTCGCCGAGTCCCGGGAGCACAACGAGGAGGCGCTCCGCAAGCTCAAGCGCGCGGGCGACGCGATGACCTCGCTGATGGCCCTCGGCAACCTCGCGATCTCCTACAAGGAGATGGGCATGAACGTGCTCCAGCTCGCCACGCTGAACGAGGCCCTGCGCCTCGCCCGGGAGCTCAAGTCACGTCGCCACGAGGCCTCGATCCTCATCAACCTGGGCGTCCATCACCACATGGTCGGTCGCCTCGGGCGCGCGGAAGCCCTGTATCGCGAAGCCCACGACCTGGGCCGCGAGATCGGCCTGCGCGCCGTGCACGCGCTCTGCCTCGGCAACATCGCCGACGTGCTCAAGGACCAGGGCCGCCTCGAGGAGGCGGAGACGACGTTCCGGGCGGCCCTGGACCTGACCCGCGCCACCGGCAACGCCCGCCACGAGGCCGGGCAGACGGTGGAGCTCGCGCAGGTGTTGACAGGCCTCGGCAAGCTCGACGAGGCCGAGCAGGCGCTCGATCGCGCCGACGAGCTGGCGGCGAGCCTCGGCAACCCGCGGCACATCGGCGAGGCCGCGGTCGCGAGAGCCGTGATCCGCCGCCTGCGAGGCGATCACGCGGGCGCGGGCGCCCTCCTGGACGAAGCCGCGGCGACCCTGGAGCCCCTCCCCGAGCAGCGGTTCCACGTGAAAGCGCGCGTGGAGCGCCTCCGCCTCGTCGCCGCCGACCAGGGGCCTGCCGCCGCCTGCGAGCTCGCCGAGGACCTCGCGGCCCCGGTCCGTGAGATCGAAGACCCGATGATCTCCGCCGCGTTCCTCATCGCCCGGGCCGGAGCCCAGCGGGAGGTCGGAGACCCCGGCGCCGGAGCGTCGCTGGAAGAACTGCGGGAGCTCGTGGAGTCGATGGAGCTGGCCCCCGAGTCCGGCCTCCGTCGCGCCCTCGCCGCCCTGGGTTGAGAAGCCCGGGAAGCGCCGGCTCAGCCGTAGACGCGGCCGACGACCTCGTCGAAGCTGCGGGCTGCCTTGCTGAGCCCGGGGTGACGGCCCCTTTCGACGATCCGACGGCCTCCGACCCACACGTCCTCGACGAGCCCGGGGGTCCCGCCGAGCACCAGCGCCCCCGCGACGGCTTCGGCGTCCCCGCCCGTGCCCGTGAACGTCGGGTCCTCGATCCGGACCGTCACCAGATCGGCGCGCGCACCGACCTCGATCCGACCCGCGTCCAGCCCCGCCGCCAGGGCCCCTCCCGACGTCGCGGCGCCCAGCACCGCCGCCGCCGTCGACCCCCGGGGCGCCAACACGACGCGACCCCCGGTCCGCAGGCGCTCGCCGTCCTCCAGCCCCCGCGCCTCCGCGAACGGATCGATCCGGGCCTGGGAGTCCGAGCCCAGCGCCAACGGGACGCCCGCCGCGAGCATGCCCGTGAGGTCCGGGAGCCCGTCGCCGAGGTTCCGCTCGGTGCTGGGGCACACGCAGACCGACGAGCCCGACTCACCCAGCAGCGCGAGCTCGCTCCCGCCCAGGTGCGTCGCGTGTACGGCGGTGAACCGCGGGCCGAGCAGACCGACCTCGTGCAGCAGCTCGACGGGGCGCAGGCCGTGCTCCGCGAGGCACTCCTCGATCTCCCGGGGCTGCTCGCACACGTGCGCGTGCACGACCCCCGGATCCCGCCGCGCGAGGTCGGCGAGCCCGTCGAGGTAGTCCCGCCCCAGCGCGCGCACCGAGTGGGCCGCGATGCCGATCCCGACCGGCCGGGGCCCGGGCGTGCGGAAGGCGTCGAGCTCCTCGAGCGCCAACCAGTAGTCGTCGATCGAGTCCACGAACCGAAGCTGCCCGCCCGCCGCAGGCACCCCGGCGCCGCCCCGCTGGTAGGCGACGCGCAGGAGCGTGATGCCGATCCCGGCGTACTCCGCCGCCGCGAGCACCCGACGCGAGAGCTCGTGCGGGTCCTCGTAGGGCACTCCGCCCGCCTGGTGGTGCACGTAGTGGAACTCGACGACGTGGGTCCACCCCGCCAGCGCCATCTCCACGAACGCCAGCCGCGTCGCCCGCTCGAAGTCGTCGGGGTCGAGCCGATCCACCGCCCGGTACATCGCGTCGCGCCAACCCCAGAAGTCCCCCCCCGTGCCCCCCGGCCGCGCCTCCACGCGCCCGCGAAGGAGCCGCTGAAAGCCGTGGGAGTGGGCGTTCACGAACCCCGGCAGCAGGATCCGACCCCGCAGCCGCTCGACCGTCTGCTCGTCTCCCACCTCCATGCCGACGGACTCGATCCGACCGTCGTCCCCCACCGTCACCACGGCGTCGCGTACGAGGCGACCGTCGATCCAGGTGAAGTCGGCTTGGTGCGCGTGGGCCATCGCCGTCACGCTACAACGAACAGGCCCCGCAGCCCCTGATCGGCCGGGCCCGGGAAGTCCTCGCCGCGGGCGATCGATGTCCACGAGACGTCGGGCAGCGCCTCCTCGACGAGGCGCTCGAAGCCCTCGGCCCCGCGCGCCGCCGACATCAACAGCAGCCGACCGCCCGGGGCCGTCGAGGCGGCCGCCCCTCCCGCCAGCACCGGCCAGTCCTTGCGGGGGTCGAAGCGCCCTCGCCGTCCGCCGCGCTTGCGGCCGCGCCCGACCGTCGGCACCGGGGGTGGGTCCACCACCACCACGTCCCACTGCTCGCCCCGCTTCGTCGCCCGCTTGAGGAACTCGAAGGCGTCCGAGCGGACGTGCGTGCGCGAGTCCGTGGGCAGGCCGTTCCGGGCGAAGTTGGCGGCTCCGCGCTCGAGCGCGGAAGGCACGAGGTCGACGTTCGTGACGGACCGCGCGCCCCCCGCCGCCGCGTGCACCCCGAACGCCGACGTGTAGCTGAACAGGTTGAGGACCCGCGCCCCCGCCGCGTGTTCACGGACCCACCGACGCATGGGGCGGGCGTCGGCGAACAGGCCGACGTTGGCGCCCCGAAACACGTCGACCCCGAAGCGCAGCCCGTCCTCGTCGACCTCGAACTCGCCCTCGGGCACGTCCCCACGTACCGCCGCGACGTCCCGACTCCAGCGCACGACGATCCCCCCGTCGTGCAGCCCCGCGACGGCCTCGACCCACCCCTCGACGGCCTCGGCGTCCACCGGTTCTCGGCCGAACCGGCGCACGAGGACCACGTCCCCCAGCTGGTCGACGGTCCACCCCGGCGCGCCCTCGTACCGGCCGTCGAAGCGACGCAGAACGGAGGTCGACGCGGCGATCGCGTCGCGACGCTCCCAGGCGGCTCGGAGGTGTTCGATCAGGGAGAGGCGAGCGCCCCGCGAGAGGCGTGCATCAGAGGGACGCCATGCGGCGGCGGAGGCCTTCGAGCTCCTCGACCGCCGCGTTGGCTTCGGCGACCTGGTCGGGGCTCAGCCCCAGCTGCTTCGCCACGCCGCTGAGCACGTCCGTCTCCTCGGTCGTGACCTCGCCGTCGGCGTGGGCCACGAGCATGGCGTCGCGGTAGAGCATCACGATCATCGAGGGGCGCGTGCGCAGCTTGAGGAGCGCCGTCTGGAAGTCCGTCTCGTCCCGCCGACCCATCAGACCGGAGAGCAGGAACGGCGGCGCCCCGAGGCTGTCGGCCGCGCCTTGGAGCACTCGGCTCTCGGATTCCACGATGCCGTTGGCCTGCGCCACCCGCACCAAGGCGGTGATGTAGGCCTCGACGAGGTCCCGCTCCAGAGGAGTCTCGAGACCGTACAGATAGCGAGCAGCGAGCGCGTTCATGCCCGGAGCTTAGGCCGTTATGCGTTCGCCTGCAGGGCCGCCGAGCTCGCCTGCTCCAAGAGGGCCGTCATGCGGCGCGCGAGGCGGTTCGGATCCTCGATCGGGCTGCCCTCGGTGAGGAGCACCTGGTCGTACAGCAGCTCGATCCACTCGGTGACCTGCGCGGACTCGGCGTCCTTGTCGTGCAGCCCCTGGATGTTGTTGATGAGCGCGTGCGCCGGGTTGATCTCGAGGATGCGCTTCGTCTTCGCCATCGTCTTGTCGTGGGCGCGCAGGAGGCGGTCCAGGAACGCGTGGTTGGCGCCTTCGGGGACCACCAGGCAGGCCGGGGAGTCCACCAGCCGACCGGAGAGACGCACCTCGCTCACGCTGTCCTCCAGGACCGCCTGGATGCGCTCCGTGAGGGACTTGAAGGCGTCCGCCTTGTCCTCGACCTCCTTCTTCTCTTCCTCGGTCTCGCCGAGGTCGAGGTCCGCCTTCATGGCCGACACGAGCTTCTTCTCGTCGTACTCGGCCAGGCTGTTGACCGCCCACTCGTCGATCGGGTCCGTCATGAGGAGGACTTCGAAGCCCTTCTTCTTGAGCGCCTCGAGGTGAGGGCCGCTGCGCAGCGCCGACTCGGACTCGCCCAGCGCGAAGTAGATGACGTCCTGCCCCTCGGGCATGCGCTCGACGTAGTCGTCGAGGGACGTGAGCCCGTCGACGCCGGTGCTCCGCCAACGCACCAGGCCGCTCAGCTGCTTGCTGAACTCGGGGGCCATGTGCATGCCCTCCTTGAGGACCGTGCCGTAGTGCACCCACGCCTCGTTGTAGGCGTCGGCGTCGTCGTTCGCGAGCTTCTTGAGCATGTCGAGCGACTTCTTCGTGACCTGCTTGCGGATGCTGCGGACGGTCGCCGAGTCCTGCACGAGCTCGCGGGAGACGTTGAGGGGGAGGTCGTCGCTGTCGATGACGCCGCGCACGAAGCGCAGCCACTCCGGGACCAGCTCCTTGGCCTCGTCCATGATGAAGACGCGCTTCACGAACAGACGCACGCCCCGCTTCGCGTCCCGCTGGAGCATGTCCGGGGCGGGCTTCTTGGGCAGGAAGAGGATGCCGCTGAAGAGCTGCGTGCCCTCGATCTTGAAGTGGTTCCAGGCCGCCGGCTCCTCCCAGTCATGGGTGAGGTGGCGATAGAACTCCTTGTAGTTGTCGTCCTCGAGCTCCGACGCGGGTCGCGTCCACAGGGCGCCCGCCTCATTCACCTTCTCGAACTTCGGCGTGTCGTCGGTGACGTCGATGACGCCGTCTTCGGCCTCGTCGTCCGGCGTGGGGGCGCCCCAGTCGGGCTTGCCCGCGAGGAGGATCGGGTGGCCCACGTAGTCGCTGTAGCGACGGATCAGGTTGGAGAGCTCCCAGTACGTCGCGTAGTGCCGGTGCTCCTCGCCGAGGTGCAGCGTGATCGTGGTGCCGCGACCCTCTCGGGTGGAGGACTCGATCGTGAAGGACTCCTGGGCGTCGGACGTCCAGAGGAGGGCCTCGCCGTCGCCCGCGGGCTTGGTCAGGACCTCGACCTTGTCCGCGACCAGGAACGCCGAGTAGAAGCCGACGCCGAACTGGCCGATGAACCGCGCGTCGCCGCCGCTCTTCTCGACCTCCTCGAGGAACCGGAGCGTGCCCGAGTGGGCGACGGTCCCGAGGTTGGTGATCAGCTCGTCGCGCGTCATGCCGGAGCCGTTGTCGGCGATGTGCAGCAGGCCCGCGTCCTCGTCGGCCCAGACCTTGATCTCGAGCGCCTCGTCCTCGCCCACCAGGCCCTCCTCGGTCAGGGACCGGTGCTTGATTCGGTCGATCGCGTCGGACGCGTTGGAGATCAGCTCGCGGAGGAAGATCTCTCGGTTGGAGTAGAGCGAGTTGACGACCAGGTGCAGGACGCGGCTCACGTCCGCCTTGAACTTGCGGGTGGTCTTCTTGGACTTCTTGGGCGCGGCGTCTGCCGTCGATTCGGTCATCGGATATCCCCTGGGCTCGTGGCCCCTTGAAACGAGGGTGCGGATCTAAATCAGCGAGCGTCGCTGTCAAGTCCTCGATACTCTTTGGAGGCGGGGGTGAGAGGAGCGAGGTTGGCGGCGTTGCCGGACCCGGTGTCGCGAGGGCGCGGCCCCAGCTCCCTTGAATCCCGTGTCCTGCCTCTCCTCACCACGCGAGGCGACGCCCAGCTGATCGCCGCCTGCTTCATCGTGGGAGGCCTCACGATCGGATTGGCCGGCGGCCGGTTCTTCCTCGAAGGCTTCGGCAGCCCCGTGGGCAGGATCCTGGCCGCGGCGGTCGTGGTGGTGGCCGTCCTCACGGGCCTGCACCTCGGGAACCCCGGCTTCGCGGGCATCGAAGAGACGACCGTCGTCACCCTCCTCCGCAGCGGGGGCCTGGCGGGCGCCATCATGGCGGGCGGGATCATCGGGTGGGCCGTGGAGACGACCTGGCGCACGGCGGCCGAGACCATCACCGTGCGCGCCGCGGCGCATCCCCTGACCGACCTCCCCGGGCGCGGCAGCTTCGACAAGGCGCTGGGAGCGGCCCTCGCCCGGGCCTCCCGGAGCGCTCGACCCGTGGGCCTCGCCTACCTGGACCTGGACAACTTCAAGGAGGTCAACGACCGCTTCGGACACTCGGTCGGCGACGACGCCCTCAAGCTCGTCGCCCTGCGGTTGCTCGAGGTGACCCGCGACGGCGAGACGCCCTACCACCTCTCCGGCGACGAGTTCTGCGTGATCCTCGAAGACATCGACTCCGACAAGCGCGGGGTGGTCTCGACCCGGCTTCAGGACGCGATCTCGTCCATCCAGTTCCTGCCGTCGGATCCATTTCGCCTCGCCGCGAGCGTCGGGGTCGTAGTCGCGGAGACGGGAGAGTCCCCGGAGCAGGTGCTCTCGAACGCCGACTTCGCCATGTACGCGACCAAGACGCGTCGAAGCCTGCAGGTCCTCATCGACGAGAGGGACGAAGAGCGCTGATAGGCTCGGCGCCATGTCCCGGCTGCCCGAGCGCGTCCTCCGCGAGCAGATCGTCCGCTTCTCGCACCTCTGCTACGAGCGTCACCTGCTCGTGGGGCTGGACGGCAACCTCTCCGCCCGCCTCTCCGACGACCTGGTGGTGTGCACCCGAGCGGGCTGCCACAAGGGGCTGCTGACCGACGACCACCTCGTCGTCATCGACATGAAGGGCGACAAGGTCCGCGGCGAGGGCGAGCCGACCTCCGAGATGGCGATGCACCTGGCCTGCTACCGGGAGCGCCCGGACGTGGAGGCCGTCGTGCACGCCCACCCGCCGCTCTGCATCGCGTTCACGATCGCGGGCGTCTCCATGGCGCGCTGCGTACTCCCGGAGGTCGTCCTGACGCTCGGCGCAGTGCCCACGCTCGAGTACCAGACCACCGGCACCAAGACGCTCGGCGACAAGGTCGGCGAGGCCATCCGATCGCACGACGCCGTGATGATGGACCGGCACGGCGCGGTCTGCGTGGGCGCGACGGTCGAGGAGGCGTTCTGCAAGCTCGAGGTCATCGAGCACAGCGCCAAGATCATGAAGGCCGCCCGCGACCTCGGCGGGGTGAAGGAGCTCCCCCCGGACGAGGCCGTGAAGCTGCGCTCCATGGGCCTGAAGCGCTACGGCGGCCCGCCCGAGGCCGTCGCGATGGCGGACGATCCCGGCGCCGATCTCCCGGCGGCGTGCCTCGACTGCAGCGGGTGCGGCTGCCCCACGGAGAGCGGCTTGGCGACCCCCGTCGGCTTCTCCCTGGCGCGCGTCACCAACACGCCGATCCTCCAGCGCACCAACCCGCAGCTGGAGCGGGAGGTCGCCCGCGCGATCCGCGAAGTGCTGGGGTGAGAGCCCGCGTCGCCGCCTGCGGCATCGGCGGGGCCCTGCTGGCGCTTCCCCTGCACGTGTGGGTGCACAAGGCGGTCCCCGGCCTCGGCGTGCTGGCGTACGGGGCCGTCGGCGGGGCGGTGCCGGCGCTGCTGCTTGGTCCGATCTGGCGGGACCTGCCCGACTTCCTGGGGCGGGCCTTGAGCGCCGCCGTCGCGGGCATCGGGGTCCTCCTCATCGTCGTCTCGACGATCGCCGTGCGGGGGCCGCTGTACGCCCTGCTGCGGCGGGACGAGCTGCTCGCAGCGACCTTGTCCTTGGGGCTGATCTCGGTGGGCGTCGCCGCCCTGGTGGAGACGCATCGTCGGCTGGCCGCCGTCATCACCTCTCGGGAGCAGGAGCTCGCGGCCGAGCGACGGGCGGCCATCGACGCGCGCCTGAGGGCGCTCCAGGCGCAGATCCGGCCCCACTTCCTGTTCAACACGTTCAACGCGCTCTCGGAGCTGATTCACGCCGACGCCGACGCCGCCGAGGACCTCGTGACCGACCTCGCTCACCTGCTGCGCTACTCGCTGCGCTCGGGGGACGAGGGGGACGTCACCCTCGGCGAAGAGCTGGACGCCGTGCGGCGTTACCTTCGAATCGAGAAGGCGCGCCTGGGCGACCGCTTGACGGTCGAGTACGACATGGTCGGGGACGTCGAGTCCGAGCGGATCCCGGCTCTGATCCTTCAACCCCTGGTGGAGAACGCCGTCCTGCACGCCGTGGCTCCGCGGAGCGAAGGCGGCACGATCGTGGTGCGCGCCCGCGCGGCACAGGACGAGGTGGTGCTGGAGGTGCACGACGACGGCCCCGGCATCCCGAAGGAGGTCCTGGAGCGCGCCAAGAGCCCCGGCGATGGCCACGAGGGCGGCCTCGCGAACGTCGCCCGTCGACTCGCCCTACGCTTCGAGAACGCGTCGCTGGCCACGCACGACGAAGCGACGATCGAGGTGCGGCTGCCCCGGGCCCGCGATCTTTCGCGGAATGTGCGCCGTGGGCCCGGCCCAGGAGCCGAGGACCGCGAAGGATCGCGAGGATGATCCGCGCCCTCATCGTCGACGACGAGCCCCTCGGGAGGTCCCGCCTCGCCCGCCTGCTCGCAGATCACCCCGACGTGGAGATCGTCGGGGAGGCCGCCACGGGAGGCGCCGCGCGCGCGCAGGTCCTGACCCTTCGCCCCGCCCTCGTGTTCCTGGACGTGCAGATGCCCCAGGAGGACGGGCCCACCGCCCTGCGGCTCCTCCGCGAGACGCTCCCCGAGGCGTCGATGCCGTTCGTCGTGTTCACGACGGCCCACGCCGAGTTCGCCCTCGACGCCTTCGAGCTGGAGGCGCTGGACTACCTGCTCAAGCCGGTGGAGCGGGCCGGCCTCGCCCGGGCCCTGAAGCGCGTGCGCAGCCGCATCGGGACCTCCCGTTCGCCCGCCGCCGGCGCGGGGAGGGTGATGGCCCATCGAGGGACCCGCTCGATCCCCCTGGAGATCGCCACGATCGCCGCCGTGGTGGTCGAGGACCGCATCGCGTGGGCGTGGACCCCGGCGGGGCGCTTCCGCCTGGGCGGCACCCTGCGCGAGCTCCAGGCGCAGCTGCCGGACGCCTTCGTTCAGGTCTCCCGCGCGGCCGTCGTGCGGCCGTCGGAGGTCACGTCGCTCAAGCCCCTCGCGTCGGGCACCTTCGAGGCCACCCTGCGCGACGTCGACGGCACGCTGCACATCTCCCGGCGCCGCGCGCGCGAGCTCAAGCCGCTCCTGGCCCGCCGGCCGTCGAGGTCGTAGGGGCGACCGATGGGGCACCCCTCGACCGTTCGGGCGGTCCCCGCGACCGCTGGGACGAACCCCCCGAACAAAGCGCGGAGGGGGCCGTAGCTTCCTCCGCAGCCGGTCACATCCCCGGCGCGATGGAGTCTCCCGTGTCCCTCATCCGACCCCTCGCGGCCACGCTCGCCGCCTCCCTCGTCCTCTCCCCCGTCGCGTTCGCGCAGGACGTCGACCCGACGCCCGCGATCGAAGCGACCCCCGAGCCCGCGCCCGCCGTCGAGGTCGAGCCGACCCCCGTCGCCCAGGAGCGCTCCGGCGCCGACAACGAAGACGTCACCGTGCGCGGGACGAGCAAGCGCACCGTCTTCGCGGGCGGCCGCTCGGTCGACCTGTCCGCCAAGGCCCCCGACGCCGTGGCCGCGGGCGAGACCGTGACGCTGCACGGCGAGGTGACCGACAACTTCGTCGGCGCCGGGCGCCTCGTGACCCTCAAGGGCCCCGTGGGCGGCGACGCGATCCTGTTCGGCGAGACCCTCACCGTGGACGCGGACGTCGCGGGCGACGTGTACGCCATGGGCGAGACGCTCGTCATCCCGGCCGACACGACCGTCGGCGGCAACCTCTACTTCGGGGGCGCGAAGCTGTCGCTCGAGGGCACCGTGTCCGGCGATCTGCTGGGCGGAGGCGCCGACATCGACGTGTCCGGAACGGTCGGCGGCGACCTGAAGGTCGACGCCGCGGACCTGCACATCGGGCCCGAGGCCTCCATCGGCGGCAACGTGGACTACGAGTCGCCCGACAAGGCCGACATCAACCCGTCGGCGACGGTCACGGGCGACGTGGACTGGTCCAAGAAGGTCGTGGAGCACGACGACGACGGCGGCGACGGCTTCGTGGTGGCGATGGTGTCCACCATCTGGTGGATGCTGGGCTCGCTGATCATCGCGGGCGTGCTGCTCCTCCTCTTTCCCCGGGCCGTCACCCGTCCCGCAGAGGTCCTGGAGGAGGACGGCGCCACGTCCCTCGGCGTCGGCTTCGCGGTGCTGCTCGGCGTGCCCGTGCTCGCCGTCTTCCTGGCCCTCTTCATCATCCCGATCCCGCTGTCCCTGGTCGCCATCGCCGTGTGGGTACCGTCCCTGTTCCTCGCCCAGTTCATCGCGGCGTACGCGGTGGGCGGGCGTGTCCTCGAGCAGAGCGGGAACCCGGCCACGCCCCTGGGCGCCATGGCCGTCGGCGTCGTCATTCTCCAGGTCCTGGGCGCCATCCCCTGGATCGGCGGCCTCGTGACCCTCGCGGCCACCGTGCTCGGCCTCGGCGCGCTCTTCCTCGCCGCGCGGAAGGCCGGCCAAGCAGCGTCGGCGGCCTAGACTGGGGGGCATGCGTCGCCTCGTTCTGCTTCTTTCCATCCTCCTCGTCGCCTGCCCGGACGACGACGACGGGTTCCTCCCCGCGAACGACGACGACGCCACCGACGACGACGACGCCACCGACGACGACGACGCCACCGACGACGACGACGCCACCGACGACGACGACGCGGCCCCTTGCCCCGACGGCTCGATCCCCACCGCGGGCACGGACGTCGACTTCCAGGTGCTGGTCGAGGGCCTCGAGCGCCCGGTCTGGATCGGGGCTCCGCTCGACGGCACCGGGCGGCTGTTCGTGGGGGAGCAGACGGGCGAGATCGTGGAGGTGTCGAGCGGGGCGCGGGTCCCCTACCTGGACGTCGCCGACACGATCACGATCTCGGGATACGACGAACGCGGCCTCATGGGCGTCGCCTTCCACCCGCAGTTCGACGCCAACGGCCGCCTGTTCGTGAACTACGTGACCTCCGGCGGGGGCTCGTCGGGCACCAGCCGCGTGTCCGAGTTCCAGGTCGACGGGGACCCCCTGTCGGACGACCCCAGCCCCCTGTCCGAGCGCATCCTGCTCACCCAGCCCCAGCCCGCGTTCAACCACAACGGGGGAGACGTCGCGTTCTCTCCCGTGGACGGCTTCCTGTACGTGAGCTTCGGGGACGGCGGCGGCGCGGGCGACGAGTACGACAACGGGCAGAACCCCGACACCTTCCACAGCAAGATCCTGCGCATCGGCACGGACACCAGCGGCCTGGAGTACGGCATCCCCCCGGACAACCCGTTCGTGAACGACGCGGCGCACCGCCCCGAGACCTGGGCGTGGGGGTTCCGCAACCCCTGGCGGTTCGGCTTCGACCGGGCCGACGGCACCCTGTGGATCGGGGACGTGGGGCAATACCGGTGGGAAGAGATCGACATCGGGGTCGCGGGCGCCAACTACGGCTGGCCGGAGACCGAGGGCTTCCACTGCTATCGCGACGGGTGCGACCCCTCGCTCTACCAGGCCCCAGTGCACGAGTACGGCCACGACGACGGCGAGTCCGTCACGGGGGGACGGGTCTATCGCGGGTGCTCCCTTCCGGATCTCGACGGCGTGTACCTGTACTCGGACTACTCGACGAACTCACCGCTGTGGTCGCTGGTGCGCGACGACGACGGGGCGAGCGCAGGGCCCGTGTCGGTGAACCGGACCGGACTGCGCATCTCCGCGGTCGGCGAGGACGAGCAGGGCGAGGTCTATGTGGCGGACTACGTCGCCGGTCGCGTTCTGCGACTCGTCCCCGGGGGCTGAGCCCCCTCTGCGAGCGCTCGGACCGGGCAAGGGGGGGTACTTGTCGACGCTCGCGACCCGTGCTTTGATCTCGCCGTTGCACCCACGATCGCCGAGGTATTCATGTTTCGTAATGCACTGATCAGCATCTCCGCCATCGCCGCCCTGCTCTTCGGGCTGGTGGTCGTTCCCACCGGCTGTCCCACCCGCGCCGCCGACGACGACGACGACGGCCCCGCCCTCGAAGGCGACGACGCCGGCGAATGCTCGGACGGCGCGGACAACGACGCCGACGGCCTCTTCGACTGCGACGATCCCGACTGCGCGGGCGCGCCGGACTGCCAGGGCGGTGACGACGACGATGCGGTCGACGACGACGACGCCACCGACGACGACGACGCCACCGACGACGACGACGCCAC
>Ga0114932_10000599_pt1 | contig 42437 bp, 42 predicted proteins | sample 2SBtaG_2_FD_87286 | JGI IMG/M metagenome (GOLD analysis project Ga0114932, IMG submission 87286) | Deep subsurface microbial communities from Kolumbo volcano to uncover new lineages of life (NeLLi) - 2SBTROV12_ACTIVE470 metaG | ecosystem: Environmental > Aquatic > Marine > Volcanic ...
TGCATATTTACACAGTGTCTTGGCTTTTTTGAATGAGCAGGGCATTGCTACAACAGAGATAAAATGTGATATCGCACAGCTCTCAACTGAGCGCATTGCCATGCAAACCTATGTTGATTTGCTTAACATTGGTGCAGAGCGCACAGACCTTAGCTTGTTTGGGTTTGAATTAGGTAAACGTATTCAACCGAGAGATTATGGTGTACTGGGTTATTTGGTTGAAAGCTGTGAAAATCTCGCACAGGCCATAAGCGTACTCAGGCGATTTGACGCATTGGTTGCTGATATAGGTCAAACTCAGCTAAATGTGACTGACACATTTGCGCACTTAGATTGGCAACCGCTTACCACCGAATGCAAACAGATGGTACTTCGAAATACCACAGCTTGGGTTGCGACGGTGAGAAAGATCCTTGGTGAAACACTTTCTCCTCATCAAGTGTCATTCAGCTTTGCTTTGTCAGCACAAGAAATTGAACAGCTAAAAGCGTGGTTTAATTGCGAGGTAATAACAAAGACTAATGAAAACCGCATCAGCTTTGATAAAACTCTGCTTGCACTGCCATTTACCTCTGAAAATAAGGCTATGTTTCTGGCTTTGGTTAAACTTTCTGAAACAGAGCTTTCACAGAGTAAGCTCACTCAATCTGAGCTTTCTCAAACTATTCGAAACAGTAATATTAAACAGCAAGTCGCTACTTTACTCAGTGCTACAAGTAACTTACAGGGGTGCGACCAAAAACGTATCGCCGAAGCACTTTTTATGAGTGCACGTTCATTACAAAGAAAGTTAAAAGCGGAGAAAGTGAGTTTTTCGGTCATGCTAGAGGCTGAACGTAAATCTCGAATAGATAAGTTACTTAAAAATAATACCATTGCACAAACGGCCTATGAGCTTGGCTTTGTGGAACAATCTTCATTTACCCATGCATGTAAAAAGTGGTTTGGCATAACACCTCTGGCCTATCAGAAGTCACTATCAGAACTGACTAACAAAATGGCAAAATAATTCATTACAATTTTGTTGGTGATATTCAATTTAAATCTTTGGGTCTTAAATAAAAATGCTTTAGCTTGGTTGATAGAACTTGAGAAAACAGGGGTAAAGATGAAACAAGATCAGATTAATTTTGCAGACAAGTTTGCTAAATTCAATGAGCATTGGTCGCCGAGAGTGATCGCAGAGATGAACGACTACCAGTTTAAACTGGTTAAAATTCAAGGTGAGTTTACCTGGCACGATCATAAAGACACAGATGAAGTCTTTATTGTCATCGAAGGCGAGATGGGTATTGAGTTTCGAGACCGAAGCGTTCATTTGAAAACCGGAGAAATGTGTGTTGTAGCTAAGGGCGAGGAACATAAGCCATTTGCTGAATGTGAGTGTAAAGTAATGATTGTTGAGCCAAAAGGTGTTGTAAATACGGGTGAAGCAGGCGGTGAACTGACCGCACAAAATGATGTGTATATTTAAGTAATTTTAAAAAGGAGCGGTTATGTCAAACGGTTGGAAGTGCCCTAAATGTGATTGTCGAGATTATGAAACAGATACCATTGCAACAACGGGCAGTGGCTGGTCAAAAATCTTCGATATGCAAAATCGAAAATTCACAGCTGTGACCTGTGTGCACTGTACTTATACAGAGTTTTATAAAAGCAGTACAAGTACATTAGGTAATGTATTTGATTTGTTTACTAATTAACCTGATTCCCGGATAATAAATGTATCTCCAGCGGCTACTTTCAACATTAACTGCGTTGAATTTACTTGCACTAGACTAGCTATTGACGCGTAAATTCGCCTTGTTATCGCTAAAAGTTTCCGGCTGCAGACTTGAATAATTACTTATCATTTCAGTATCAGTACGTTAGTAAATCTCTTAACCAAAATTCAGGCTAATTAAGTGAGTGAAGAAAAGGAATTCTAAATATATGGCAAAAATTTATTTACTACTCGCCATCTTGGGTGCGGTACTCCCATATGGGGCCTTATTACCTTGGCTGTTTGACAACGGCTTAAACCTACAATTACTCTGGCAAGCAATCACAGCAAACAATATCAGCGTGTTAGCTTGGTTAGATGTGATCATAGCCGCAGTTGCGCTTATTTGCTTTGTTATAACAGATGGAAAAAAGCATAAAGTTAAGGGCGCTACGTCTTCAATAATTGCGACCTTGACGGTTGGTGTAGCATGCGGCTTGCCACTGTATTTATATCTTAAAGAAAAGCAGAGGGAAGCAAAGGTTAAGGCTTAAATTGTTCTAGAATTTTTGCCGACTCTTTCCCTATGTTTGCAAATTGCTCGGTGCCTTTTTCTAGCACTTTTTGTGCCTCTTCTATAACCTTAGAATACTTAGGATCGCCCGTTGCGAGCAGCTGCGATAACGCTACACCAATGGCGGTGGTGGTAATGGTGCTGAGGTTTCTTAAATTATCGGTGGCGTCTTGCACGGCAATGGCCGTAGACTGAGCTACGGCCTGTTCAGCTTTTTTGCGTGCATTCACATCTGACATGATACTGCGAGGTTACCCTTGCGATAAGATCATGGCGCATGAAGTACTGACAGAAGCCGTACTGATAGTCTGTGAACTTTGCTGAATGGTCACAGCATTTTGCATCATCAAACCAACGGTATCAGCGAGACTTGAATCAGACAGTTGTGTGATGATGTCAGAAATGGTTTTTTCGTTGCTATCAGACATACTTACTCCTAGATAACAATGAGAGCTAATACAGCCCCCAAGCATGTTGTAAGACTGAGTTACCCTTTCTCAATGATCTCTTCAGTAGTACGACCCAGCACCGCACTACCAATTGCTCCCAGTGCATTCACACCTTGCACGGTTGCAGCTTGAGCCATGATATTGGCATTTTGCTGTGCGCTAGTGGCATTATTACCTGCATTTGACAGTGATAAACCAAGCGCAGTGTAGAAGTTACCCAATGCCATCGCAGGCGCATCTGCCAATACTTTGGTATTTACTTGAGTAATTGAGTCGGTGATCTGTCCATTGACTTTAATGAGTTGTTTGTCGGCCATAATGAGTCCTTATTCCGTTTGATTGTCTTCTTGCGTTGTTGGCACTCCAAGTTGTTCACTGAGTGCTGACATTGCTTGAGTGAGTGTTTTGTCGACGTCATTGAGCATGGCGTCGACGTGTTTTGAAATTTTGCTCGCTTCCTCAAAAGGCTGGTGCTCGTTTAACACTTTTTGATTGCCTTTTAGGAGTGCATCAACCTCTTGCTTCTTGCTTTTTGTGAGCGCAGTAATTTGCTCTAATTGCTCAGCACAATGTGCTTGAATGGTTTCGGTACTATTCATCATAAGTTGACTCTTTGGGTTTTTTGCCTAAAAAGTTAAATAAGTTGAAGCGTTTTTTTTGTGGAGGTGGAGGCGTTACTTCCTCTTCTGGATCTACATCTTCGATATCTAAATGCTGATCAAGTTGTAAGGGGGCTGGTGGAGCTTGAGCTGCAGCATGAGTTTGTTGAGTTGATGCTGGTAAATGGGTCGGTGTTTGTAACAATCGAGCACAGGCATTGGTGATCGAGGCAGAAGTTGTCATTTGCGCACTTTGCTGGTTGGTAATCGCATTATGCATCGACAAACCCAATGTCTCAGCGAGGGTAGCTTCAACCATACTCGTTGGCTGTTGTGAAAATGTATGGTTGTCTTCAGGTACTTGGTTTGTGATATTTTGTTCGTCACTCATTGCTTTGTCCTTGCTTTAAGCACGCAAAAACTGCGTAGATTAGTTTGAAATTAAGTACAGCTTATCGCCTATCGTCTGAACAAAATCGGGGCTTTTTACTAAAAATTCGGGGATGATTAAGAAATTAGTGCTCATCCCCATGGGGCTAGTCGGCGGATTCGTGTAATACAGTGGCAATTTTTTCGCCCACCACACTGAAGTTTTCAGCACCTTGAGACACAATAGATTGTGCCGTTGAAATAGCTTCAACATACTTGCTATCACCCGTTTCTAAAAATTGTGATAACGCGACACCAATTGCAGTGGTACTTAAGGTATTGAGGTTGCGCAAATTGTCAGTCGCATCTGCCATCGCCAGTGCAGTAGATTGGGCGATAGATTGTTGTGCACTATTAACTGCAGATTCATTGGCCTCAGGGGCTTGGTTTAAATTACTCATATTTAACTCCTGCAAAAAAAGCCCTTAGTTGCAAGGCAAATAAGGGCCTGAAGGCATCAGAAAAAGTGATTATGCGCCTGGCTCAATAATGCTTTCTGCACTACGGCCAATCACTGAACTACCAATTGACATCAGTGAATTAACACCTTGCACAGTTGCAGCTTGCATTGTTATTGCCGCTTGTTGCTGTGCCGCTGTTGCATTATGTGCTGCGTTACCTAATGCTTGGCTTGTTGACATAAGCAGGTTGCCCATTGCCATTGCTGGTGTTTCGCCTACAACTTTAGTGTTTACTTGCGTGACTGAATCTGTGACTTGCGGGTTTACTGTTAGTGCATCTGCCATGATTTTCTCCTGTGACCGAATCGGTCCTTGCTAAAAATAAATAAAACTAAGAATTAAAAAGCGCCATACAAATCGTATGGCGCTGAGCGCGATTAGCCTTTTTCGATGATGCCTTCAGCGCTTCGACCTACTACAGAGCCACCAATTGACATCAGTGAGTTAACACCTTGAACAGTTGCAGCTTGCATTGTAATTTGCGCCTGTTGCTGTGCTGATGTTGCATTGTGCGCAGCATTACTTAATGCTTGGCTTGTTGACATTAATAGGTTGCCCATCGCCATTGCTGGCGTTTCGCCTACAACTTTAGTGTTTACTTGAGTTACTGAATCAGTGATTGCACCATTAACTGTTGCTGTCATGATAGTTTCCTTTTTTAAGTTAAATTTGACTGTTAAGTCGTAAAGTTAAGAGAGAGGTTTTGCCAAGCAAAACCGCTCAATTAAGATAAAATTTCTGCAGTACCGCGACCAATCACTGAGCTGCCAATCGACATCAGTGAGTTGACGCCTTGAACTGTCGCTGCTTGCATTGTGATTGAAGCCTGTTGGTTACCTGTTGTTGCATTTAGCGCTGCTGAACCTAGTGCCTGACTGGTAGCCATATGCACGTTACCCATTGCCATCGCAGGTGTTTCACCAACTACACTAGTGTTCACTTGCGTTACTGAGTCAGTGACTTGGCCATTTACTTGAAGTGGTGTTGCTGCACCACCAGCTGCTGCTGCCATAGTTTGTTTCCTTCTTCATGTTAATATTGTGCTCATTCCAAGCGGTTTGAGCTCTTATGCTTTCGCATACTTAGCGCCAAGAGAGAGAATTAAATTCGCTCCAATGGCAGTATTAGTTTTGATCAGCACATTGTGTTGCTGTTGAGAGTAAGTTGCATTGTGTGCTGCGTTACCCAGTGCTTGCGCCGTGGCTTGCACTAACATGGCACGAGAAACTTGAGGCGATTGCTGATTAACTAAGTCATGTATTTTTGTGCTTAGGTCTTCCATCACAGTTATCCGTGCTTGTTTCGATAAGGTCATATTAGGAGTTGTAGCCTTTTGTTAATCGGGCAATTGCACTAACAATTCCCGCGAATGTCGGCTCGTCTAAATTCGATAAGGTTTGTACTGTTTTTTATAGTCGCGAGGTGACATGCCGGTAAAACGTCGGAAGATTTTTTCGAAGTGACTCAAGTCGCCAAAGCCAACCTCTAAACATAAATCAGTAATACGAATGTTAGGGTCCTGCTCTATCATGACTTTGGCGTGTTCAATTCTTAGCTCAGCTAAAATTTGCTTAAAACTTTTGTTTAGGGTGTTTTTAAATAAGTAAGACAGATGTGAAGGGCTGACAAATGCCTGATTAGCAAGACTTGTTAAAGTGATCTCATGTTGCCAATTTTTTTGCACATGAAGTAATGCTTTAAGCAAACTAGGGTGCAAAGCTCTTTGTTCAGCAACCTGTTTTTTAAGTAATATATTGACGATAGACTTTCGGTGTTCTCCTAAAGCTTGCTCCGCGCTATTTTCTAGTTGATGACTAAATTCAGGCAGTGTCTGTTTAAGTACCTCTATGCAGATATTATCGTGATAAGAAAGGGCAATTAACTTAACCAGAGTTTGCTCCAACTGCATCATATTACCTGGCCAATCGTACTGACTGAGTAAATCAAAACAATCTTTCGAAAGCCTTTGTTTGGCATTAATCTTATTGTGTTCAAAAAAGGTATTGATGAGTAAAGGTAAGTCAGCTTTTCTGTCTTTTATGCTTGGTATAGGTAGCTCTAGAAAACTCAGCTTTTCAAAGAGACTTCTAGAAAATAACCCCTGATTGACCAGTGCATACAAGTTATGTTCAGTACTAGAAAGTAATCTAGGTTGAGAAGTATCTCGTCTTAGACTGTATTGGTTAGTCAGCAGGGTATTAAGCTGAGTTTGCTGTGACATAGGCAAATGGCTAACATTGGCAATTAATATAGAGCCATTTTGAGCCTGTTCGAATGCCTGTTTTAATTTGCTTTCAAAGTGATGTGCGTCTATGGATGTGCAATCAAGTTCAACAAAAGGGCCTGCTTTTTTATCACTCAAAACATGAATGCTAATAGCTGCTGCGAGAGTTTCGCTTCCTAATGGGGCATTTAAGACCAGAGGAAATAAGGTGTTGGCACATTTTTCTATGATTCTTTCAAGTTTGTTAATCTCTGAACTATATCCTTGGAGCGCAAAGTTCTGTCCAAACTTTTCATGACTCAACTGAGCAACTCTTAGCCTAGCAAACAGCAATCCTAGCTGACTGGCGAATTGTTTAAATGCTAACTCCTCAGCAGAGCCTTGTGTTACTTCAACGAGTAGATGCAATGTACCGAGTCGCTTTCTTTGATAATTAATGGGGATATTTGAGATGGGCTTTTCAAATTGAGCCGATTTAGGCCAAGAATGTGAAATAGCATGACTGGCGTGATATTCCACAAAAAAATCACAGCGTGTGAGATGATTAAATTTATTATCTAGCAGCTGTATAATTGAATTCTTAAACAAAGGCGCTACCTCGAAAGTGTTCCTTTTCACTTGTGAGCGAATTTCCATTTTATTTCTCCGGTTGGTTAGCCACCACACGCTTCTATTTTATCTATCCCGAAAAAAGCAATAATTATCGGTGGTAAATAAAATCCTTTATCAGCATTTTTGTGGTGAAAATAGTGTGTAATTGGCAAAGTACTGGAAAAGACGGGCCTTAAATCGGGGGAATCAAGTGAATAGTGATTACAATCTATTACACCAATTAAGAAAACGTCTTATTAACATCGTTTGGGCTTTTAGTGCCAAAAAAATGAATAAGCGTCTGCCAAAGCTGAAAAGTGCAAGGAGCTAGCCAAATACAAAAATTGCAATTGCGTATATTTGTATCAAGATTGATACAAATGAATCACAAACGGATACCCTAAAAGTGGTTGAATATCGATAAGGTGGTTTTGACTCATCAATGGGAAAACAGCACAATGAAAAAAACTTTGTTAGCAGCAGTATTAAGCCAAATAATCTTTTTACCCGCTCATGCCAGCGATTTGTGGCAGCAAACCACACAAAACCGCAGCTTAGAGCACCAACAGCTTAAGCGGTATCATCTTGCAAGCAGCCAATTACAGGACAAACTCATGGCGCCAATCCAAGAGATGGATGTTCAGTTGCCCTTACCCAGTGGTGAGTTTGTCGTATTTAGATTGAGACCCAGTAAAGTCATGTCTGACACTTTGGCTGAAAAGTTTCCAGATATTAAAACCTTTGTGGGTTTTCAAGTTGATAACCCAGCTAATACAGGCCGTTTTGATATTGGCCCAAAAGGTTTCTTTGGTGTTTTTAATCAAGGTCAGTCGCGGGTATTTATTGATCCAGAGCAGTCAGAGCATGTTTATCGTAGTTACGAGGCGAAAGCACTTCATGCATCTAAACTAATTCTGCAAAACGCTCCGATTAAGCGCTTAAAGAGTAATCAATTAAAGCGTGAGCAATTACAATCAAGCCAGACTCAGGCAGAAGAAAGTGCCTTGCCAAATACACATATTACCTACCGTATCGCGTTTACTACCACAGGGGAATACAGCCAATTTCATGGTGGCACAAAAGATAAAGTGATGGCAGCTATTGTGACTATGGTGAATCGTCTCAATGATGTATATGAGCGAGATTTAGCTATGAATTTTGAGATAGTGAGTGATAATGACAAGCTTATTTTTTTAGATCCTGAGAGTGACCCATTTGCAAATACCGATGAAGATATCGATATTTTGAGCACAAAAATAAATGAATTAATTGGTGAAGAAAATTATGACATTGGCCACCTAGTAGGGACTGGGGGCGGCGGCCTAGCTGGATTTGAGGTGGTGTGTACTGAGTATAAAGCCGAAGGTGTGACAGGCAGTGAATCGCCTACTAACGATGCATTTTATATTGATTATGTCGCCCATGAGATAGGACACCAGTTAGGTGCTGATCACACCTTTAATGGTTTAGCTGGAGCGTGTGATGGTAATCGAGCAGAAAACAGCGCTTATGAACCAGGTAGTGGCTCTACAATTATGGGTTACACGGGTATTTGTAATGAGCAAGATTTACAAACTAACTCAGATCCTTATTTTCATATTCGTTCATTAGATCAAATGAATAACTATAGCCGATTAGGTGCAGGTAATACTTGTGGTGTTCATAAACAACGAACGAATTCAAAACCTACCGTTGAGGCGGGTCAAAACTATACTATACCTGCAAAAACGGCGTTTAAATTGTTGGGAACGGCCCAGGACACCGATGGCGATACGCTCAGCTATAGCTGGCAACAATTTAACTTAGGGCCAGCATCTGCAGATAAACAACAAGACAGTGTCGATGATGGTAAGCGACCGCTATTTAGAACGTTTAATCCAAGTTCAGAGCCAACTCGTGTTATACCTCAGATGAGTGACCTCCTAAAAGGTGAGTTGAGTTATGGTGAAGCATTTGCGACTACAACTCGTGCACTAGATTTTCGTTTAGTCGTTCGTGACGGTCAAGGGGGCGTTAGTGATGACACCATGCAAGTTAATGTGGTTGAGGTTGATAGAGGTTTTTCTGTAACCCTACCCGATCAATCAAGTAATTGGCGTGATAATGAACAAATTGTTAGTTGGTATACTTCAGGGACAGAAAATGCGCCAGTCTCTTGTAGAAAAGTGGATATTCTTCTTTCGGATGACGGAGGGCAAAGCTTTAAAACTACTTTGGCACAAGGGGTTGTGAACAATGGTCAACACAATGTTCAAATCGAGGACCTAACCACGACTCAAGCCCGAATAAAAGTGATGTGTAGCGATAATATCTTCTTTGCGATTAATTCTGGAGATTTTGTTATTCAGCTTGGAGAGGAGCCAATCAAAGACGTTACACCACAAATTACGGGGCAAGTCCCGTTGTCAGTGAATGAAGATAGTAGCATTACGATAAAGACATCTGATTTAACTTATGCGACTGCAAAGCCTGTTGATAAGCTCATCTTACAGTCTGGTGAAAATTATACATTGGATAACTTAACTATTACGCCAACTCCTGATTTTAACGGTTCGCTTAAAGTGCCGGTTACCGCATCGAGAGGCGACCTTGTGAGTGAGGTATTTGAGCTAACAGTTATTGTTGCAGCGGTTAATGATTTACCTGTTGCATTAGATGATACTTTTGAAGTGGACTTTGAAGCCAGTGAAGTGATATTGGATATACTCAGCAATGATTCAGACAAAGATCTAGATACACTGGTAGTTGAGAGTGTTGATTATCAAGGGCAAGGCACAGCTGAGATTAAAGAAGGCAAGCTTATTTATTCAGCAGCAAGCGGTTTTTCAGGGAAAGAAACATTTAACTATAACGTATCTGATGGCAACGGGGGGGTTAGCAGCGCGCAGGTAGAAGTCACTGTCAAAGAGGATCCGACGCCAGTAACGCCTCCAACACCAGAGCCAAATAATAACGACGGAGATTCTGGGTCGTTCGGTTTATGGTCTTTGCTAGGACTTACTGCATTATTCTTTAGAAGATCGAGAAAGTCATGATGATAAGGCCCACCAGTATCGTTTTGTTAGCTTGGTGTTTAGTAGGTTGTGCATACATTGCACAACCTACTGAGGGCAATGCTCAGCAAAGTAGTCAGCTTGAAATTACAAAACACATAAAACTGGCTATACAAAAAAATGATTATAGATTGTTAGCATTGGCAAGTCGGCGTTTAGTTTTTCCGGGCTTTGAGCATGAAGATGCTGCAAAATTAAAGAAAAAGTGTGGAGTACGATTCGTTGACAATAGCACTGACATTATTAAAAGCTCCAAGGATAAACAAAAGCGCAGAGATGCTTATGCTTTTGCAAAATCGTTCAACCAAGCTATGTTGAAGCACTGTTTAAATTCAACTTCTGATTCAAAGCATACTGTTGAATGATACACTTATGTTAGATTTTTGATAGCAGGGTATACAGACGTGTATTCAATTTTAATAATTGATGATGATATTGAGCTAACCGACTTAGTAAGCCAATTCTTAACTCAAAACGGTTACACAGTCAGCGTAATCAATGAGGGTAGTAATGTAATCAAACAGGTCGCGTCTATGCGGCCTGATTTAATCATTCTCGATTTAATGTTACCTGGTACAGATGGTCTTACTATATGTAAAGCAATTAGGCCAAGTTTTACTGGGCCCATAATTATGCTGACCGCTTTAATCGATGACATAGATGAAGTGACTGGTTTAGAAGTTGGCGCAGACGATTATTTATGTAAACCCATTAAACCTAGAGTACTTTTGGCACATATTCGAGCCCAATTGAGAAGACAATCAAGTTTAATCGAACAGCAACCAACAACCATAGTGTCTTGTTATGGCGAGTTGCAGATAGATTTACCCAATCGACGTGTTAAATATTTATCACAAGATATTGATTTATCGAGTGCTGAATTTGATTTGTTGGTAATTTTGGCAAGTTCACCAGGTGAAATTTTCTCGCGAGAACAGTTACATAAACGTATTTTTAAGCTTGATTATGATCCCATGGACCGTTCAATAGATTTGAGAGTATCTCGCCTTAGAAAAAAGCTAGGAGATGATCCTAAGCAGCCTAAGCTATTGACTACAGTAAGAAATAAAGGGTATCTACTTGCAACTTAACCTAAGAAAAATCGTTGTTGGGGCTCTTTTTTTACTTCTATGTAATTTAGTGACAGCGCATGTTACTTATCATTATGCTCAACCTGTTTTAGTTGAAAGGGCCATCGATGAATGGGAGGCACATCTTTATGAAGTAGCCGATGATCTTGAAACAGTCTTTACTAACAGTTCAGCGACACATTGGGAACGTAAAGCGCTAAAAGTCAGTGATCGTCATGGGTCTGATGCTTATATCGTATTAGTTGAAAACCTTACTGCATATGAGCAAGACTTATTTTCCAGTGCACTTTTGGATGAACAAAATAGTTTTATAGACATATCGACATCAAGTGTATTTTATATTCTGGATCAGCAGCAATTGGTGATGCTTGAAAATGTGTATTTTGATAGCGTAATGAGCTGGCTCTCTGATTGGCTTTTATGGCTAGTTGCCAGTGTAATTAATCTCGGTGCTTTGGCTTTATTTACTTTTTATTGTTGGTCTGAACAAAAGCGCTTGGCAAACAATATCGCCAATCTCAATGAGAAAATTAGCCCTCGTTCAAGCTCAATTGACGAGCAAATAGTCCAAATAAAACATTATTTATCCGACATTAGTGCGCAAAATCAAACTCAATTAAACTTGCAAAGAGACCTTCTGCATGGTGTTGCTCACGAGTTCCGAAGCCCTATGGCTCGTATTCAGTTTGCACTCGATATGCTAGAAGATGCTCAAGAGCAAGATAGACAAGATCTAACCAAGTCAATGCAAAAGGCATTGCTGGGGCTAGATGACTTAGTAAAAGAGCTGCTTTCTTATGCGCGCTTAAAAGATGGGTCAACGGTGCTTAATCTGGAGCCTTGTGTACTCACTGACCTGATAAGGCAAGCACAGAAGCAAATCGAGGTTTTTTATCCTGGTATTAAATTTGAGTTGAAAAACAGCCCTATTGAAACTGAGGTTGATACACATTTATTAACTCGATTATTTATTAATATACTGCGTAATGCTGGCCGGTTTGCAAAAAGTAAGTGCGAGATAAGTCTATTTATAGAGTGTGATTCTATTCACTGTATTGTAGAAGATGATGGTATTGGGATCCCGCCAGGTAAAGTAACCCGTATTTTTGAGCCATTTACACGCCTTGATCCTAGTCGGTCAAGGGATTCAGGTGGATGCGGTTTAGGGTTAGCAATAGCGCGATCAATTGCGCATTTACATGACGGTGAATTAACCGTTATTGAAAAACATCAAGGGTTAGGCGGCGCATGTTTTTGTTTGGCTTTACCATTTAACCCGAGATGATTGCCATTTATGTAATACTCAGATACTTTGGAATAAAATTTGGTACATATTCATTTTGGTCGTACTTATGTATATAAAACACACCCCTAAAACAGTTTTTGTTGTGGTGACAATACTCGCTTTGGTTTTTGATCAGCTTTCTAAGTTCTGGGCTGCAACTGCTTTAAAGCCTTGGCCAATGGCGAGCTTCTTTAACGATATGTTTCGGATTGGCTATGCAGAGAATCATGGTGCTTTTTTGAGTTTGGGCGGTGCGATGCCTGAATCAATGCGAAAGATAGCGTTTATAGGCGTCGTCGGGGCCTTTCTGTTAGGTATCGTTGTTTATGTTTTAAGAGAAAAAAAACTTACAAACCCTATGGCGATTGCTTGGGCACTGGTTGTGTCTGGCGGCGCAAGTAACTGGTTGGATAGGGTGCTAAATGATGGTGGTGTAATTGATTTCTTAAACGTGGGCATCGGCAGCTTACGCACAGGAGTTTTTAACATTGCTGATATGTTTATTCTAGCCGGTGCAGGAATGCTCCTGTTTTATGGTTGGCAAGAAGATAGGGCAGCTAAGCAAACCGCCAGCTCTTAGTTCTATTACATTCCCCCTACAACTTGCTTAGAGCTTTGTGTTTGTAATTGTTATTTATTGTTACACAAAGCTCGCACTTCCTTTTCATTTTATCTTTTAACCAGTAGTCTTAGCATCAAGTTTTATATTTGAGGCAAAGACATTGATTAAACACATATTTTCAGCAGCACTATTAGTTGCGAGCAGCTCAGCAGTGGCAACCATTGTAGAGTTTCAGACTTCTCAGGGTAGTTTCCAAGTTAACCTGTTTGATCAAACCACGCCTAAAACGATTGAAAACTTTATGAAGTATGTCAATGCAGACCGATATCAAGATGTCATTTTCCATCGTTTAGAGCCAAACTTTGTGTTACAAGGCGGCGGTTTTTTTTATGAAGGTAGCATTCCACTGAGCCAAGTAGAGTCATTTGGTAATGTAGATAATGAGCCTGTTTATTCAAATGTGCGCGGTACCATAGCGATGGCTAAGCAAGCAGGCGATCCGAATAGTGCTTCAAGTCAATGGTTTTTTAATCTTAAAGACAATAGCGCTAATTTAGATGTGCAAAACGGTGGCTTTACAGTATTTGGTCAGGTGATTGGTGATGGAATGGATATCGTTGACAAAATTGCTAAATTAGAGCGATGTGGCTCAATTCCTTTAGTTGATTACTCGCAAGAAAAATGTACCGACGAACAGGTCAATCCAGGCGAGAGCAATTTCATAACAATTAACGCGGTGACTGTGATTGATGACAGTGAAAATACAGCAGAAAATTTAGAGCCTAAAAAAAATACCTTGCTGACAACTAATCCTGACACTGGTAATAACAATTCAGAAAGCAGTTCAGGTAGCTTATTCAGCTTGTTGATGCTGCTAGGTGCAGGCTTATTCATCAGAAGAAAGCGCTAAAATCCTTTAAAAAAAGCCCAGACTAACTCGTCTGGGCTTTTTATTAACCCTCAAAATTAAGCGTTATCAAGGGTTGATCTAATTTAAGCATTGCTCACCAGTTGAATAACAATGCAGATACTGCAAGTAAACCAACAATTAAAACAAAGTATGTGCTTAAACGACCTTTGTATTTATTTAGACTAGGCACTTTGTAAATTGCGATGGTTGGCATTACGAATAAAATCATCGCAATGATAGGGCCAGAAATCGCTTCCATCATACCCAGAATGCTCGGGTTTATTACCGCACAGATCCAAATTGTGATAAACATCACGGCAACACCAATCTTATCCGCAGTGGCATTACCTAGTTTAGTTTGCTTAGTTACCAAGCCATTAAAGCTTTCACGAGCACCCAAGAAGTGACCTAAGAAAGAAGACGTAATGGCCACAAACGCCACGAATGGACCTAGTAGTGCAATGTATGGGTTGTCATAAACATTAGCTAAGAACGACAGAACCGACACGTTTGCATCTTTAGCCTGAGCCATTTGCTCAGGTGTTAAAGAGAAAATGCAAGAGAACACAAAAAGTAATACAAATAAGATCAGCATTAAAGACGTGTACTTTAGAATCTTTTCGCTCTTGCTCACCGCTTCAGATTTATAATGACGACGCTGCACATTGGCAAAGCTAGATATGGCAGCGGCATGGCTGAAAGAGAATACAATGACAGGCACAGATAACCATAAAGTGCTACTCAATTCTGCCATTTCTGGCGCTGATACCGCTGGCATTTGCCAGTTTGGAATAAGGTAAAGTGATAAGAAAAGTAAAATCGCGACTAATGGGTAAACCAAAGCAGAGAAGGCGCGCATCAGTAGCTTTTCACCACCCAGCATTAAACCAACCATAAAGGCAACAAGTACGCCAGATAGCGCAATTCGCGGAATAGATTCCATACCTAGTTGATTTACTATAAAGCTGTCTACCGTATTGGTTAAACCAACACCATAAATAAGCAGAATAGGGTAGATAGAGAAGAAGTAAAGCAGTGAGATTAGACGACCTGCACCAGCGCCAAAATGCTCTTCTACGACATCGGTGAAATCAGCGTTATCTTGTTTTGAAGACAGCACAAAGCGAGCTAGACCACGGTGTGCTAAAAAAGTCATCGGGAAGGCTAGTAAAGCCATAATTAGCAGTGGCCAAAAACCACCAATACCGATATTAATTGGCAAAAATAAAATACCCGCACCGACCGCAGTTCCGAATAGGCTTAATACCCATTGTGTGTCGTGCTGAGTCCAGCCACCCCGACTGGCTGAAGACATATCTAGCGTCATGGCTTCTGGGGAGTTACTCATACTTGTTGTCCTAAAAATTAATAAGAATTATTTTTCGCGCGCATGATATAGAAAATGACAGCAAGATGCATTCATACCCGCTTAATGGTTGCTGAATACTGTAAAGGGAGTTTGACGAGTGAATAGATAAGCCTGTTTTGACAAGGTGGTGATATGTTCACTATAGAGGCAACTTGATAACCACCTAAATAGAGTTAGCATTTGAATTTTTTGTGCTTTTAAAAGCTCATTAGCTGCTTGAAGCGACTTGAGTGTCTACGAGAGGCTTCAACTTCACGGCCTGAATGTAAGGTAATTAATAAATTGCCATTAACAGCGATATCGACGTTTTTTACCTGTCTCAAATTAATAATTTGCTGTCTATTCGCCCTAAAGAATAGCGTTTCAGGTAATCGCGCTTCTAATAGGTTAAGAGATTTCTTTATCAGTTGTTTTTGTTGCTTATGATGTATAAAGCAATAGTTTGAACAGCTTTCAATTAAAAATATATCTTTTAAAGGCACGAAGTCACACTCATCGCCGTCTTTTAAAAACACTGAGCTGTTTTCATCAAACTTCACTTGTTCAGTGTCTTGTGGTGTTGGCTCTGAGGTTTCTAGTTTGATGAGCTTATTGATGGTGACCGTTAATCGGTCTGTTTCAATCGGTTTTAATAAGTAGTCGAATGCGTCGTAGTCAAATGAGCGAATAGCATACTCATCGTATGCCGTTGTGAAGATAACCTTACCTTGAAAATCGATCTCATCGAGTAATTCAAAGCCATTCTTACCCGGCATCTGAATATCCAAAAATAAGATCTCGGGTTGATGTTGTTTGATTAAAGCAATGCCTTCATCTGGATCTGCCGCTTGGGCTATCACCTCTATTTGTTCAAATTCACAGAGCATAGTGTTGAGTTCTAATCTTGCTAAACGAGAATCTTCAATAATGATTGCTTTCATAGTTCTGCCTTCGAATGATGAGATTGTATAGGAAAAGTAAGCGTGGCAATCACGGTCTCGTCTGCTTCGCTTAACTCTAAACTTGCAGATGAACCATATAACAACTGTAAACGCTTTCGAATATTATGTAAGCCTATATTGGTTGATGTGCTGGTGGTCGAAGAGGGCTTTAAGCTTCCAGGGTTACAGACTTGAATGAATATGAAATCCGCTTGATTGTTAATCTCCAAACTTAATACACCACCGCCTTTGACTAGGCTAATACCATGTTTTATGGCATTTTCAATGAGCATTTGTATCATCATAGGGGGCACGAGTACATGAAGTAATTGGTCATCTACCTTGCTTTTAAATTTGAGCCTACCTTCATATTGAATACCTGAAATAGCAATAAACTCTTCAATTACTTTAAGTTCTTGCTCAAGAGGAATATGGCTTTTTTTATCAGCACTTAATGCATGCCTCATAACGTTAGAAAGTTGCGTGATACTTGCTCTTGCTTGGTTTATATCCTCTAACATCAAAGCTCTAATGTTGTTGAGACTGTTAAACATAAAGTGAGGGTTAATTTGGCCGATTAAGGTGTTAAGTTGCGCTTCTTTTAATGCCAATTGCAGTGATAGTTTTTCACTTTCTACTTGTTTCCAACGCTGCAGTGATTGCACACCTAAATAAATACAGCTCCAAATTAGGGTGATTGGGTATAGCCCAATGATGTTACTTATAATATTCATGTGAGCCAGTGCAGAGTCATAATCAGGGTTTGTGCTATGCAACAGGGAGACGATGCTAAGCATAAATAAAGCCATAGCACTTGTACTTATTAAAGAGCAAATAAGTACAGGTAATACCATTCTAGAGAGTGATTTTTCTATCACTCTACTTTTGATATAGAACACTCTCAGGCCAAGAGAGGTAAACAGCCCAAAGAGCAAAATAACAATGCTGTTTACAACTTTTTCATCCACATTATTAAAGTCTGGCATTAATCTGAGGAGTAGATTTACAGTTGCCAACATACTCCACCCAATTATTTGGCAGACCCAGAATTGCTTCTTTCTAGATAAGTAATGCATTAATTTTTGTACTCTTAGCCTATTTAAGTTGTGCTTAATCTAGCTGGGGTAAAGTATTTACCAAGCCCATAATGCTAAGCCTATGTAACCATTCGCTGCAAAATATACCGTTGAAATTGAAAACAGCATACTACTCATTGGTAAAAATATTCGGGCGAATCGATTTGCTTCCTGTTTCTTAAATTTATAAAAACTGATTAAACTTATAAAAGAAAAGAGTGCAAATAGCCAAGTGCACGCAAAAATGATGAGGGTTGCGGCGTTGATATCGGCAATTGTGAGCCAAGTGATTTGTGTAAATGCAATTGCTAATAAAATTAAGCTTGCCACTGCACAAAATGGCAATAGACGTATGAGTAGCTGGCTTTTATTTTTCAATTTGCCTCTGAAAAAGTTTACGCACCAGATTGGCAAATACAATAAAGTAACCGTTAAGCTCATAACAAATAGCAGGCCTATTACAACTGGTAACCAAGCCATAAAGAATGATGACTCAACCCAAAACTGCCCATCTGTTACCAATACCTTTCCATATTCAGGATGCTCTACAAAGATTGAATTAGCGATATACGAGCCTTTTTCAATAAATTGATTATCTTCAAGGTGAATTAGCGTTAAAGATTCAGATGGAATAAGCGGTGAGACAGTCAGTTCATTGTCTTGTTGAGATACTTTTACGGCATTAAAAGGCCAAGTTATGCCAGCGAAAATTTGGTTTCTGTCAGAGTGTAAACGATAGTAACCAGTAATATCTGAGTTTATTTGTGTGCTTTGTGGCTGTAGTTTGGGCTCGATATTTTGGTGTAAGTAATCCATTAGCATATCCGAAATTTCACGATATTTAATGCTGTTGGTGTTCACCATGAGTACATAGCCAATATTTAATTGGTGAGAGAAAGCAAATGCTGTGATAAACTCACCAACACCCCCGTTGTGACCAACCCATAAATGGCCTTTTCGCTCTGTTTGGTATAAACCAAGGCCATAGCCAAAGTTAAGGCCTTGCTTGGCCGCTAGAGTAGAGTGCGGCATTTTCATTTTTGCTAAAATATCCGAGTTTATCGATGCAATAGCATTATGCTGAGTTGAATCAAGAAAATAGCGGCCAAACTTAGCAAGTTCAGATGCTGAAATACTTAAATTACCAGCTGGACGAAGAAAAATATCATAATTAGGGATTGCCTCACCTGAATTGAATCCTTGACTAAATGCCGAGTTGTCTTGTTGATAACCGAAGAAGGCATTATTCATATTCAATGGTGCAAGGATATTTTTGCTTACATAGTCATCAAAAGCTTGGTTGCTAAACTTTTCTATCAAGTAACCCAAGATGCCATAGCCTGGGTTCGCATAGGCGTGCCTTGTGCCAGGTTGCCATCTTACAGCAAGTGACTCTGCATCACGATTTACTGATTCAAGCAGGTTCACCTTTTGCCCTGTTTTGTTATAAAAGTTCTTAAAATGCATATCATCAAAACCAGCCGTATGCTCGAGTAAGTGAACGACTCTGATAGGGCTGGTTTCGTGCCATGGATTATCAATGTTAATTTCAGGCGCAAGTTCACTCACCTTAGACTGTAAAGAAAAATATCCCTCTTCGATAAGTTGCATAATAGCCATTGCAACAAAAGGCTTGGTTGTTGAACCGGCTCTAAATAAAGTATTTTTATCGACTGCTATTTCTTGCTCTAGATCACTAAAACCATGATTGAACTCTAACGTATTCTGATGTTTGTTAAAAATGACGAGCTGAGCACCCACAACATTCTGTTCTTCAAGTATTTTGCTGAATTGAGCTTTGAACTCATCTGGTTGAAGTGTTTGCTGTGCTTGTGTCTTTGCCGTAGCAAAGCAGCTCATAAATAGTAGATAAATGGCAAGTAGGTAACTGGTTTTCATATTAACCCCTGTTAGTAAATGTATATTAAGATTCTAAAAGGGGTCGGTTTTTTTAGGGTGAAAAAGTACAGTAACGGTGAAAAACGAAGATGAATGGTGCGATTGTTGAATTGAATGGAGGAGGGGGCTATTTTATAGAGCTATGCTTTTATCACTAAGGAAACAGTATGAAAATCGCTTTAGTCGGAGACTACGACCCACTAGTGCTTGCCCACCAAGCCATTCCTAAAGCTTTGCAGTTAAATACTGCTCAGCCAATTGAATATCAATGGATACATTCATCTAAGGTAAATTTACAAAGCTTATCTCAGTTTGATGGTATTTGGTGTGTGCCCAAAATACCTAAACTTGTTTACAGATAGTGATTTGATTTTTAGCAGTGTTGACCATCATGGCGACCCAAAATCATTAGAGCTACAATCGCATTCATTCTTTATTGGTACGGCTTTTCAGCCAGAGCGAAGGGCATTAGAGAATAAGCAACACCCAATCATCAAAGCCTTTTTAAATGCTTGCCTAGGCTAGTTTAAAACTGAGTAATAAAAATATTATTGCTCAGTCATCATATTTAACAAGCTCAACTGCTATACTGCTTTTTAATCATAAGGTTAAAGAGAATTGATATGAGATTGATTTACTTGTTGCTGTGCTTACTTTTTACTTGCTCGGCTCTTGCAGAAGAAAAGAAACCTAAGCCTGAACCTCTTGACCCTATGTATCATGGCGTTCATCCAATGGCATTAGTGAATAAAGGCTCCAATATTTATGCAGTAAATATGTCAGGGTATCGCCCGCCTCATGATCTTCAAATTGTGTATCAAATTAAAAATCCTGATGTTGCTTTCTTGAATTTGGTCAAAGATGCAGAGTTAGTGACCATTAAACCGCGAGCATTTAATATTCAGCGTTTGCTTCGAGGTGAAGAGGTCACGATCAATGCCGATGTTTATATGGGCCACTTTGATAGAGGCGGCAATTTGTTTTATGCAAATCGAACTATAGAATTTACCGATAAAATCTATGCGAGAGAATTTAAAGACTTGCAAGACTCTTCTCAGTGGCAAGATTATGATTACGTGGATATTAAGAGAAATGAACGCATTTATATTCATAAAACCCAAAAAGCGCCAAGTTTTAGTCACTTGGTTTATATAGATATGACAGGGGCTTGCTTACAAAAATTCAGAACATCGAAGCGCGTGCCAAAAGAAAGCGAGCTTATTTATAAATTTGTGAATTGTGGCACCTTGAAACCGCTTTATTATGAGGCTGAAGATTTTCAAGGAAAGTAACATACTCACTGGAATGAACGCTTTAATTAGCGCTCTTTTTTTGCCAGTAGCCAGCTAAAATAGAGCCACTAATATTGTGCCAAATTGAAAATAGCGTACCCGCAATGGCTGCAGCTGGGGTAAAAAATTTAATCGCAAGCGCCACCGCCAAACCAGAATTTTGCATACCCACTTCAAATGCGATTGTGCGACAAATCTGCTCATCTAAACCAAATTTTTTGGGTGTCCAATAGCCTAATGTAAGACCAATAAGGTTGTGAGTAACCACAGCTGCAACAATAAGTAGGTTCAAGGTTTGCAACTTTGCTTGATTTAACGCAACGATAATACTAATGATAAAAATGATTGCCAGCATGGCAATTATGGGCAGCTTGCCGTGAATTTTCTTTATTACATTTGCAAAAACGTAGTTCAGCGTAACGCCTACCAATAGTGGCAGTAAAACAATTTTCGCTAAACTACTCAGCATCGAGAATATTGGAATATCAATATTATGACCAATCAACAGGTTTGTTAAAAGTGGTGTCATAATTACCCCAACTAGGGTGCTGACTGCCGTCATGGTCACAGATAAAGCAACATCGCCTTTTGCTAAATAACACAAGACATTACTTGCGGTGCCACCGGCAACAGCACCAACAAGCACCATACCAATTAACATGTGAGTGTCCAATGTAAATAGATGGCAGAGCAAAAATGCGGTGACTGGCATAATTGTAAATTGCAAAATTAGGCCGAGTCCGACTGCTTTTTTATTTTCAACGACCCTTTTAAAGTCAGCTGGTTTTAGCGTTAAACCCATCGTTAGCATGATAAACATTAATAGCGGCACAATACTCGATTTAAAACCTGTAAACAGGCTAGGGTTAAAGTAAGCAATAGCAGAGCAAATTATTGCCCAAAGCGGGAAAAGTTGAAGTGATTGATTCATCTTAGTTGGATGTGTTTTTTACTTCATACTACCTATTAATATTGTTGATTGATATAACTAAAAAATACATTAACAAATGTGACTAATTTATCTGAATATACAAAAAATAATACTAAAAAAAGCAACTAGGTTTAAAGTGGCCTAAGCACAATACCTAGTTGCTTTAGTTGGTTATGATGTTGAATTAGTTAACTGTTACCGATAAACCACGGCGCTTAAGTAACGCTTCAGTCGTTGGCTCTTGTCCACGGAAAGCTTTATAAGATTCCATAAGGTCACGTGTGTTACCTACTTCAAGGATGTTCTCACGATACTTCTGACCAATCTTACGGTTTAAACCACCTTGTGTTTGAACATAAGCATACGCATCTGCCGCTAAAATTTCACTCCACATGTATGCGTAGTAACCTGCAGCATAGCCACCCATTGAGTGGTTAAAGTAGGCTGATTTGTAGCGAGGTGGGATGTAATCAATGTTTACGTTATGCTTTTCAAGAGCAGCTTGCTCAAACTTAACAATGTCTTGCTTCGGTGCAGAAGCCGGTAATGAGTGCCATTCCATATCTAGCAGTGCAGCTGCAACATATTCGAAAGTATCGAAGCCTTGGTTGAAGCTACGAGACTCGATCACTTTTTTAAGTAAATCTTTTGGAATTGGCTCACCTGTTTTGTAGTGCTTTGCATAGTTTGCAATAACTTCAGGATAAATTGCCCAGTCTTCTTCGAAAGTAGAAGGAAATTCTACAAAGTCACGAGATGTAGAAGTGCCTGAAAGAGTAGGGTATTTCACTTGAGACAACATGCCATGTACACCATGACCCATTTCATGGAAAATGGTGGTCGCTTCTGAGTAGCTGATAAGTGTTGGCTCACCCTCAGGGGCTTTTTGAATGTTCATTACATTCACAATAACAGGGCGCTGATTGTCAAGGCCAGACTGTTTAACAAAGGCGCTCTTCCATGCACCACCACGCTTACCTTCACGGGCAAAGTAGTCAGCGTAGAAAATAGCTAGGCTAGAACCGTCTTCGTCTAATAGCTCATACGCCTCTACGTCTTCATGATAAACCGGTAAGTCTGGACGCGGCTTGAAAGTAATACCGTATAAACGGTTCATCGTGAAAAACACACCATCTTTTAGTACACGATTAAATTCGAAATACTCTTTTACTGCGTTTTCATCTAGGTTGTATTTATCTTTACGTACCTGTTCTGCGTAGAAGAACCAGTCCCATGGCGCTAGTTTGAAGTTCTCGCCAGAGGCATCAATTTTAGCTTGAATTGCTGCGGCTTCCGCATCTACATTTTGAAGAAGTGCAGGTACCATGCTTGAAAGCATATCTAATACTGCTTGAGGCTCTTTTGCCATTTGTGATTCAAGGCCAAAGTGCGCATAACTTTCATAGCCTAATAGTGCAGCGCGCTCAGAACGTAATTTTGTGATGGTCGGCACAATATCAGCGTTGCTGTTTTCACCTGTCAGAGCACGTTCAGCAGATGCACGCCACACTTTCTCACGAAGGTCACGATTCTCTAAAGAGGCAAGAATAGGTTGACGTGTCGTATTTGTTATCTTAATAAGGTATTTGCCTTCATGGCCCGCTTCTGTTGCAGCAGTTGCAAGTGAAGCGATTTGCGCATCAGACAGACCAGCTAATTGTGATTTATCTTCAACAATAACGACATTGTTTTTAATCAGCGCCATAATGTTCTGGCTGAACTGAGTTCCAATTGTAGAAAGCTCTTTGTTGATTTCACGAATACGTGTTTTTTGATCTTCGTTAAGTTTCGCACCTGAGCGAACGAAGCCTTTATAAAGTACTTCTACAAGACGCTTTTCTTCAGCAGTTAGGCTAAGTGCATCACGTTGGTTATAAACCGCTTCGACACGTTCGAAAAGCGCTTTATTTAAGTTGATATTGTCACCATGCGCGGCAAACTTTGGTGCCATTTCTGTTTGAATAGCACGGCGGGCGTCGTTTGAATCAGTACCGTTTAAGTTGTAGAAAATACGACTTGCACGAGTCAGTAGTTCACCGCTTTTTTCCATCGCAACAATGGTATTTTCGAAGCTAGGTACTTCAGTGTTATTTACGATGGCATCAATCTCAGCAAGTTGCTCTTTCATGCCTTGCTCGAAAGCAGGTACAAAATGCTCGTCTTTGATTAAATCAAATTGTGGTGTTTGAAATTGCAAAGGGCTTTTCACAAAAAGTGGGTTTGTACTTTCAATTGAAGCAGAAACTTGCTCATTTTGCGCTGTGTTATTATTTGTTGTATTGCTTGGCTCTGAGCAGGCACTTAATAAAAGTGCTGAACTAATAGCAGTAGCGATAAGTGTTTTCATTGTTTTTCTCTATTTACGTGTTTAAAAACTAAAGTGGGTTAAAAGGAAAAGCTTGCACTTAAGGCACAGTGGTCACTTAACATGTCGTCAATGTTCATATTGTCGAAATAATGAAACTTTAAGGACTCACTCTTGTATTTCGAGCTTAAAGAACTTGATACAAGAATATGGTCAATTGGTGCTGGGTATTTCGGATGACAACCAGTATTACCATCAGTGAGGTTTTGTAATTGCTTATTGGGTAAGCTTGTGTCACCAAATAAACCTGGTGAGTGAAATAAATCTTTTCTGAAGCGATTGTTGGGGTTCGCTAGTCTGTGATTGAAATCACCTAAAATAAGCCAATTTTCTTGATTTAATTGCTTAGACTCTAAGTAATTATCTAAAATTTTTACTTGCTGACTAAGTACTGCACAAGACTCTCTATCAGCGTCTAGGTAATCATCTACAAAGCAACCACTTTTAAGGTGAAGATTGACGATGTGAAGTTTTTCGTCTGCAAGTTGAACCGTTAACTTTATCCCCTGCCTCAATCCAGGTCGGGGGGTTGCAATGGCTTTTAGTTGTTCAACACTGTTTATTTTTAGTGAACTTCTTACTGCAAAAGCCACTTTTTGCTGTGTCGACGTCAAGCCGCTTTCTCTACAGGTATAAGTCTGAGAATCAGGGCGGTCTGAAATGATAATTTGCCACTCTTTTTCAGGAAATATACGGGCAACCGCCTTGGCTGATTCGACTTCCTGCAATGCAACAATATCAGCGTTTAGGTTGCTTGCGTATGCTTTCAGTTTTTCATAGTCAACGTCAGTACGAGCTTTACACCCTTGCCCATTTTGTTCAGCCAAATGCTCTATATTCCAACTAACAACCACCAGTGATTTTTCTGGATCAGTAACCGCACTGCATGCGCTGAGTGCGATAGCGGCGCAGCAAGTAAAAAGTGAGTGTTTGAAAAATTTATTCATCAACGTGCTTCAGAAAAACTTGAATTTCGTGATATGTTATAAAGTAACATTGTTTGATGCAATCTTTATTGCGTTAAAAAGCATAGGTGCACGATAAATGGTAAGACCAAATTGTCATATTCTGGATATGCCTTTGCCAAACCGAAATTTCTTCGAAAAGACATTTGCCGATATGGCAGTGACTTTCAACTGAGTAGTTTCGAAATTATCTCAAAGTATTCAGAGCACGCTGTATGGATAGCAATGTTGGACCACTAAAGCATGTAGTTTAATCGTCGGAGATAAAAATAATGCTGTTACCTGATATCACTTCGAATCAGAATAAAGAGTTTCCTGCACATTTGAAATGGGTTGGTATGGAGCAGATATCTGTGCCTTTACTCATTGAAGTTAATAAAAATCATACGGCAGTCAATGCGCAGGCCGACTTATTTGTGAGCTTAGACAGTGATGCAAAAGGCATCCATATGTCACGTTTATATTTACTACTGAATGAGTATATTGCAGAGCAGAAATTCAATCAGCAAACACTTGCAGCTATGATGGATGCGATGTTGAGTTCGCAAAAAGGCTTAAGCCAGCAAGCTAAGCTAAATTTAAAGTTTGAGCTACCGATTCTAAAGCCTGCCTTATTAAGCAATAACAGTGGATATAATGCCTACCCAATTGAAATAGAGGTCGTACAGGGCAACCAATCAAGACAAGTTAATGTATCTTTAACTATTCCTTACAGCAGTACTTGCCCTTGTTCTGCCGCGCTATCAAGGCAGCTATTGAGTGATGCATTAGAGACGAAGTTCTCAGAGCAAATACAGATTGATAAAGCACAGTTAAAAGCTTGGTTAGAAAGCAAAGAGGGCTCAATTGCAACACCGCACAGCCAACGTTCATATGCCTATATTCAACTCTCACTGGAGCAGTCTGTCTTTCCTGACTTTGCAGATTTGGTAACACTCTTTGAGCAGAGTATTGGCACACCGGTACAAACCGCTGTTAAACGAGAAGATGAACAAGCGTTTGCCGCACTGAATGCAGAGAATTTGATGTTTTGCGAAGATGCAGCCAGAAGATTGAAAGCGACGCTTGAATCAATGAGTTCAGTAACAAACTACCAGTTTAAAATCGAGCACCAAGAGAGTTTACATGCGCATAATGCTGTTGTGTATGACAGTAAATTCTAGAGTTTATTCATAAATTGAAACAATTTACTGACCAGAGCGTACCGCAAATAATTGCTATTTTAGATGCGCATATTAAAGTACCCAAATCTTGCCCTTTGAGGATAAGTGAAAACACTAACAAGCAGCTGAATCTATCAAAAATAGAAGTTCAGCAATTATAATATTGAGGGAAACCATGCGTATTAGAGCATTAACAGCCGCTATTGCACTTGCAGCAAGCAACTTTGCTATTGCAGACGAGGGTATGTGGCAACCACATCAATTACCTGAACTAGAGTCTGTATTAAAAGAGAAGGGGTTAGAAATTGACGTTAAGTCGATTTCGAAACTAACAGAATTCCCAATGAATGCGGTGATCAGCCTTGGTGGTTGCACGGCCTCATTTGTATCACCAAAAGGCTTGGTGGTTACAAACCATCATTGTGCTTATGGTTCAATTCAATATAACTCAACAACTGATAACAATATTTTAGAAAATGGCTTTTTGGCGAAGACGCCATCAGAAGATTTGCCTGCAGCACCGGGCTCGCGCGTTTATGTGACAGAAGAAGTGTCGGACGTGACAGCACAAGTAAACCAGGGCACTGAAGGTTTATCGGGTAAAGCGCGCTACGAAGCAATTGATAAAAATCGTAAAGCCCTTGTTGCTGAGTGTGAAGCAGATGGTAGCTACCGCTGTAACGTGTATACCTTCCACGGTGGTCTAGAGTACTACCTAATTAAATCTCTTGAAATAAAAGATGTGCGTCTAGCTTACACGCCTGCAATGGGCGTTGGTAAATACGGTGGTGATATTGATAACTGGATGTGGCCACGTCACACTGGTGACTTTGCTTTCTATCGTGCTTATGTTGGTAAAGACGGTAAACCAGCAGAGTATTCAAAAGATAATGTACCATTTGCATCTGACTCATTCTTAAGCGTGAGTGCCAAGGGCGTAAAAGAGGGGGACTTTGTGATGGTAACCGGTTACCCAGGTCGTACTAATCGTTACCGAATTGCCACTGAAGTTGATTACGTTTTCAATACGGCTTACCCGTTAGCACGTAAGCATAACTCTAAGTATGTTGAACTTATTGAAGAAAATGCACCTGAAGGGTCTCAAGCACGCATTGCTTACGAGAGCACAATTGCTGGATATAACAACTACATCAAGAACTATGGCTCTATGATTGAGAGCTTTCAAAAAGGTTCTATGTATTCACGCAAGCAACAGTTCGAAAAAGACTTAGCGGCTTGGATCAATGCGAATAGCGATCGTAGAGCAAAATACGGTTCAGTATTATCAGATCTAAGTAACCTTGTTGCTGAATCTCAAGAACATAATCAACGTGACCGTATGCTGGGTTATGTTCACCGTTCACAAATGATTTCAACGGCACGTATGCTTTACCGTCTAGCAGTTGAGAAGAAAAAACCAGATGCAGAGCGTGAGCGCGGCTATCAAGAGCGTGACTTACCACGAATTCAAGCGCGCCTTAAGAGTATGAGCCGCCGTTATGATGAAACGGTAGATAAAGCCATCTTACTTCACTTTTTAGAGCTGTATGCAGCATTGCCAAAGTCAGAGCGTTTAGTTGAAGTTGATAAAGCATTCAATCTAACTAATGGTTTTAATAAAGAAAAACAAAAAGTATTGCTAGATGACATGTATGCAAACTCTAAACTAGCTGATGAAAAAGCCCGTCTATGGATGGCAGATCTTGAGTTCTCACAAATTAACGCAAGTGCAGATCCATTCGTTCAATATGCGAAAGCCATCTTTACTGTGATGAAGCAAATTGAAGATCAAGACAAGGAGCTTGCGGGTAAACAGCAAGCGGCTCGTCCAGCGCTAATGGAAGCCATCATTGCGTATAATAAGTCACTTGATAAGCCAGTTTATGCTGATGCAAACAGCACATTACGTGTTACTTACGGTACCGTTGGCGGTTATTCACCTCAGGACGGTCTAGTAGCGACACCGTTTACTTCTCTTGAAGGCTTATTAGCAAAAAACACCGGTGTTGAGCCGTTCAATTCACCAGAGAAACAAAATGAATTAATTAAACAAAAACTTTACGGTGCATACACTGGTGGCATGAATACAGTACCAGTTAACTTCTTATCAAATGTAGATACAACGGGTGGTAACTCAGGTTCACCAACACTGAACGGTAAAGCTGAACTAGTGGGCTTATTATTCGACGGTGTGTACGAAAGTATCATTGGTGACTGGGATTATGACGCCAATCTGAATCGCTCTATCCACGTAGATTCACGTTATATGCTTTGGGTAATGGACAAAGTAGATAATGCACAAAATCTACTGAAAGAAATGAACATTGTTAAGTAATATTTAGTTCTAAACATAAAAAAGCGCTGGCTTACACCAGCGCTTTTTTATTTTATAACAATAACCTACCATTAATTCTGTCCATTCAACTTAAACTTTAAAGTTATCAAACTGATTATGTTTTAACAAAAATTACTTTACATTAACCGTACCTATGTTAAAAAGTAACAGTTGCTTTATAATTAAAAGTTAAAAAGTAACATTAATAACTGAGCGGGCAAATATTATTACATAATACAATGTAATCTTTGCCTTAAATTCAAGGGGTACGTTATACCAATGATTAATTTGGTATGAGTAGTTGTATTACTTGCTCACTGGTTTATGAAAAAAGAGATTATAAAAATGTCAAAACTAGTCATCGATACAGGAAATAATCAAAATAAACGAACAAGGCTCAGCCTTGCCGTTACTTATGCGTTAATGGGGTTAAGCCCGCTTTTTGTTGCCGCGAATGCGTCGGCAGAAAATGACAGCGCTGCCAAAAAAGATGAAAAAATCGAAGTCATTGAAGTCAGTGGCATTCGTGGCAGTATTAACAGCGCACAAAACATTAAGCGCTTTGCTGATACCGTTAAAGATGTGATCACCGCATCTGATATTGGCGCATTACCTGATAAATCGGTGACAGAGGCATTACAGCGTGTCCCTGGTGTAACCATTGAGCGTTTTGCTTCTTCAGACGATCCAAAGCATTATGCCGATGAAGGTACGGGTGTTTTAGTTCGTGGTTTAGACAGAGTTCGTTCAGAAGTGAACGGTCGTGATGCATTCAGTGCTAACCCCAATGGGGGCTTGAGCTATGAAGATTTTCCTGCTGAGTTACTGGGAGCCGTTGAAGTTGTTAAAAACCAAACCGCAGATCTTATTTCAGGCGGCATATCGGGCACTGTAAACTTACTTACTCGCAAGCCATTCGATTCTGACGAGCAGTTAATTTCAGTGAATGCCAAAGCCAATTATGGTGATTATAGAGGTGAAGTAACCCCGTCTTTTTCAGCATTATTTTCTGATAGTTGGGACACAAACTCGGGCAAGTTTGGTTTCTTGATTGCCGCATCGCAATCTGAATATCAGACTCGTGGAGATGGCGTAGGTCTAGGTAATTTCCATTCTCGTGGTGATTCATTTGTACCAACTTTAGATCAGTGGGGTGGGATCACCGGCGTTGATCCATCATCACCAGTTGATGGCCCAGCACTACCAGGTCAACCTGCTGGTAGTGTTTGGCATGTACCAGTGGCTATCCATATGAGTACCGCAGATAACGATCGTAAACGTCAAGGTTTGACTTCTTCCTTGCAGTGGGCAAATGACGATGAAACCATAGTCGCAACCATTGAGCATATTCGCTCAAAAGCGTCATTAGAGTGGAATGAACGTCAAATTGGTCAGGCAGCACAGGGCTTTAAGGGATTTATGGGGTCATCACAAAATTGGCAAGATGATGCAGCCAATGGTTATCCTCTAACAACCAATAATAATTTTGTGACTTCAGGCATTGCGCTGGGTGTTAGCCCTGAAACACCATTTTTCTATCGCAGTCGTTGGAACTACAACGAAAATACAGTAAACGACACATCCTTCAAGTTGACACTGAAACCGATTGATAGGCTGACAATTGATTTTGACTATCAAATGATTGATTCAGAAAAACACCGTCAAGATTACAGCATGTCAGGTCAGACACGAGGTAACCATGTACATGTGGTTTCTCCTTACTTCTTAGACATGCGTGGCAGCAGACCAACTGTTGAGTTTTTAAGCGACAACATCATGACTGCAGGCTGGTCACCAAATGAAGATTGGAATGGGCCAGTGCCAAACTTATTTTTAGGCAGTGGCATGGAACAGGTTGAAAATAATACAGCCGAGGCAGATAGCTACAAAATTGATTTTAAATATGAATTAGATGGTAACTTCACGAGTATCAGTGCCGGCGCATATATGTCTGATAAAGATTTAACCGTTCGTGACACCGCTTACGAAGGCTGGTCTGCAATTGGTACCCCTTGGAATCAAGATGACCGTAATGCGGCCGCAGCAATTAATCGTCCAGAGTTATTTGAGCGCGTTGATTTTGCAGATTATTACAACGGTCAGGTTTTGGTGGGTAACGTAAATAACTTCTTATTTCCGAAAATGGATTTAGTCAGAGATTATGCAAATTCTTTGCGTCAGGGTTGTAAAGACGGTTGGCACAACGCGACTAACAGCGCTGCAAACAACGGCGTTTGTTCAGGCACATATGTACCTTATGAGGATAAAGCAGACCGTGTTGAAGGGCCATTTGCAGCGCATAATATCAGTGCAAGTAACGAAAAACGCACCGAGTTTTATGTTAGAGGTGACTTTGACTTTGAGCTAAATGACATCCCAGTTGTGGGTAATGTGGGTCTTCGATATATCAACTATCAGCTACAATCAACCGGCGCAGTGGTTCGCCCAGCGACGATCAAGCGCGGTGAAGAAGGTACATCGTTAAATACGGTGATGCAGCAAGCAGAGTATAAACGTTATTATGACCTAGCTAATGGTGAGTCCCAGCTAAGCACCGTTGATGGCACTGACTACAGCACCATCTTACCAAGCCTTAATTTAAGTTTTGGTGTTACTGAAGATGTGGTTGTGCGCTTTGGTGCATCAAAAGCATTGTTTTATCCAAGTTTAGTTGATGCTCGTAATATCAGCATCATTAATCTTGATTACACACGCAGATTACAAACTCCAGGTGCTGATTACGATGAGGCCAATAACCCAGTTGTAGGTATTGATGATATAGAAGTCACGGCATTATCAGGTAATCCAAACATTGAGCCTGAAGAAGCGGTCAACTTAGACTTAACAACTGAGTGGTATTTTGCCGACGCGGGTTATATCACTTTCGGTTTATTCCACAAGAAACTTGATAACATCATCCGAAATCGTGCATTCGATATGGACGTCACTTTTAACGATGAAAAGTACGACATTTCTACGTATGGGCCTGCTAACACCGGGTCTGGCACTATTCAAGGTGCAGAATTCTCTTACTCTCAGTTTTACGACATGTTACCGGGTGCTTGGAGCGGCTTAGGTCTACAGTTTAACTTTACTTACATTGATCAAGACGGCTTACAAGATCCTAATGAGGTATCCGAAGGTACACTGGCTTTCAACGAAAATGGCGACCCGATCACCGATAATAGAAACACTTTTAGAGTCTTTAGTGGTTTACCGCTACAGGGCTATTCAGATACAAACTTGAACATCGTGGGTATGTATGAGTTCGATAAGATTTCTATGCGTGTCGCTTACACTTGGCGTTCAGAGTACTTATTGACCCTGCGTGAATCAGAAGAGTACGTTCCTGCGTATGCTGAGTCAACAGGCATGATGGATGCAAGTATTTACTACACCATTAACGACAATTGGAAAGTGGGCTTTGAGGCAAGTAATTTACTTGATACAGAAACCAAGACGCAATACCAAATGGATCAGGCTGGCACCAGAACACAAGCACTTAACTTTACGACTGATAGACGTTATGCGTTAAGTGTTCGTGCGACTTTCTAAGTCATTCATCTACCAGCTCTGTTTTTAGCAGAGCTGGTATTTTTATGACTAAAAGTTTAGTTTTGTTTTACAAAGCGTGTTCTAAGTTTTTGTGAATATGATTTATTGCGTGTTGGTAGAGGTTAACAGTGTCAGAACTTATCAAAGGAAGTGGTTGCAATGTGCAACTACAAACCGCCGGTTGGGATATTTTACAAGAGCAAGTTAGCTTGCCAGTGGCCGTTGTTCAGCAGAAAAAAGTAAACCAAAATGCCAAATGGATGGCAGAGTTTGCTCGTAAACATAACATGTTACTTGCACCTCATGGTAAAACTACCATGTCGACAGAGTTGTTTGCACAGCAACTCGAATCCGGCGCTTGGGGAATAACTTTGGCCACTGTTCCACAGGTAAGCTGTGCGATTGAAGCGGGTATTCCTCGTATCCTTATGGCGAATCAGTTAGTGGGTCGTTTTCACTTTGAGCAAGTTGCAAATTGGCTATCATCCACATCATTAGAGTTTTACTGCTTTGCTGATTCAGAAGAAAACTTACGAGCGCTTGGCGCATTCTTCGCTGAACGCAATTTAACCCTAAATATCTTACTTGAAGTAGGTATAAAGGGTGGACGTTGTGGATTACGTTCAGCAAAGGATATTTCAAGTTTAGTCTCGACCTGTAAACAATATTCAAGTTTGAATTTAATGGGTCTAGCATTCTATGAAGGGGTGATCAGCGGTGAGCACCCTGAGCAACAAGTTGCTGATTTTGTAAGCGACGTTATTACGCTTGCGCAGCACATAGCGTTGGAAGGAGGCTTTGATACCCAGATACCTATTATTACAGGTGCAGGTTCAGCCTGGTATGACATAGTTGCAAAAACACTTTCAGAGCATGGGTTTGCTCACAAATTTAGAATTGTTTTACGCCCCGGTTGTTATTTAATACATGACACAGGTATCTATCATCAGGCTCAGCAAGCAGTGCTATCAAGGAGCCAATTGGCGTGTGACATTGCAGGTAACCTTCAGTCCAGCTTAAGTGTCTGGGCTTATGTGTTATCAGTGCCTGAGCCGGGTCTAGCTATTATTGGAATGGGCAAGCGTGATGTGGCCTTTGATGCGGGCTTTCCAACAACAGAGTTGATTTATTCGCCTAAAACAGCTGTGCTTTCAACGCCCACTGCTGAATTTCAAATTGTAAAAATCATGGATCAACACAGCATGCTGCGTTATCCCGAACAGCAAGCTTTACAAGTCGGTGACATGCTCAATTTCTCAACTTCACACCCTTGCCTTACATTCGATAAATGGCGGCAGATTGGTATTGTCGAACATGATTGGGTGATCACTAAGACGATTTCAACACAATTTTAAAGGATTCTAATGGACATAATAAGTAAAATAAAAGAAGGCCTAGGGCACTTTAGTCCGGCAGAAGACAGAGTGGCAAGATTGATTTTAGCCGAGCTTAACTTCGCTGCGAGTGCATCTATTAACGAACTCGCTGATAAGGCTGAAGTTAGTCATGCAAGTATCACTCGCCTTGCAAAAAGTTTAGGCTGTGACAATGTTCGTGACTTAAAGTTTCGTTTAACACAATCAGCAGCGATCGGTGAGCGGTTTACCAACCTAGAAATAGTAGAGAAGAAGCAACTTTCTCATGTTTACACATCGATCCAAGAAATTTTAGAGCTCAATGCTGGGTTAATCGATGAAGCCATCGTAGAGCAGGCCAGTAGTGTTGTGTGTAATGCCAGACATTGTTTGATTTTCGGTGTCGGTGGTGGCAGCAGTATGCTTGCTCAAGAGTGTCAAAATCGTTTTTTTAGACTTGACGTGCTTGCTAATGCGCACAACGATCCGATGATGATGCGCATGGCAGCGTCTACGGTAAACAAAGACGATGTGGTGATTTGCTTATCATTAAGTGGTGTATCACCGGATGTCATGGATGCCGCAAAAATTGCCAAAGAATATGGAGCACATATCATTACGGTTTGCCCTGAGAGCGAACTGTCGCAATTTGCTGATTTTCACTTACCTATTAAAACTCAAGAAAGCGATTATATTTTCAAGCCCAGTGCGGCACGTTACGTGATGATGGCGGCATTGGATATTCTCTCAAGTGAAGTGGCGATGCGTAATCAAAGACGTTCTAAAGAGAAGTTACGTCGTCTTAAAATTCAACTCGATCTTCATCGTGATAAAAATAGTGATATGCCACCTGCTGATAAACGTTTTCCGCTTGGAGATTAATGATTGTGAAATACACTTCAGCAGATTTCATCATTCGTGGTGCGCGCGTTTTTCTTGGTAAAGATAACCCCATCGAGCAGCTCGATGTTGCAGTGAAAAACGACATTATTATTGCAGTTGCTAAAAAGTTGACGATGCAAGCAAAGTTAGTGATTAAAGCCGATGGTCTGGTGTTGTCGCCGGGTTTTATTGACGTGCATACCCATGACGATCTTGAAGTGTTAAGAAAACCCTCTGTGCCCGCAAAGTTAAGCCAAGGTGTCACAACTGTAATTGCAGGCAATTGTGGGATCAGTGCAGTGCCAACCAGTGTCAAAAGCGGTTTACGCGACCCTATTAATTTACTAGGGGCGAAAAATGAGTTTGTTTATCCAGAGTTAAAGGACTATCAAAGCGCATTTGTAAAGGCGAAACCCTGTGTCAATTTAGCTATGTTAATTGGTCATATTAGCCTTCGTGCGCAAGTGATGGACAATTTAGAACGTGCAGCCACAGACCCAGAAATTGAGCAAATGCAGGGGTTATTAGAGCGGGCGATGTCACAAGGTGCATTGGGTTTAAGTACCGGGCTTGCTTATTACAATGCAAAACAAGCCAGCGAATATGAAGTAAACCAACTGGCGAAAGTTGTAACCCCATTTGATGGGCTTTATACCACGCATCTGCGAACTGAATTTCAGGGGATCATCGATGCCATGGATGAAGCGTTTGCGACGGCAAAACAGGCCGAATTGCCATTAGTGATTTCTCATATTAAATGTGCGGGAAAAGAAAACTGGGGTCGTTCAGCAGAGGTGCTTGCGCATTTTGAGCAACAAAAACAGCATCAACATATTGGCTGCGATTGTTATCCATACGCGGCCAGTTCAAGTACATTAGACTTAAAGCAAGTCAATGAAGGTACAGATATTTTTATTACTTGGTCTGAATCATTTCCAGATATTGCAAAACAGCATTTAAAAGACATCGCTCAGCAATGGGATCTAACTCAATTAGAGGCGGCGAAACGGCTGCAACCTGCAGGTGCGGTTTATCACTGTATGCAAGAGTCTGATGTGCAGTCTTTTTTAGGCTATGAGCATAGTATGGTGGGCTCTGATGGACTTCCTTGTGACCCTCATCCGCACCCAAGGCTGTGGGGTACATTTCCTAGAGTGCTAGGGCATTATTGCAGAGAAAAGCAATTACTGTCATTGGAGCTTGCTTTACATAAAATGACAGCGCTGCCGGCTTCACATTTTAAATTACAAAAACGCGGCAAAATTGAAATCGGTTATTTTGCTGATTTGGTTTTATTCGACCCTGAGAAAATCATTGATAATGCAAATTATAGCGAGCCAAAACAAAGCGCTACAGGTATTCAAACTGTTTGGGTTAATGGTGTAGAGAGCTTTAATGTCAAGCAAAGCTGTAACGCGCATGCACCAGAGGGGCGAGCTGGACGTTTTTTAACAAGACATAATCATAAAAACTATTAGCGAGGAAGTTATGAGCATAAGAAGAATCGGTGCCGAAGGCGGAACGGGCACGGGCGGACAGCATTTACCTTTTTCCAGAGCCGTTGAGGCCGGTGGTTGGTTAAAAGTTTCTGGACAGACGCCGATGAAGGACGGTGAAGTGGTTGAAGGCGGCATTATTGAACAGTCGCGATTGGCTATTAATAATTGCATTGAAATTATGACCGAAGCTGGTTATGGCCTTGAGCATGTGACGCATGTGTCGGTGGTTTTGACAGATGCTCGTTACTTCCAATCTTTTAATAAAGTTTTTGCTGAGGTATTTGGCACGCATCCTCCTGCGAGGATCTGTATGGTGGCGGATCTTGTGGTGGACTGTAAGGTCGAAGTCGATGTCACTTGTTACAAAGGCAATTAAAACTTAGTTAACCTGAGCTTTGGTTAAGAGATTTACTAAAGTATTGATATTGAATTGATAAGTATTTCTCCAATTCTGCAGCCGGAAACTTTTATGGATAACAAGGCGAATTTTGCGCGTCAATAGTAGGCCTATTGCAAGTAAATTCAACTGAAAGTAGCCGCTGGATATAGAGTTATTATCCAGAGCTCAGGTTGGTTACATTAAGAATAGCTAACACCCCCAGGGGAGAACGTATGCCTGAGAGCCAATTATATTTTTTGCTGGCCTTTTTAGCTTACTTGCTGGTGATGATTTTGGTCAGTTGGTTGGTGTCACGAAAGCAAAAAAATGTCAGTGATTATTTATTGGCTGGACGTAAAGTACCCCTTCTCCTTACCCTAGGTACCACAGTAGCCACTATGGTTGGAACTGGGTCATCAATGGGGGCAGTGGGGTTTGCCTATAGCAACGGCTGGGCTGGTGCATTGTATGGTTTAGGTGGTGCCGCAGGTATTTTGCTGTTGGCTTGGCTGTTTGCACCAGCACGCCAGCAAGCATTTACCACCATGAGTGAAGAGTTAGCCAGCTATGTCGGCAATCATCATGTTGTTAAAAACACCCTCGCCATTATGATTTATGCGGCAAGTATTGGTTGGTTGGGCGCACATCTAATCGGCGGCAGTATGTATTTATCATGGCTAACTGATTTAACTGCGTTCCAGACTAAATTATTAATCGGTGCAGGCCTTTCGGTATTTATTATTCTGGGGGGATATTCTGCGGTTATTTGGACCGACGCCCTACAGGCAATCGTATTGTTTATAGGCTTTATGCTGATGGCTTATTTTTCAGTACAGTATGTTGGTGGGTTCGAGGCTGTAAATAGCAGCGAACTTGTGCTTGAACAAGGTATATTTTCTTTTAACAATGTTGGCCTATTACCTGCAATTTCAATGTTTTTAGCTGTACTTGTTGGTGTTTTAGCCACGCCATCATTTCGTCAGCGCATTTATGCCGCGGACAGTGTTAAAACAATTCGACGCTCATTTCTTATTTCTGGCATTTTATATTTATTTTTCGCATTACTGCCTGCTTTGATTGGCATAAGTGCGTTTGTGATAAACGCTCAGCTAGATAATGCCGCGTATGCTTTTCCATATCTCGCTTTAGAAGTTTTACCTATAATGCTTGGCGGCTTTATTTTGCTCGCTGGTATTTCTGCCACATTATCGAGTGCCAGCTCAGATGCCATCGCTGGGGTGAGCGTGTTAATGAGTGATTTATTTTGCGCTTTTAGCAAACAGCCCCAAAATGCCAAGCAACAATTGTTGTGCTCCCGAGTGGCTATGTTGCTCACCATACTGATAGCGTTATTACTGGCGCTTTGGTCAGATAATATAGTGAGCTATATCACTAAGATGATCTCGATTCTTATGAGCGGCTTATGTGTGTTGGGGTTACTAGGTCGGTTTTGGCAGCCCTTTACATGGCAGGGGGCACTTGCGACGCTTTTTGGTGGGGCGTTAGCGGGTATTGCGGTGGGAGCAAATAGTCAGTGGCTGGCATTTTTTGGTAATCCAATAATTCCCTCTGTCTTAAGCGCACTAAGTTTAGGCGCCTTTGTTAGTATGCTGACCAAAACACACACTGCTGAGTGTATTGAGGGTGTGAATGAGGTCAATATAGACGAGCAATCGCAATGAAAGACTTAGTTTTTAACAATATAAAAAGTATGGTTTTTTTTGGCGAGTGTATGCTCGAACACCGCGCTGACGGTGATATGAGTTTTGCGGGTGATACATTTAACACGGCTTGGTATTTGTCTCAGTTTAATAAAGATAAAACATGCCTAGCTCTTCAGTATGCCAGCGCAATCGGTGATGATGAAGCGAGCTCGAATTTAGCCTTGCTCCTTCAGCAAGAGAGGTTAGAAAGCCCTTACTTAATCACAGTTCAAGATAAAAAATTGGGGCAATACTGGGTTAAATTAGATGAAAATAGCGAACGCCACTTCGAGTTTGATCGACTCAATAGCCCTGTGAGGCAATACTTTAAGCAAGACCAAAGTTTATTAGCTGCACTTAGACATAAACAGTTCGATGCCATTTATCTATCAGGAATAACGCTTGCCGTTTTATGCCCAGAGCAAAGAAAACAATTAATCTCAGCACTGAGACAATTCAAACAACGCGGTGGTGTGATTTTTTTCAACAATAATTATCGCGCAGCATTATGGCAAACAGAGACGCCAAAAAAGTGGTTTCAACAACTGATGGTATTGGCAAATGTCGCGTTTTTAACAGATGAAGATGAATACGCGGTCTACGGCACTCAATGTGTAAACAGCATAATGCAGCACCATTTTCGTCAAGATTTAGCCCCAAGTATGTTGGTTATTCGATGTGGCAGTGCGCCTTGTGTCATCGCTGTTTCCCCCAATGACTTACTTAAAATTCCCCCTAAAAAAATAGTCACAGAACTCATAATCGATACTACTGCAGCAGGCGATGCTTTTGCTGCTGGTTTTTTAGCAAGAGTGTTACAAGGTGAGACATTTGAAAACGCTGCTAAGTTTGCGCATAGGCTAGCAGCACAAGTGATCCAATACCATGGTGCGATCATGCCTAAAGATAAACTTGTAAAATATTTCTCTAAGGAGTTGTAGATGCGAAGTAAGTACACCGTTTATATTTTTCTTAGCATATTGTTTCTCAATTGTTTTTTACCTTCAGTTCAAGCGTCAATAAAGTTAAATACCGACAGTCAAGATAATGCTGCGTTAATGCCAATGCCAAAGCTAGTTAATATAAAAGCAACTACACTCAAACTTGACTCGTTTCTCAGAGTTTATATTGACGGTATGAGCGAGCAGCGAAAGCGTTTTCAATTGCAGCGCTTACAGTCACATTTTAATCGCACCAGTAATTCAACTTTCACCGTTTTAGAAGGTGAAAAACAAAACGCTGACCTGATTATTGATATTCAACAGCAAGAGCAAGCGCTCAGCGTCCCTCAATATGGTGAAGACGAAAGCTATGCGTTAATGATTAATCAGCATGGTATTAGCATAAAGGCGCAAAGCGTGTTTGGTGCTCAACATGCACTGACGACGTTAGTACAGTTAGTGCATTCAAAACAAAAAATAATGCCAGCAAAGAGCGAAGTATTTATTCCTCATGCAGATATTCAAGATACGCCACGCTTTGCATGGAGAGGACTGCTGATCGACAGTGTGCGTCATTTTCTTCCAATAAGTACCATTAAGCGCCAATTAGAAGGGATGGCTGCTGCCAAACTTAACGTATTTCACTGGCATTTAACTGACGATCAGGGCTGGCGAATCGAAAGCAAAGCGTATCCGCTTTTGACCGCTAAAGCATCGGATGGTGATTTTTACAGTCAAGCAGAGATCAAAGAAGTCGTTGAGTATGCGGGCTTGTTAGGTATTCGTGTCTTGCCTGAGATTGGTATGCCTGGACATGCAAGCGCGATTGCAGTGGCTTACCCTCAGTTGATGACCAAAACCAAAGAATATGAAATGGAACGACACTGGGGGGTATTCAAGCCTTTACTCGATATTGACAATCCAAAAGTATATGAGTTTATTGATACTCTGATTGGTGAGATGGTGACATTATTCCCCGAGTTGTATTTTCATATCGGAGGGGATGAAGTCGATGCAGAGCACTGGCTGGAAGATGAGCAGATTCAGTCTCTTAAGCGGCGTAAAGAATTACAAAATGGTGCCGATTTACAAAATTACTTTAACAGTAAAATACAGCCAATAATTGCTAAACATAATCGCAAAATGGCAGGGTGGGATGAAATTTTTCACCCCCAATTGCCAAAGCGAATCTTGGTGCAATCATGGCGTGGTCATGACTCATTAAATGCGGTGGCAAAATCAGGTTACCAAGGTGTTTTATCGACGGGTTTTTATATCGATCAGCCCCAATATACCGATTATCATTACCGCAACGATCCACATTTTATCTCGCCATTAGCGGATTTAACGCAACCTAAAAATCATGCAAAACAATTTGTGATTGAGCGTTTGAAGGGGAATCCTGTGCGGGGCGAACTATTGATCCTTGGCGAGCAAATACTAATTAAGTTAAACAACAACCACCATCAACTAGCAAAACGAGAGACTGCATTTGATCTGGTTCAACACCTTGTTGCCCAATTTGATAGCTGGATGGGACCATTGAGTTTTGAGTTTGATTTAGAAAAAAATAGCGGTTTCGTTCTAATCGGTAATAGTCGATACCCCTTTACTATGAGCGAATTGACAACGCCCAAACAGATAACTCTAGCCCCCGCGCTTTTGCCAAATCAGCAAGCCTTGATCTTAGGAGGTGAGGCCACTATGTGGAGTGAAATGATCACCAAAGACAACATAGATGTACGGATATGGCCGAGACTATTCGCTATTGCTGAACGCCTTTGGTCACCAGCTAAAGTGAATGAGTCGAACAATATGTATGCACGATTAGATGCAATCAGTGAGTACGCTGACCAAGTTGTTGGGCTTCAACACGACATTCAGCAACAAGCTGGTTGGGCGGGGTTAATTTCTAAAAACCTTTCACAGCAACAGCAGCATGAAACTTTGGCATTTTTGAACGCACTGGCTCTATTGCTTGAACCAAGTCATTACTACACTCGCCATCACATTAAACATCTGAACGATGAGTACCATCAGCGAGCGCCTTTAGATTTGTTTGTGGATTTTTTAGCCGTAGAGAGTAAAGAGTTACGCTTCTTAAAAGCGCAAGTGAAGGCATATATTGCTGGCAATGCACGCGCGATGACACACATTGAACAGCGACTTGGACAATGGCAGCGAGCTTTAAATGCTGAGCAAGGTTTGTTGGCAAAGAGCGAAAAGTTAAAGCCTTTACAAACAACCTATGAAAACCTCAAACGCTTTGTCGATTATACGCAACGCACCATTGAGGTTTGTGAGGGCAAGCAACAGACAGCAAAACTGGATGAGCGCTTACTCGAATTACAAGCGTTAACAGATGAATTAGTTATTGCCGGCATTTACCCCGTCCGTCAGTTATTTTTACACTGTGCTGCATTACAACAACAAAGTTAAATCAAGCTTAAGGAAAACCATGAAAGCCATTTATTTCTCTAGTTTATTGTTCTATACAGCTTTTAGTGCTGCTGCAAATGAAGTTTCAGCAACAAAATATAACACGCAAGACTTTGTACTTGGTGGTGTTTTTACTCAAGGTATAGAAGGCCCAGCTGTAGATGAAAGCGGGGTGCTGTATGCGGTTAATTATCAAAAACAAGGCACGGTAGGGCGAGTGAGTGAACAAAATCAGGTCGATACTTTGCTTACACTCGCAAACGGTTCAATAGGCAATGGCATTCGATTTGATAGCGCAGGTAATATGTTTATCGCAGATTACGTGAATCATAATATTTTAACCGTGTCAGCAGATGCTCTGAAACAAGGCAAAGACGTATCGAATTTGGTTCGCGTATTTGCTCATGACAGTCGAATGAATCAACCAAATGACATTGCCATTACAGATAAAGGTATTTTGTTTGCAAGCGATCCAAACTGGGCGAATAGCACAGGTAATCTATGGCGGATCACCCAAGATGGTCAAGTCACCTTATTAGAGGAGAATATGGGCACGACTAATGGCATTGAAGTTAGCCCCGATAATAAAACCCTTTATGTGAACGAAAGCGTGCAGCGTAAGGTATGGCGCTATGACTTAGACGAGGAGGGCAATATTTCTAATAAGCAATTGCTGATAAGTTTCACTGACTTTGGTTTAGATGGAATGCGCAGCGATAAGCAGGGCAATCTTTACATAGCACGTTACGGAGCAGGGCTGGTAGCGGTTGTTTCACCGACAGGTTTATTACTCGAGACCATCATTTTAAAAGGTCAGCATCCAACCAATGTCGCATTTGGTGGCAAAGATGGTCGTACTTTGTATATAACTATGCAAAAGCGTGGTGCGATAGAAATGACTCGTGTAAACGAAGTTGGTCGCTTATTTTAGATGGTAGAAAAGGTTTTTTTAGAGATTATTGCACACCTGTAAATCTCATTGACACTTTACATTGCGCAAAAAATAGCGCAAGTTGGTATCAGTTTGCTTTTCGTTATATAAATAATAAAAGCTTATTTTTAATAAAAATACCAATTCTTAAAATCGTCACTTAATTAAGATGATTGGTATAAAAGGAGCTTACAATGCAGCTATTTCTTCGCATTTTAGCACTAGTAGGTTTTGTACTGGCTATCATTTTAGGCATTATTTCAGGCACTTGGAAGTATGCGATAGCGACTGCGGCATTAAGTACATTATTATTTATTGTCACTTTGAAAAAGCCTGAAAACCCTAGTCGTAAAGTCACTAAAATGGGCAAAGGCACAGATAATGCCAATGCCACAAGCATAGCTGGTGCAAGCATAACAGCTCACAACCTCTCAAATGACTCGTCGTGTACATCTAGTAGCTTCGATAGCGGAGGTGGCGCAGACGGTGGCTGTTAAACTTCATAACA
>Ga0114932_10000600_pt1 | contig 42429 bp, 38 predicted proteins | sample 2SBtaG_2_FD_87286 | JGI IMG/M metagenome (GOLD analysis project Ga0114932, IMG submission 87286) | Deep subsurface microbial communities from Kolumbo volcano to uncover new lineages of life (NeLLi) - 2SBTROV12_ACTIVE470 metaG | ecosystem: Environmental > Aquatic > Marine > Volcanic ...
CCGTCGCGACTACGGGCGATTACTATCGGTCCTTATTGAGGCGCTTTATTACCCTGTAGGTTGACCATCCATACGGCGGCCTCAACCCGGGAGCGTAGCCCCAGTTTCTTCAATAGGTGCTTTACGTGTACTTTAACTGTGCCATCTGAAATATCCAGTTCGCGGGCAATGACCTTATTACTCATGCCTTTGGCAATTAAGCTTAAAATCTCGTGCTCGCGATTGGTTAAGTTACTCAATTGAGAAGTGGTTGACTGCGTTGGTTGGCGCAGTGCGGTCGCCAGTATTTCGGTAATGGCTTCGCTTAAAACCATTTTGCCGGTAACAGCGCGATGAATCTGTTCCAACAGCAGTTCGGGTTCCATGTCTTTTAGCAGGTAACCGTCAGCACCATTGGTAATTGCCGCAACCACATCATCATCAGCATCACTCACTGTTAACATGATGATCCGCGAGGTGACTCCTGAGTCGCGGAGTCTCTTCAGAGTTTCTATGCCATCCATACCCTGCATGTTCAAATCCAGAACGATTAAGTCAGGGTCGTGCTCTACTGCTAGCAGCAAGGCGTCCGGGCCATTACTGGCCTCTGCGACAACGGTCATGTCATCTTCCATCGCAATCAACTGCTTTAATCCTTTGCGCAGTAGTGGATGATCATCCACGAGCATAATGCTGGCCGCTTCGGTTGTCATAGTGTTCTCCCTTATAAATTTAACCTGGTTAGTTTGACATAGCTTGTGCACAAATTCACCGCAGACAAGCATTACTTACACTTCTGAATAAAATTCTACTCCGAAAGAGGTAGCTGCTTACTCCATAATAAACCTAAAACTAACTCTTGATGTGAGTTGTATCCAAACCCTCATAGTTGCAAAGTCCTTACTCTGTGAATATGACAACGAATTGCAATGTTATGGGTAAAGTTTCGCAAGCGAATACAATGAGCGATGTTCGTGATTACCTCGGTTCTCGCGCGCTTTCCCGTGGGTTAACGCTGAGTGTGTTATTGCTTGGTGTCACATTTTGGACAAGCTGGAGCGTTATCGTTGTATTACTGGCAAAATCAAACCTTAACTTAAGCCCGGTTCAGTTGCTGTCATTAGTCGCTATTGCTGGGGCAAGCGGTGCTGTGTCCAAGTTGTTAGGAACTTTGCTAGTCAATATCCTCGGACGATGGATGCCTACAGTTATTGCCACTCTTATGCTGTTAATGAGTATTATCAGTTTTGTGCAATTTTCAGCTGTGCAGCTGAGCTATCCTATATTGGTTGCTTTAGCTGCGGGGTCAGGCATGGGCTGCATGATGTTTGCGCCTGCATTCGACTTAACCCGCCAGTCAAAGGTCATGATCCCCTTGCCGTTGTCCATGAGCCTGGTTATCGGCATGATGATATTCTCTCTGTTTTTAGCTCAGCTGGTTGTGCCTCTGCTGGCTACCTGGCAGTTAGCTGCGGTAGATTCCGCTCTCATACTCGAGCGCAGCAGTGGTCATTTTTTCGCTCGCATCGAGGCCGGCCAGACTATTTTGCTAAACAATTTCAGTTTTGTCTGGGCTATTCTTTTTGGCCTGACAGCCATTTTGAGCGCCGCGGCTGCTTTATTGTCAAACCACAAACAGTCATTACCCAAAGTCACTTTAAGAAAGCTGCTGGCTCACAATGGTCACGTCTGGTATTGCAGTATTCTGTACAACATGACGTTTGGTAGCTTTATTGGCTTTACTATGGCATTGCCACTGATGCTGGAATTTGTGTTTGGTTACAGCACCTTAATTCTGGTTTGGATGGGGCCTTTTATTGCTCTGTTAGCCAGGCCTTTCGGACGTTGGCTGGCGACTATTTTTGGTGGCGCTCTGATAACGCAAGTGAGTCTGTTACTGATGATGATATTTGGGGCTTTGGCTGGCCGCTACATGTATTTTGCTCAACATGGTGCCACTGAACTCTACTTTGAGCCTTTCTTCATCAGCATGCTGGGACTGATTTTTACCAGCGCCTTGGGGAACGGTTCAGTCGTTGTCAGTATGACCAAAGTCTTTCCCAGAACTTATACTCACAGAGTGTTAATTTGGGCGGGCACTATCGCTATGCTGGGCGCGGTTTATTTGCCCTTGCGCTTTGCCTGGGCTTTGCAGTCGCAAAACATGGACACCGTTTATATCGACTTCATTGTTTTCTATGTTATCGGGCTCTTGTTAAACGGTTTTGTCTATTTGCGCCGACGCGGCCAGTTCTATAACCCTTAAGAGTGTGGACGGTGTCTTTCACTATTGCAGCAAATAGTCCGGTGTAAAGGTGAAGCAAACTTCCGTGCCGCCGCTTTCCAGTCTTGAGATTTTTATTTCACCACCAAGATTACGACTGCGTTCCTGCATAATGGCTAACCCGTAATGATTAACCTTCTCCGCATTCTCAGGTAAACCGATGCCATCGTCAGTAATTTTAAGTTCCACGTCCTGTCCACTGGGCTGCGATAGGCTAATGTGTACTTCGCTTCCCTGACTGTGGTTTACCGCATTCTGACTGGCTTCACGAATAATTTGCAATAAATGGATTTCTTCGTGGGGCACCAGTGGAATATTATTAAGGCGATAATCCAGATGGACAACCATATTACTTTGTTCGGTTAACTGCTTAACCGTCGTCTGTAATGCGCTGTAAAGTCCTGAACCATCTACTTTTAAGCGGAAGGTCGTGAGCAACTCCCGCAACTGCCGGTAGGCTGAGTTTAGGCCCTCTCTCAGCTCGTTACTGACATCATCTATCGTGGCGCGATCGTTCTTCTCAATCCCCTTGTGTAGCCGCGTAACCTGAATTTTTAAGTAGGACAAAGCCTGTGCCAGTGAGTCGTGCAGTTCACGGGCTATAACGGTACGCTCGTGCATTAACGCCAGCCGCCGCACTTGCTCTTCCTCAGATTTCAGGCTTTGTGATAGAGCAAGCTGATCCGCTGTGGAACTCATCAATTGCTGTTGCCAGGTCGCCAGAGGCTGTCCTTGTTCGCAGCGAACAATTAATACACCGTAGTTTTGATCTTCTCTTTTTAGCACAAAGCGATAAACCAGTTTGTCTTCTATTACCGAAGCACCAGGGCCTGCTTTAAGGCAGGTAGCGCAGTCACCGGCCTCACAGGGTTCGTGTGAACTGGGACGCGGTTGCAGTTGCAAAAACGGGCGGTTGCCTTCTTCCGTTAGCAGGCATAACTCAATGTCATTTACTTCACCAATTTCGTAGAGCTTTTCAATAACTTGCTGGTAATTATTGTAGTCATAACTGTGCACGATAATGGAGCGGGCGGTATCGTACAGAAAGGACAACACCTTGTTTTTGCGCGACAGTTCCTGAGTTTGCTGCTCTACCCGGCGTTCAAGACCACCGTAAAAGTAGCTGACGGTTTCCGACATCTTGTTCATTGTGCGGGAGAGCTGGCCTATTTCATCTTCGTTATCGATTTTTGACTTAGCGGTAAAGTCGCCCTGACCCAAACGTTTGGAAACCGCCAGCAGGTGTCGAAGCGGTTGGTTGATTTTTCGTTTTAGCACGGTAAGTAAAAAGAAAAATATGGCAACGATAAAAAATGAGGCTAAAGCCAGCGAGCTACGAACCGTCTCCATTCGTCTTTCTGAATGCTCTTGCAGCTGGCCAACCAGAGTGTCGAGCTGATTCACATAGTTGTCTATGGCGTTACTTTGTTGCTGGGAAAAGCGAGCAAAATCCTGCTCTGCTATTTCCGAGTGCACCCGCTGCCATTCGGTTCTAGCGTCTTTAGCTAGCTGTTGAATACTACCGCCGGCTTTTACGAAGTGACGATGAAGTAGAGGTTGTTCCCAGAGTGTATCTATTTCCTGCGCCGTTTCGCTGGCCTGAACTTTCTTGCCGCTAGATAGCTGCAGCGCAAACTTATAGGCTTTCATTCGGTGTGAGCCCGCAACGTTAATCAACTCCGCGTCCTGCTCTGATTTTTCCAAAAGCCAGAACGCAGAGAGAGAAGAGGCGCTGGCAACAATTACGATAAGCGCAAGCGATACTCTGAAGACATTAATTATAGAAGCGTTGCGTATCATTCCGGGCGACGTCCTGAGTGAAAGTTCCGGTACATGATATAGCATTTCGAAAGAGGGGAACAAATAAGTGCGGATTAATTCATCAGTTTATTGCGGTGAAGAACTTTCTCGGTTCGGCGCGCTAACTTCTCCATAAAAACTAAGTCCGCTAAGGTTGGTTCTGCCAGTTCGTTGTCCAGGTCGGCCTGCCATTGGCTGACTTCAGCATCCAGCATTTCCATCATTTTTTTAGAGCAGCCACGACAAATACCCTGGCACATATCCGCTTCTTTTAAGCCAAAAGGGATGTGCTTACGAATTACATTGAGTAATTGATACATTGCGGTTTTGGTATCGGGTTTGCGGCTCATACGTCCTCCAGTAAACGCCTCACAAAAGAAAAGCCAGGCTTCTGCAGCGATTGCAGAAGCCTGGTTTATTAAGGGTTAATCAGATTTGTGTTTTAGGCCTTTTACAACTTGCCAGCTGATACCTAACGCACCCACGATGAAGACCATGTCGCCAACCGTACGGAACCAGCGTAGGTTCTGTAAGAGAGGCTGCTGCATAAAGGCTTCACTGCGCGCATACCACAAGCCTTCGCTGGCAGCGGCGTAAAACTGAATGAAGCCGACAGGCAACAAGCTGGTGAAGAGCATTAGTGCTAAGCCAATGTTCATGGTCCAGAACGCCATTTTCATCAGTTTTTCATCGAACTGCAGGTTCGGGCGAATGTAGCGCAGAATCAACAGCACGAAACCAAGCGCCAGGAAGCCGTATACACCAAACAAAGCTGCGTGTGCGTGAGTTGGCGTAGTGTTCAAGCCTTGCACATAGTACAGCGAAATAGGTGGGTTGATCATAAAGCCGAGTACACCTGCGCCCAGCATGTTCCAGAAGGCAACTGCAACGAAGCATAGTAATGGCCACTTAATGCGTTGCATCCAGGTTGCGCGTTTTTGCAGGCTGTAGTTTTCCCAGGCTTCGTAGCCCAGTACGATAAGCGGTACCACTTCTAACGCTGAGAAAGTAGCGCCCACGGCCATAACTGGCGTGGTTGTGCCGGCAAAGTACAAGTGGTGGAAAGTACCTGGCACACCACCCAGCATGAACAGTGACGCAGATGCTAACGCAGCCACGGTTGCCATGCGGCGGGAAACTAAGCCCATGCTGTGGAAAATGAAGGCCAGTGACGCCGTTGCGAACACTTCGAAGAAACCTTCTACCCACAGGTGAACAATCCACCAGCGCCAATATTCCATGATAGAAATGTGAGTACGTTCGCCGTAGAAGAAGCCAGCGCCATAGAATAGGCCAATGGCAACAACTGAAGCGGTAAATAATGCCAGTAAGTTCTTATCGCCTTTGACTTTGAATGCACCGACAACACAACGCATCATCAGTACCAGCCAGAAAACGATACCGAGGAACTTACCAATTTGCCATAAGCGACCTAAGTCGACGTATTCGTAGCCCTGGTGACCTAACCAGAAGTTAAGGTGCTCCGGCATAATTTGCGCAATGGCTAACCAGTTACCGATAAAGGTACCAGCAACAACTAACACCAGTGCCCAGAACAGGATATCGACACCCAGTTTCTGATATTTAGGATCTTTACCGCCATTAATAATTGGGGCAAGGAATAAACCAGCAGCCAGGAACCCGGTGGCAATCCAGAACATAGCGGCCTGAATGTGCCAGGTACGGGTTAGTGAGTAGGGGAACCACTCTGAAATATTAATGCCGTAGAATTCCTGTCCTTCGACTGTGTAGTGTGCGGTTAAGCCACCCAGTAAAACTTGTAGCGAGAACAACGCAACCACAATAAACAGGTATTTACCTAAGGCTTTTTGTGACGGCGTGAGCTTAATTTTGGCTATGGGGTCATGTTCTGGAGCAACAGGGTCTTCTTCGTCGTGTTGACGTAAAAACGCCCATGCCCAGATTAAGAAGCCAACACCGGCAATTAAGAGAATAACACTGACAATTGACCAGATAATATTTTCCGCGCTAGGCACGTTATCTATCAAGGTTTCATGTGGCCAGTTGTTGGTATAAGTAATATCTGAGTCAAAACGTTCTGTCGACGCGGCCCATGCTGTCCAGAAGAAAAAGTCGTTCATTACCGCACGACGAGCTTCTGAAGGAAGCGTATTTTCTTTCATGGCGTAGTTAACGCGGGTAGGGCGTAGCTCCGGATCATCGCTAAACAGTTTTGAGTAATACTCGCCGGTTTGCTCAATGGCCTGAATGCGTCGTTCGCTTAGAATAACGGTATCTGAAGCTTTATCGTAAGTATTGGTCCGATACTCTTCTTTTAGCTCGTACTCTAGTTGGTTTTGCTGCGAGCCCGCTAGCTGTTCGTAGGGTTTACCAAAGACTTCGTTGGCGCGAATGTCCAGCCAGGCCAGAAGTTCGCGGTGTAGCCAGTCAGCTGTCCAGTCGGGCGCCTGATAAGCACCGTGCCCCCAAATTGAACCCAGTTGCATGCCACCAACAGACTGCCAGGCGGTTTGCCCGTCTAAAACAGACTCTTCGGTTGCAATGACTTTGCCATTGGTACTCATGAACTTATCCGGAATAGGCGGAGCTTCCCGGTAAACTTCCGTTCCAAAATACCCTAAAAGTCCAAAGGTAATTGCGAGAACCGCAATTAACGTCCACCAAAGCTTACGATAACCGGCCATAATTGACCTCCTTGATGCTGAACAGCTTCATATTGTTACTCCATAGATTTATGAGCAGAGAATTTTTATTAATTCGCTATGCGTTCACCTAAGTGCAATATTGAGGCCATAGTTTAATTATTTGATAAATAAGGAATTTAATTTTAAGAGGGTATTTATGACTTAAGTTTATTAGGTTGTTTTTACTTTTATGGTTAAAAGTACCCGAAAGGTTATTTCTACCCTTTAATGGGTATCTCTTTAAGGCTCCTGTCATTTCTTTCTTCTCGCTTAAATCTTGAGCGGGATCAATGCGCCCGAAACAGACTTAACTATGCTGAAGCACAATATGTAGTGATTATTTTTAAATTAATAACAATATATGGTGTTTTATGCCGGTTTCCCCTACAAGCCTACATTACAGTGCGGAGCAAGTTGTCTGGCAAGAAGTGCCGGGAGAAGTTGCTTTAGCCTACACCATTACCGGCTGTCCGGTTGGCTGTAAAGGCTGCCACAGTGTGGATAGCTGGCCGGTGGGAAGCGGGTCGCCTTTAACGCAGGAACATCTGGAACAGCAGCTGCAAAAATACCGTGGGTTAATAACCTGTGTTTTATTTCTGGGCGGTGAATGGCAGCCCACAGCACTACTGAAACTATTAAAGCAAGTACGAAACGAAGGGTTGGAGACCTGCCTGTATACAGGCTATGAAAGCGTCTCTATATCCCTTCGCGAACAACTGACTTACTTAAAAACCGGGCCGTGGATTGCTGCCCGGGGCGGGCTGGAAAGCCCAACCACCAACCAACGCTTTTATGATTTACGGACCCGGCAGTTATTGAACTGCAAATTTCAAACAGGAGAATAATTATGTTGCGCTTAAACGAGGAACAAGTCACTGGCAAAGTCGATTTCATTCACGAGTATCTGCATGCTCAAAACGCGGCCGATGGCTCGAAAATGGATGCCAACGCCAATGTCACACAAAAGAATATAGCAACGCTTGAAGCCGAGTTAATGAAAGACTTTTTTGTGCAGGTTAACCGTAAGCAAGTCAGCAATAAAATCAGTGAGCTTTTTGGTAACGAGCTGGCAAAAGAATACGTTCGTCAAATTGAAGACCATGAAATTTACGTGCATGACGAAACCAGCCTTAAACCTTACTGTGTTTCGGTCACTATGTACCCGTTCTTACGTGATGGCTTAACCAAGCTGGGCGGTGAATCTCAGGCACCCAAGCACCTGGAATCGTTTTGCGGCACCTTTGTTAACTTTGTTTTTGCGGTGAGCTCGCAGTTTGCCGGAGCCGTTGCCACGGTCGAGTTCTTAACTTACTTTGATTACTTTGCCCGTAAAGACTACGGCGACGATTATTTAAATACCCATCGTCACCAGATTGAAAACCATCTGCAGCACGTGGTGTATGCGCTGAATCAGCCTGCGGCAGCACGCGGCTACCAGAGTGTGTTCTGGAATATCTCTATTTACGACCAGCATTACTTTGACAGTATGTTTGGTGAGTTTGTTTTCCCTGCGGACTTCACTAAGCCAGAGTGGAGCTCGGTTAGCGCACTACAGGATTTCTTCCTGGACTGGTTTAACAAGGAACGAGAAAAGACCATCTTGACCTTCCCTGTGGTAACAGTGGCTATGCTGACGGACAACGGAAAGTGCAAAGATCAGTTGTTTGCCGAAAAAATTGCTGGAGAAATGGCAGGCGGTAATTCCTTCTTTGTCTACTTGTCCGACAATGCCGACTCGTTAGCGTCCTGTTGCCGGCTACGTAGTGAAATTAGCGACAATACGTTCTCCTACACTTTGGGTGCCGGTGGTGTCGCGACAGGCTCTATTAATGTCATTACCATGAACATGAACCGTTTGGTGCAGGATGGCCGAGATTTAGAGGAAGAAATCAGCAAAATTCACAAATATCAGGTGGCTTACAGAAAGCTGATGGAAGAATACAAGGAAGCGGGCTTATTAACCGTGTACGACGCCGGCTTTATTACCCTGGACAAGCAATTCCTGACTATAGGCATTAACGGCATGGTTGAAGCGGCGGAATCTCGGGGAATCATTGCAGGTAACAACCAGGCTTATAAAGACTTTGTACAAAGTCATTTAAAAGTGATTTACGACGCTAATAAAGCGGCGAAAAAAGAATACGGCTATATGTTCAATACTGAGTTTGTGCCAGCAGAAAACCTGGGTGTGAAAAACGCTAAATGGGACAGAGCTGACGGCTATAAAGTGACCCGTGACTGCTACAACTCATATTTTTATGCAGTAGAAGACGAAGAGGCTAATGCACTGGATAAACTGGTTCTTCACGGAAAGGAATTGATTGAATACCTGGACGGCGGTTCGGCTCTGCACTTAAACCTTGATGAAAAGCTCAATACCTCAGGGTATTTGTCCTTACTAAATATTGCGGCAAGAACCGGCTGTAATTATTTCTGTATTAACGTCAAAATTACTATCTGCAATGCCTGCGAGCAGATTGATAAACGCACCTTAAGTGAATGTTCCAGTTGTGGCTCTGAAGACATCGACTACGGCACCCGGGTTATTGGTTACTTGAAACGCGTGTCTGCTTTTAGTGCAGGCCGTCGAAAAGAACACCATTTGCGTCATTATCACCGCAAGCAGCCAGCCGAGGTCGCTGTGGGTGCGGCACAATCCAATAGGGTATTGCGCCGAGCAAGCTAAACTGGCACAAAATGATTACAGAGAGGGATGAGTTTTCCCTCTTTCTGTAGCTCTCAGAATTCGAGTTTTGTGGTAATCTCCGCGCGAAAATTCCTGCCGGAATAATCAAACACTTTCATTCTTAACCACCAACCAACAAGGAGAGTTGGTGCAGTTTATATTTTGGTTCTGAACTGCACTGAAAAAACGCTATGAAAAAACTACTGTTTACCGTCATTTCGCTGCTGTTTTCGGTATCAGTGCTGGCTGCAGAACCCTCTGCTGACCGTATCGATCTCACCTCATCGACCGTTGGTTACGCTGCCATCGTCATTTTTATTCTTGCGTATATTTTGGTGATGGGAGAAGAGAAACTGCACATGAGAAAATCCAAGCCTGTGCTGGTTGCGGCAGGGGTTATCTGGATCCTCATAGGGTTTGTTTATAGTGGCGACAACGCCGTTCTGGCGGAAGAAGCGTTCCGGGAAAACTTATTAAAATTCGCAGAGCTGATGTTGTTTTTGCTGGTGGCAATGACCTACATTAATGCTCTGGAAGAGCGGCGTTTGTTCGATGCGCTCAGCGCCTGGTTGATGAAAAAGGGCTTTACCTATAGAAAACTCTTCTGGATAACCGGCTTTTTAGCGTTTTTCATTTCGCCTATTGCGGACAACCTGACTACCGCTCTGTTAATGTCGGCTGTGGTCATGAAAGTTGCCGAAGGCAATAAAAAGTTCGTCGCGCTTTGCTGTTCCAGTATTGTTATAGCGGTTAATGCCGCTGGTGCCTTCAGCCCGTTTGGGGACATAACCACGCTTATGGTGTGGCAGTCTGGCAAGGTAGAATTTACCGAGTTCTTACAGCTGTTTGTACCCGCGTTAGTGAACTACTTAATACCCGCAGTTATCATGAGCTTCTTTATTGAGAACAAAAGTCCGACAACATTGCATACCGAAGTCGAGCTTAAGCGCGGAGCCCTGCGCATTACGTTCTTATTCTTGTTAACAGTCGCAACCGCCGTTGCATGCCACATTTGGCTGCATTTACCGCCGGTGCTCGGCATGATGATGGGGCTGGGCTACTTACAGTTCTTCGGTTACTTCCTGCGTATGACCCTGCCGGGATCGCTGGCGCGCAAGCGAGCAATGGCAGAACGCGAAGGCGACCAAAAACGCCTGCAACAACTTGGTGGTGTCGTGCCATTCGATGTATTCAGCCGGGTTTCCCGTGCCGAATGGGACACCTTGCTGTTTTTCTACGGCATTGTGCTGTGCGTTGGCGGTTTAGGCTTTATGGGTTATTTAGGTTTACTGTCCGAGTCTCTTTACGGTGGTTTAGACCCAACCATAGCAAACAGTATTCTAGGCGTGGTCTCCGCTCTTGTGGATAACATCCCGGTGATGTTCGCAGTACTGTCCATGGACCCTGAAATGTCCACCGGACACTGGCTGCTAATAACCCTGGCCTGTTGTACCGGCGGCAGCCTGCTCTCTATCGGTTCCGCATCAGGCGTTGCCTTAATGGGACAAGCCAGAGGTTACTACACCTTTATGTCGCACCTGAAATGGACACCGGTAATAGCAATAGGCTACGCAGCCAGCATCCTGCTACACCTATGGCTAAACCAAGCCACCTTCCTCAGCTAGCGGGGATGGGTTTACGGCGTCTTTCTTACCAGCTCTCCAAGCGTAACCGAGGCCGGGTTACCGCCCCAGCCGCTAAACGACTTTGGAGTAGCGGTTCTGGCCGTGATCGAGGTATTCGTCGAAACAGGCGCAGATGCTGCGAACCCAGAGGCGACCTAAGTCAGTGACGCGGAGCTTTTTGTCGGAGACGTCGACTAGACCGTCTTCAATGAATGGTTTTAGTAGTGGTATGGCTTCGGCGAAATGAGCCCAGAAATCGTCGAGATCCCATTGTGCTTTAAAGGCTTCTATATCAAGCTCGAAATGGCAAATAACCTGAGAAATTAATGCGGCACGCAGCTTATCTTCGTCGTTTAACGCCATGCTTTTTATAATGGGTTTTTGTCCGTTATCTATCATTTTGTAGTAGGCCGGTAGCTCTTTTTCGTGTTGCCACAGCACACCGTTCACCTGGCTAATGGATGAAACACCTAAGCCGAGCAGTGCGTCCTGACCGTCGGTGGTGTAGCCCTGGAAGTTACGCTGCAGGCGGCCTTCGCGCTGAGCTATGGCAAGGCCATCGTCTTTTTTTGCAAAATGGTCCATGCCGATAAATTGGTAACCGGCGTCGTTCAGTTGTGTAATGGCTTGTTCCAGCAAACTCAGCTTAACCGACGGCTGCGGAATGGACTCTTCCGGTATTTTCTTCTGCCCGGCAAAACGTTGAGGTAAATGCGCATAGCTAAATACCGAGATGCGGTCAGGATCCATTTCAATGACTTGCTCAATAGATTTTTTAAAGGTTTCCGGGCGCTGGTAAGGCAGGCCGTAAATAAGGTCTAAGTTGATTGACTCAAAGCCTAATTCTTTACTGAGTTTTAGCTGGTGTGCAATAAGCTCAATATCCTGTACGCGATTGATCGCAATTTGAACTTTCTTGTCGAAGTCCTGCACCCCGTAGCTGACACGGTTAAACCCCAGTTTACGTAAATGGCGAAGCTTTTCGTCGCTGCAACTGCGCGGGTCAATCTCTATGCTGACTTCAGGGTTATCCGCGAAGGTAAAATGCTGATGAACCAGTTCCATTAGGCGGGTTAGTTGCTGCTCGGTCAAAAAGGTTGGGGTGCCACCGCCTAAATGAATCTGGCGGATCTTCTTGTCTTTTACCATTGGCTGGTACATCGCCATTTCGCGGGCGAGGTAATCCAGATATTTATCTGCTTTATGCTGGTGGCGGGTAATTACTTTATTGCAACCACAGTAATAACAAAGCTTGTGGCAGAAAGGTAAGTGCAAATACAGACACAGTCCGTCATTTGCATTTTTCAGCGCGGATTCTATGCGGCTTTCTGAAAATTTTTCGGAAAGCATTAACGCTGTGGGATAAGACGTATAACGAGGTCCATTAATGTTGTATTTTTCTATTAACTCTTTATCCCAGGTAACTGTACTCATAACCACCTCTTGACCCCAGTCAAAAACTATTTAATTAACTTGTCTGTATTGTTTCACCTTTTTCTTTATAAATAAAATCACTAAACCGGTCTCCTATTAAATATAAGGTCCTTGGTAGCTTTTGATTTACCTCAATGGTGTCTAAGAAGTTTTTTAAATGTAACCCTAATTCGGTATTGCCTTTTACCATTAGTTTCCGATTAAAGAATAAAGTGTCGGGGTCAACCTTTCCGTAAATCAGTAAAAGCAGTGCGTCACCGTCTGCTGAGAGCTTTACGTCAGGTTCAACTGGGCTCTCAAGGGATTTTAGTTGGCTTCCTTTTAACGTCAAAAATAGAGATAAATCAATGTCTTTAACCTTTATCTCTATTATGTTTCCAGAAATAAAATTAAGCTCCCCTGATGAGATTTCTTCCTTAAATAAAAGGTTTAATAACTTTTCAGACCCGAAGTTAATAAATTTCGATGGAATTAATTTGTTTATTGGTCGAATTATATTAGGTATAGAAGATACCCAGTTAGTGGTATTCATATTTTGCTCCGTTTACAACAACAAAATAAAAGTTGTGAGCACTATAATGAATTAATAATTAGGGTGCTACAAAATATTAAATAGAGGTTTTAAATGGAACTGCTTTGTCCGGCCGGAAGTATCCCTGCATTAAAAGCGGCTATAGAAAATGGTGCCGATGCGGTCTATGTGGGGTTAAAGGATGAAACCAATGCACGTCATTTCGCTGGTCTGAATTTAAATCAGATGAAGCTAGCAGAAGCAGCGGACTATGTGCACAAGCATGGTCGTAAACTGCACGTTGCCATTAATACCTTTGCGCACGCTAACAGTTGGGAAAAATGGCGAAAGGCTGTCGATGATGCTGTTCTGGCCGGTGCTGATGTACTGATTATTGCAGACCTCGCGGTTTTGGCTTACGCGGCTGAAAGGTACCCCAAAGTTGAAAGGCACTTGTCGGTGCAGGCCTCTGCAACGAACGCCGGAGCCATCCGTTTTTATCAGCAGTTTGGCGTGTCGCGGGTGGTCTTGCCGCGAGTATTGTCTATGCAGCAAGTCAGAGCCCTGGCGCGCACTACTGACGTCGAGCTGGAAGTCTTTGCTTTCGGTAGTCTCTGCATTATGGCGGAGGGGCGTTGTTATCTTAGCTCTTATTTAACTGGCGAGTCTCCTAATACCGCTGGAGCCTGCTCACCTGCGGCTTTTGTGGAGTGGGACGAACAGGACAATAAACTGGAGTCACGGCTTAACGGCGTGCTTATCGACCGTTTTGATGAAAACGAAAAAGCGGGTTATCCCACTCTATGCAAAGGGCGTTTTTCGGTTGACGACGAAACTTACAACGTACTGGAAGAACCGACCAGCCTGAATACCTTAAGTTTGTTGCCGCAACTGTATAAAGAAGGCATTGCCTCGTTAAAAATTGAAGGGCGGCAGCGCAGCCCGGCTTATGTGTCGCAAATTACCAGAGTCTGGCGTCAGGCTATCGATGCCGTTATGACCGACCCGGACGCCTTTGAAGTGGAAGATAACTGGAATTCGGTTTTGTCCTCACTTTCTGAAGGCAGTCAAACGACGCTGGGCGCGTACCACCGGAAATGGAAGTAACCAATATGAAGTTTTCTCTAGGACCTATTCTGTATTTTTGGCCGAAACAGCAGGTTTTTGATTTTTATCAGCGAGCTGCCGAGTCGGATGTTGAACACGTGTATCTTGGTGAAACCGTCTGTAGCAAGCGTCGTGAGTTAAAGCTGGATGACTATCTGGCGATAGCGCATATGCTGAGAGAAGCCGGGAAAAAAGTAACGCTGTCGACAATGACCTTGTTGGAAGCTCCTGCGGAGCTCCGGGAGCTGGGTAAATATTGCGATAATGGCGAGTTTTATGTTGAAGCCAATGATGTCAGTGCTATTGGGGTGCTGCAGGAGCAGGGACTGAACTTTACCGCCGGGCCGGCCATTAATATTTATAATCACCAGAGCCTGCGCCGTTTAATTGATATGGGTATGACCCGTTGGGTGGTTCCATTTGAACTTTCCCGCGACTGGCTGCAGGACGTGTTACAGCACAACCTTATTGACACTGTGAGGGACTGCTTTGACGTGGAAGTTTTCTCCTTTGGTCATATACCTTTGGCCTGGTCTGGTCGCTGCTTTACCGCTCGCTCAGAGAACCGGCCGAAAGATCAGTGCGAGCTGTGTTGCATAAAGTACCCGGAAGGCCGGGAAGTGAAAAGCCAGGAAGGTCAGCAGGTGTTTGTGCTTAATGGTATTCAGACGCAATCGGGTACACGCTATAACCTGATAAACCAGCTACCGGGTATGAATGGCCTGGTCGATATTGTGCGTATCAGTCCGCAACCCGACGGAACTTTCGACTGGCTACAACGCTTCCGCAGTAATATCAATGGGGAACACCCCGTGACCCTGACGAGCAAAGAGAACAATGGCTATTGGTTGCAACTGGCGGGGTTAGCGACAGGCTAGAATCTCTAAATAGGTATTAACTGACTTTTAGTGGTAGAGCGTCGATCTTCGTCAAAATAAAAGGTATATTAAAAATGTATCTTTTATTAATAAGCGGTGACAGTGATGCAAATCACAGACAGACAAAAAGAAGAGCAGTTAACTCCTATTCTGCGGCAGGCATTTCGGCCTCTGTTCCTTTTGGGTGCAGGGTTTAGCGCCATAGCGATGCTGCTGTGGGGGTTAGCACTTGGTGGAAAGCTTAGTTTGCCTGTATACGGCAACATTATGTTCTGGCACAGCCATGAAATGATATTTGGCTTCGTTATTGCCATAGTCCTGGGTTTTTTATTAACTGCGGTGCAGAACTGGACCGGACTTAGGGCACCACATGGCAAGACTCTGCTTATTCTGACCGTTTTATGGGCAGCCGCCAGGTTAATGTTGCTGTTGGGCGGTGAACTGCCGTGGTGGTTGGTTGCAGCTGTGGATGTCAGTCTTTTACCTGTTGCCGCGTTGCTGTTCGGGCGTATGGTGTTAAAAGTAAATCAGACCCGGAATTTATTCTTTGTGCCCATTTTGCTGTTGCTGACGGTGTGCAACTTGCTTATGCATTACGGCTTACACTTTGGTCACTATCACATTCAGGTGCTTGGCGCTTACAACGCAGTATTTCTGGTGACCTTGTTAATGGCCATTATTGGCGGACGAGTGCTGCCAATGTTTACTGCCAACGGGACTCAAACACCTAAAGTAACGCCAATAGTCTGGCTTGATCGCATAGCTTTAGGCAGCTTGTGGCTTATCTTCGCTGTGCACTTTCTGAATCTGCACACGCTGTTACCTAACCAGATAATGGTCGTTTTATTTGGTGTTTCAGCGGTGGCAACCGGGATAAGAGTTGCGCGCTGGAAAATCTGGATAACCTGGAGAGTACCGCTGCTTTGGTCACTGCATTTAGCTTATTGGTTTATCCCCATTGGTCTGGCGTTATTTGCATTGCGTTATGCGGGTTTCGAACTGACGCAGAGTCTGGCGTTGCACGCCTTAACCGCAGGAGCTATGGGAAATATGATCCTAAGTATGATAGCGCGCGTTTCGTTGGGTCATAGTGGGCGTCCGTTGCAACCAAAATTGATAATGACCGGCGCATTTTTACTGGTGTTAATAGCCGCTTTAACCCGGGTCTTCTTAATCTGGCTGGCTCCCGATTTAGCCAGCCACTGGTTAATGTGTAGTGCTTTAGCCTGGACTCTGGCTTATGGCATTTATGTTGTGGTTTATTTTAAGGTGCTGACAACACCCCGCGCCGACGGTAACCCGGGTTAAGTTTCTTCCGGAGAGTGGTCGGGGCGCGTAGCCAGCCAACACCCGACCGCAACCAGCACAACGCCGACAATTGCTTTTAGCCAAACAGGCACTTGCGGAACAAATAACCACAGCACCAGGTACCCGGTTGCCATCATAACTAAGGCTATTAGCTTAGAACGGCGTTTAATGACCCGGTGGTCGCGCCAGGCTTTTATGTCCGGGCCGTATTTGGGGTGGTTAAGCAACCAGGCTTCAAGCCGGGGCCAGCCTTTACTGGCAGCCCACAATGCCGCAATGAGAAAAGGCACTGTGGGCATTACCGGCAGGGCAATGCCGATAAGTCCAAGTAATACAAAAAATAGCGCCAGAGCGCGCCACAATAATCGAATTAACAGCTCCCGCGTCACGACTTCATTCCCAGCCGGCTGGCCATTTTGTGCAGGTTACTGGCATCCAGCTGCAGGTCTTTAGCGGCCTGACTCCAGCTGTTGTTATGACGGCTTAAAGCTGCCTCTATCATCTTACGCTGAGTATAATTTACCGCTTCTTTCATCGACACGTTAGCCTGAGGTAAGCCGGTTCCAGCAGAATTTTTCCCAGAGTCGGTGGTGGCTGACAAAGGCAGTTGCACATCCAGATCCAGCATGTCGGGTTCAATGGTGGCAATATCGGTTTTTTCCACACCGTGGCTAAGCAGCTTAATAGCGGCCCGGCTGATAACATGTTCCAGTTCACGCACATTACCTGGCCACTGATACTGTTGTATGGCAAGCTCAGCCTCCGGCGATAAGCGCAAAGCCCGCAACCCCAGACGAGCCCGGTTTAGCTCGAGAAAATGCCCGGCCAGAATAGACACATCGTCACCGCGCTCTAGTAATGGCGGAATTGGCAAAGGATAAACCGAAAGGCGGTGGTATAAATCAGCACGGAATGTTTCATTACTGACTTGCTGGCGCAGGTTGCGGTTGGTGGCGGCAATAAGGCGAACATCTACTTTGCGGTATTTGTCAGAGCCTAAACGCTGAATTTCACCATTTTGCAGTACTCGCAGTAACTTGGCCTGTATGGATAAGGGCAGCTCGCCAACTTCATCCAGAAACAGCGTACCGCCGTGAGCGACTTCAAAGCGTCCTGAACGGTCGCTGGTTGCGCCGGAAAACGCCCCTTTTACATGACCAAAAAGCTCGCTTTCTGCAAGTGATTCGGGCAGAGCCGCGCAATTTACATAAATAAGGGGTTTGTCGCTGCGCTGTGAGAGTATGTGCAGTTCACGGGCAAACAGCTCTTTACCGACACCAGTCTCACCCAGTAGCAACACGGGCAAATCGGCACTGGCAACCACTCGCAGTTCTTTCAGCACACTTTCAATGGCTTTGCTGTGCCCGATAATTTCCGACTCGTTTCTTTCTGTGGTGCCGGATTTTGGCATAGTGCGTTGCTGGCCTTGTCGCAGAGCCCTGACGTTTTGCTCCAGCTGGCCAATGCGAACGGCGGTCTCAACGAACAAGCTAAACTTTTGCAGTTCAATCATTGAGTTGTCGGTAAATGTACCGGGTTGCAGTGCGTCTAAGGTCAGTACACCCCAACACTTATTCTCCAGATACAAACTAATACCCATGCAGTCGTGAACGGGCAGCGCATTACCTGGCTGCTCAGCGAGCAGTCCGTCGTAGGGGTCCGGTAATGACGAATCGTGCTCAAACCGTACGGGGTTACGAGATGCCAGCAATGCCGCTAACCTGGGGTGCTGTGCTACAACAAACCGACGACCCAGCGCTTCGCGTACCAGTCCCTGAATAGCAACCGGTTGCAGCACTTCATTATCCAGCTTTAATAAAACCACTGCGCCACAGTTGAAGTGACTGCGTAAGGTGTTGACTAAATTTTGTAAACGAACCGCTGCGGGCTGCTCGGTAAGCAGGTCTGCTAATAGACTTTCTTGCAACATGGTTAAATTGACTGCCCAGGTTAAAAATACCCTTATTGGTTGGGTTGATAGTACCGTGACACCCCGGAGAGTCAATAATCCTAACGGGGTAGGAGCTGGCCTGTTTGTTGCAATCCTGACCGGAGTAAGAAACTTTATTTAGCAAACAGGAGTGACCCATGAGTACTTTCGATGACCGTTTACAGACTGCCGAGCAACAATGGCAGGACGCTTCACCCAAGCATTTGATAGAGCATATTTATCTGCGTTTTCATCAGCGCCATCGCGAACAACTTCCTGAGTTAAAGCAATTGGCCATGCGCGTTGAAGCTGTTCATGGTGATCACCCCGAAGCCCCGGTTGGTCTGACTGAACACCTGGATAACCTGATGCAGGAGCTGGAAAGCCACATGACAAAAGAAGAACAAATTCTTTTTCCTTTGCTGTCTCGTGGTGTTTATCCCGGCGGGCCAATTTCAGTAATGGAAAGCGAACACGTTCAGCATGAAGGTGAACTTAATAGAATTGACGAACTGACCAATAACTTAACGCTACCGGAAGGCGCCTGTGGTACCTGGACAGCTCTTTATAAAGGCTTAAAAGAGCTGCAGGATGATTTGCACGAGCATATTCACCTGGAAAACAACCTGCTTTTTGTTGAAAAGAAAGCATCGGCACCTGAGCACGGTAAAGACTTTTGTTGCGGTTCGTGTCAGTAACCCTGCTTAAAGTACATCACCTTTTCTAAATACCGACGGCTCTCCGCTAACGGATGCTTAGAAGTTAAGTCCCGGTAAACAATGCCGGGCTGACTTCGGTTTATAATTTGAACCGCGTTGCTGCGGTTGGAAGAGAAGGTTTTCAGCACGTTACCGGCGCCACCATTGTACGCTGAAACAATAGCGTATTCGCGACTGCGCGGATGTTGCACACCTTTTAAGTACTGGGTGTTCAAAATGTGCAAATAGGCACTGCCAATATCGATGTTCTGAGCCGGGTCAAACAATTGTTGAGACGTGGGCTGCCCGGGAATTTTACGAACGCGCTCAAACACGTCACGTCCGGCGGTTGATGCCACTACCTGCATTAAGCCGTAAGCGTTAGCGTGGCTCACCGCATAAGGGTTAAAGCTGCTTTCGGTTTCAATAATGGCATAAATAAGCTCAGGCTCCAGGTTATAGCGTCGCGCTGCGGCTATCACGTAGTCGGCATACTGGTGTTTGCGCAGCTCCTGGTGTTCATCGACCAAAGCAATTTGAACCTCATACACCTTGTTGTTTTTGGCGCGCCGGGTGCGCAACTGGTTTTTCACCAAATACTCGGCAAAGCGATTGGCCCGCCATTCGTATTCGACTACCACATTGTCCTGGTCAACAACTTGTCCGCGCAAAAACGGTTTTCCTGTCCGTTCAGGCTCTTTATCGGTAAAAATATCAACGGCAGTGAGGTCGGTTGGCGTTAACAGCGTACGCACAATAGCGGCTTTGAGTTGTTCCCGGGTTTTGGCTGGATCATTGCTGTCATGCAATGTCGCAACGGTCAGCAGGCCCTGCTCAAAATCGACAACGGCTTTGGCATGAAAGTTATCACTGTATTTAACGTACTTTTTTGAGCTGGGAACCGTGTTTTCCTCGTCGCCCCAAATGGCTTCAGCAACGGCACGCAGGTCGCGCAAAGCCTCGCGTAAGTCCTCAATGTCGCTAATAAGCAGTTGTGGGTTGCTGCGGTAGCTATGCAAACGTTCACGTGCCATAGACTCCACCACGGCGCTTGGGTCGCTACCGCTAAGCACGCCGGAATTGACCACGCGTTTTACGTTATTAGGTGTTATTTGGCATCCTGCCAAAATTAGCGTTGTGGCTATAGCCGCCAGCAGAGTGGTTAATTGAGTCTTTTTATTCATAGCGCCTAAATTGAGCTTCACTTCCCTTGTTCAAGCTTTTACATTAGAGAGACATAAAAAGAAACCCCAAGCACAGTTTAAAAGTGCATAAAACAACAGGAATGAAGATGCGCAGTCTCAAATTTGCGGCGCTGATAGCCGCCTCATGGTTGGTCATGCCGACTCAAGCACAACAACTCTCGGGCGAGAGTTCGTTACTTCCCGAAGCGAACTACAGTAATTCAGAAGTGACTGTTGAGCAGGTCCTGGGTTATCCGCTTGGCACTAAAATTACCAGCCCGGCCGACATGAGCCGTTATTTTGAAGCTCTGCAGCAGGCTTATCCCAAACAAGTAAAATTGCTTGAGTACGGCAAAAGCTGGGAAAGGCGTACGCTTTATTACGCGGTTATTTCCAGTGAAGACAATATGGCTGACTTTGACGGTTTTATGAAGGGCATGCAGGCCTTAGCCGACCCGCGCAAAACCGACAGCGATAAGGCTGAGCAGTTAATTGACGAATTGCCCGGTAGTATCTGGCTGTCCTATGGCGTTCACGGCAATGAAATTTCGTCACCGGAAGCCGCTATGGTAACCGCCTATCATTTGCTGCATGACCAGCGTGAGCAGACCCAACGCTGGTTAGATAACACCATGGTATTCATTGATCCACTGCAAAACCCGGACGGGCGTGCCCGCTTTGTGGATCGTTATTACATGAGTGTTGGGCTTGAGCACTCAGGCGATCGCCGCAGTGCGGAGCACAACGAACCCTGGCCTAACGGACGCACGAACCACTACCTGTTTGATATGAACCGCGACTGGATAGCACTGACTCAGCCTGAAATTAGCGGGCAAATAGATGCTTTATTAAAATACTATCCGCTGGTGTTTGTTGATCTGCATGAGATGGGTGGCGATTCCACTTATTACTTCACCCCAGAGGCTCGGCCTTATAATCCACTGATTACCGAGTCACAACGCGAAACGCTGAACTGGATTGGTAAAAATAACGGCCAGTGGTTCGACGAAAAGGGCTTTGATTATTTTACCCGCGAAATTTTCGATGCGTTTTACCCGGGCTACGGTGCCAGTTGGCCGCTGTATCAGGGCTCAGTTGCAATGACCTACGAGATGGCTTCAGCGCGCGGGCATTTGTTTGACCGTACAGACGGTGACGTACTGACCTACGCCGACGGTGTTCAGCAGCATTTTATAGCGTCTATCTCGACGATTCAGACAGTTTCTGAGCGTCGCGAAGCCTTATTGCAGAAGTTCTGGGAATACCGCAAGTCAGCGGTTGAAGCCGGCGAAGACGGTGATGTCCGTTCTATTATTCTGCCCGCCAAGGACGACCCGGCTGCCGCACGTAAACTGGCTTCTTTACTGGTTGAACAGGGTGCAGAAGTGAAGCAGGCGGAAAAGGCGTTTGATGTGTGCGGTACTGATTATGAAGCTGGTGCTTATATCATTGATATGGCACAACCTGCACACCGCATGATACGCACCTTAATGGATAAGCAAGTGGATATGGCGGATGACTTCCTGGCAGAGCAGGAGCAGCGCCGTAACAATAACCTGCCGGACCAAATTTACGACGTAACCGGTTGGTCACTGCCGTTGATGTTCAATGTCGACAGCCACACCTGTGATGACTTACCTGACGTCGCCACAGCCTTTGTAGAAGAGGGGCGCATTGAGCCTGGCAAAGTGATTAACCCTGACGCCAAAGTGGCCTTTTTGGTTCGTTGGGGGGATATGAATGCAGGACGTTTCCTCACTGCTGCATTGCGCGAAGGTCTGGAGGTTCGCCAAAGCGAATTAGCCTTCACCCACGAAAGTGCCGGTGAATTCCCCAGTGGCTCATTGATTTTAACCCGCGCTGACAACTCTGATGACTTGCAGACTAAATTACAAAAGCTCGCTGAGGCGTCAGGCGCAACCGTTGAAGGTGTTGATACAAGCTGGATGACAGAAGGACCTAATTTTGGTTCGCACAACGTAAGCAAACTGGAAGCACCGAACATTGCTATTGCCTGGGATGAGCCGGTTAGCCCTTACAGTGCAGGGCATACCCGCTTTGTGATTGAACGTCAGATGGGGTACCCGGTAACGGCTATTCGTACCATGCAGTTACTGCAAAATGACCTTGATGGCCTGGATGTTCTGATATTACCGGAAGGTGCTTATTCTGGCGTATTTAACGACAAAAGCGTTGAAAAGATTCAACGGTGGGTGTCGGATGGCGGTGTGTTGCTGACCTTAGGCAGCGCTTCTGCCTGGGCGGTTGAAACCGGTCTGCTTAATACCCAACTGGAACGCAAAGTGCCGGAAGAGGGCGTTACTGAGCCTGACGAAGAAATTAAAGTTGACGGTAAAGTGATTGAAAGCCGCGAGCAGCTCTTAACGGAGATAAAACCGCACGGCGCTGACCCCGACTGGGTGCCCGGTGCGTTATTAAATGCCAAAGTGGATACAAAACACTGGTTAAGCGCCGGCGTTAAACCGCAGGTTGTGAGTATTTATAACGGCAATGACGTATTTACCCCCATTGATATTGATCACGGTCGCAACATTGCGTGGTTTGCTGGCGCGGATAGCCTGTTAGCCAGTGGCTTTTTATGGGACGATATAGCGCAGCAATTACCTTATAAGCCACTGCTAATGTGGCAGCCAAGCGGTAAAGGCATGATTATCAGCTTTACTCAGGAACCCACGTACCGTGCCTATATGGACGGCTTAAATACCTTGCTGATGAACGCCTTGTTCCTGGCACCGGCAAAAGCACAATAGGAGTCTGACATGGCAGAATTTGGTGTCATAGGGTTGGGGCGTTTTGGTGCCCGAACTTCAAAAGAACTGCTCGATCTCGGACATCGTGTCATAGGCGTTGATTCAGACGAAAAAGCCGTTGAAGCAATGGCAGATGTGTTAACGCATTCTGCCATTGCCGATGTGACTGATGAAAAAGCATTGGAAGAACTCGACTTAACTAACTGCGAGGTAGTTCTGGTTGCTATTGGGGAAGATCTGCAAGCCAGTTTATTGTGTGTTCTACACCTTAAAACTATTGGTGTGAAAGAAATTTGGGCCAAAGCGACCTCTAAATCCCACCATCAAATTTTATCGAAACTGGGTGTAAAGCGTATTATTCACCCGGAAGAAGAAATGGGAATAAGGGTAGCGCAGTCGCTGAATTATCCTATGGTGAACGAGTATATGTCGTTGGGTCATAACTGGTTCTGTGTGGAAATTAGTATTGGTGAGTATTTAAAAGGAAAAACTCTCGACGACATTATGCCGGACGACAGTGAGTTTTTTCATGTATTGTTAATAAAGCGTCGCGATGAGGTGACTGTGACTCCCTCTTTATCAATGACGCTTGAGGGTAACGAAACCTTGGTGATGGCCGGCAGTTTGAAAGCATTAAAATCTGTTGCTCCTAAACTAAAAAAACCTTCATGAAACAGTGGGCTCCTTCAATAGCCTGGTTGTATCGTCGTCCCGGGCGTAAAAGGCGTAGAGCTTTTAAAGCCAGCCCTCCGGTTATTCTTTCCGGTGGCTTTGCCTGTCTGATTTTATTAGGTACTTTGTTACTAAAGTTACCCTTCTCAACTGAGCAACCAATAACCTGGCTGGAAAGCTTATTTACGGCGACCTCTGCCGTTACCGTGACTGGGCTGGTCGTTGTCGATACGGGGGCTACTTATACACCGTTTGGAATGAGCGTTTTGGCTCTGTTAATTCAGGCGGGCGGGTTAGGCTTCATGACATTTGCGGTATTGGCTGCTATTTCGATAGGCGGCCATGTCGGGATTCAGCATCAGGTACTGGCAAAAGAGGCTATGCAGCAAACCAGTCTTGCCAGCATTGGGCGTACGGCAAAAGCGGTGGTATCGTTGGCACTGATTGTTGAGGCTATAGCGGTGGTTGGTCTGACAATAACCTGGTGGCAGGAAAAAGGTTTCGTCGATGCCTTTGCTGAAAGTATATTTTACGCCATATCCGCTTTTAACAGCGCAGGCTTTGTGCTGTCGCCCAACGGAATTGTGGATTACGCCGACAGCATTCCGGTTAATCTTATTATCAGTATTTTATTTGTCATTGGCGGCTTGGGCTTTTCGGTTATTACCAACATATACGAAAAGCGCCGTTGGTATAAGTTCTCGGTTTATACCCGCGCTATTTTGTGGGCGACATTAATTATTAATGTTTTATCCGTTGCTATTATCTGGCTGCTGGAAATGAATAACCCGGCCACCTTTGCCAATTTAAGCTTTGGTGACCAGGCGATGGCAGCCTGGTTTCAGGCTACTACGCCTCGCTCCGCAGGTTTTAATACGGTTGATACCGGGGCAATGACAGAAGCCAGCGCAGTTTATACTATGTTGCTGATGCTAATTGGCGGCGGCTCAATGAGTACGGCCGGAGGCATCAAGCTGGGGACTTTTATTGTCTTACTGGTCGCCACTTATGCTTTTCTCCGCCGTCGAGAGTATGTCACTTTGTTGAACCGCACGGTACCTCAGGAGCTGGTTATGAAAGCTCTTGCGGTCACTTTGGTTACCCTTACTTTGATGTTCCTCGGAATCTTTATCCTAATGATTTTGAATCCGCTGCCGTTTATAGATATAACCTTTGAAGTTTTGTCGGCTTCGGCGACGGTCGGGTTATCGCGGGGAATTACTGCAGAAGTGACCGGGGCAAGTCAGTTAGTTCTGGTGTTTTTAATGTTCGCGGGGCGGGTTGGGCCATTAACGTTGGCCTATTTTTTGGCGACACCAAGAAAACGGCATATACGCTTTCCGGAAACCGATATTCAAGTGGGATAATCTGCTGACAAACGAATGAGCCTATAAGAACAATAACAAGAGAAACTCTCAAGATGCTGAAGAAATTAAAGTTCACGCAAAAGGTTATTATTGTTGCGTCGTTGATACTGGTGCTTGTGCTGGGTGTCTTCACGCTGACCAACTTTTTGCAGATGTCGAATCAAACCCGCAGTAATTTACAGCATCAAATGCAGGCTTTGTCTGACTCAGTATCAAACAATATTTCGCAGTGGTTTGATGATCGCATGAGCATTGTTCAGGCAACCGCCGATGCTTACCGTGTTGATGATTCCACAGACCGTGCTTTAGAGCGGGTTCAACAGTCCAAAGCCGCCGGTAAGTTCAAAAATGTGTATTACGGTTTGCTCGACGGTACTTTTCTGCTCGATGATCCCAGCATCGACCTGCCGGACGATTACGATGCCCGCAGCCGTCCCTGGTACCAGCTGGCGGTTGATGAAGGGCAGCCAACCTATACCGCGCCTTATATAGATGTCACAACCAATGAATTGACCATTACTGCGGTGGTACCCATGCGTCGCGATGGCCGGCTGGTGGGAGTTGCCGGTGGCGATATGATGCTGGATGAGATTTCTAACATTGTTAACGACATCGATTTTATGGGTCTGGGTTATGCTTTCTTAGTTAGCGGTGACCGAAATATTCTGGCACACCCAGATGAAGACTGGATTGAGAAGTCTGTCAATGACTACGCTGGGCAGCCTGTCGCTTTTAGCTCCAATTTCTCAGAATACAGCATTGATGGAGCGGACCGCCTCGTGTCATTCCATAAAATAAAAGGTATTCAGGGAGTTGAATGGTATCTGGGAGTGGTTATTGACCGAGAACAGGCTTACAGCAACGTTTCCTCCTTTGCCTGGACAGCCGTAATCTATCTGGTAATCGGTATTGTCGCGGTTGTCGTTTCTCTGACCTGGTTACTGCGCTTATTACTCAAGCCTTTGCGTCGTTTAAATGAGGCCGTAACCGATATGGCCCGCGGAGAAGGTGATTTAACGCAGCGGCTGCCGGTCGAGTCTGATGATGAATTTGGCCTTGTTTCACGCCGTATGAACGAGTTTATTGAGAAAATCCAGCAAGCCTTGCTGGAAGTGAATGCGGCCGCACAACAAGTGGAAGGCAACATTCGCAGCATGGTTAAAGCGAGTGACGATTCAATGGACATCGGCAGCGAACAGGCCGGAAAAGCCAGTTCTGTTGCAACGGCGGTGAATGAACTGGGCGCGAGTGCTCATGAAATTGCCGAAAATGCTGCAAAAGCCTCTGAACAGGCAAGTTCAGGTACCGAAAAAGCGTCATCAGCGAGAGACTCTTTGCAACATAACCGCCAGCAAATTCAGCACTTGTCGGAACGTATGGATGCCTCCAGCCAGGCAATTCATACCCTGGATGAAGACACCCAGAACATTGGCAAGATCATTGAAGTTATTAAAGGCATAACTGAGCAAACCAACTTGCTGGCTCTAAATGCGGCTATAGAAGCGGCACGAGCAGGGGAAGCCGGTCGTGGTTTTGCGGTCGTAGCGGATGAAGTGCGCAGCCTGGCTCAGCGGACTTCGTCGTCGGCAGGCGAAATTGAGACAATGATAGAGCGGGTCAGAGCCGGAACACGCAGTGTTGTTCAGGTTATTCAGGAAAGTCAGGAAATAAGCAGTGCCTGTGTGTTAAGCGCGGAAGAGTCTGCTGAGCACATGTCTGAAATTAACGCCATTATTGTTACCATCGACGACGTGAATCATTCAGTCGCGTCAGCAACCGAACAACAGACTTCAGTGATCCAAACGCTCGATCGTGACATTATGGATATAAGCAGTATGAACGATCAGAGCGTAGACAATCTAAATAATACTAAGCGAGCTTGCCGTGAGCTGAATACGGCATTTGAACGCTTGGAACAATTGGTAACACAGTTTAAACTGAATTGATCGAAATCAACTATTGGAGCAAACCTATGAACAAAGCATGGATGATTGGCGCCATAGCACTACTTGGTGGACCTGTTCTGGCAACAACAGCTCAGGCAGTAGAACGTACAGAAGCATCAGAGCAAGCCCAGGCTTATATTATTTCTCCGCAAAACGGGGAAGTGGTTGGTAAAACCTTTAAAGTGAAGTTTGGCTTAAGCGGTATGGGCGTAGCGCCGGCAGGTGTCGATGTGAAGAATACCGGACATCACCATTTGCTGGTTGATAAAGACGAACTACCAGCCATGGACAAGCCTATGGGCGGTGATGTGACTCACTTTGGTGGTGGCCAGACAGAAACTACCGTGACTTTAGAGCCGGGTGAACATACGCTACAAATTATCTTAGGCGATAAGAACCACGTACCGCATAACCCGGCCGTGGTTTCAGAAAAAATCACTATTACAGTGAAATAAGACTAATCCAGCTCGAGTTCGAGTTGTAATTGCTCGTTGGGGTCAGGCAATGTTGCACTGATCCCCAACAGCCTTACCCCTTTCCCTTTTCCACGCTGCCAGGCCTCATCTAATAACTGATAAAACAGGCTGGGTGAAATAAACTGAGCACTACGGGAGACCGTTGTTTGTGTGAAGTCGGAGAATTTCAGCTTTAGTGTCTGGCTACGAATGGGCTGCTCACGCCAGTGAGTAATTTTCATTCGTTGACGCAGTTTCGGTAATAAATTGTCCTGAACATAAGCCTGAGCTGTCGATTCCAGTCGCATATCCGTTGCCAGGGTTTGTTCAACCCCGACACTTTTGCGAATGCGCTCTGTAACAACTTCGCGACGATCCCGCCCATGGCAGCGTTCAAATAGTACATACCCGGCTTTATCGCCAAGAATGGCCTGTAATTGCTGCAGTTCGATATTCTGAATGTCTTTTCCTGTGGTGAGTCCATAGTTAGTGAGCACTTGCTGACTTTTAGGTCCAACACCCGGAATTTGCTTGAGGTTTAATGCCGCAATGTAGTCGAGAACTTCTGCCGGGCGAACCACAAACTGACCATCGGGTTTGCGCTCTTCGCTGGCAATTTTGGCTACCATTTTCTGGTTTGAAATGCCGGCAGAGCCGGTTATTCCCAGCGTCTTAATTTGGTCACGAACAAAGTCCATAGCCAAAGTTGCGCTGCCTTTAAAGCCTTCCAAATGAGTTAAGTCCAGATAAAACTCGTCAATAGAAGCAGGTTCAATGCGGGGAGTTAATTCATGCAAAATATCCAGCACTTTGTCGGACAGTTCTCGGTAATAGTTGCCGTCGGGTCGTATAAAGGTTAATTGCGGGCACAAACGGCGGGCATGACTACCCGGCATCGCGCTTTTAACGCCAAACTGACGAGCCAGATAATTTGCCGTTGCAACGACCCCTCGTTCACCACCGCCACCGACAGCAAAAGGACGTGTTTTCAGGCTTGGATCGCGTAATTCTTCAGCCGAAGCAAAGAACGCATCCAAATCCAGCAAAGCTATTTTGCGAGCAATTTCAGCCAAGTGTTTATCCTTTGCACATTTGTGGTTATAATCGCATCCACTAACTGGGCGTGCAAGAACACCAGCCATTTGTAGGAGAAACCAGTGAAAGCTATGAATTCATTTTTCGTTAAGAGCGTTTTAGGCTCTATTTCAATGCTGTTTGCTCTGAGTATTAGTGCGGCATCAGTGCAGGATGATATGTCACGTGAAGCGATTGCAGAGCGTATTAAGCCTTTGGGAAAACATTATGTGGCTGGTGAAAGCAGTGCTGCTGAAGAAAGCAGTGGACCGCGCTCAGGCCAGCAAGTTTATGATAAGTACTGTACGGCCTGCCATACCAGTGGTGTTATGGGAGCTCCAAAAATGAACAACGCTGCCGACTGGCAACCACGTTTAGACCAGGGCATGGAAACGGTATTGAAGCACGCAGTTGAAGGTTTTAATGCCATGCCGCCTAAAGGAACCTGTAGCGACTGCTCAGAAGAAGAAATTCAAGCTGCAATTAATTATATGACTGAAGAAATTTAGTTTTATTTGCATCTTCAGTAACAAAAGGCCACCACCCGGTGGTCTTTTTTGTGTCAATCGACGTTAATTCGCTCTCTTAACTTCCTTCGCTAATTAATTTTTAACCAGATCTTTTCTATTTTTTGACACAGGTCTATACTGTACGACTGTTACTAAAAGCAACAAGTGTTAACAAAATGTATTTCGCGGCAAGGAGTGTCAGTGTCTAAGGTTGAACCTGAATGACAGACCGTACGCATAGCGAGGAGCAGCTTCAGAATATAAAAACTGAAAATGAACGCTTGCACAAAGTCATCGCCCGCCTAAAGGGGTTGACCCAAAAGTATCGGTCTGCTGAAGTCGTACAAAAAGCGCTGTTCCGAATATCGGAACTGGCGGCTTCTGCGCGCGAAATGGACAACTTTTATCAGTCTCTGCACGAAATTATCGGCGAGCTGATGTACGCCCGTAATTTTTATATTTGCCTTTACGAACCTCAGGAAGAGCTGGTCGATTTTGTTTATTTTGTCGATGAAATTGATCAGGACACCTTATTTGAACGCATTCCTATAGAGCAATTAAAGAAAGGCTTAACGGGTTATGTTTTGCGAAAAGGTCAGTCTTTGCTTTGCCCTCCGGAAGTGTACCAACGCTTAATTGATAACGCCGAAATAGAAGGCTTAGGGGCAGAACATCAGGACTGGTTAGGTGTGCCGTTAAAACGTGGTGACGTGACCATAGGTGTTATGGTGGTGCAGAGCTACAGTGCTGACGTTCGTTATGACGCCTCAGATGAAGATTTGCTTACCTTTGTATCGCAACACGTGGTGAATGCCTTAGAGCGTTTAAAGCAGCGCGACTTAATGCAAAGCGAAATAGAGCATCAGACAGCTGAACTACGCCATGCGAATGAAAGCTTAATGAGCGAGATTACCATTCGTGAAAGGGCTGAGCAGCAAACCTCGGTGCTCTTTGCTATTTCTGAACTGACCAATACCTCTGACGATATGAATGCCTTTTATCGGCAGTTGCACAGGCAAATCGGTAAATTGATTCATGCCGACAACTTCTTTGTCGCGCTTTTATCAGACGATAAAAAGTTTATACATTTTCCCTACCATGTTGATGAAACAGGCGCTAAAGCCGAACGCCGACGAGCCGGTAAAGGTTTAACCGAATACGTTATTAAGATGCGTGAACCGGCCTTTATCGACGCCCCTGTACGTCAAAAACTGCTGAAGAAAAACGAGATTGAGCTGGGCTACGGTGGCATGAAACTGGCTAAGCAATGGCTCGGTAGCCCCTTAATGATGAACGGGCAGGTGTTTGGGGTTATTGCGGTCCAGACCTACGACGGTGACTTCTTATACCATAGTGATGATTTAGAACTACTGAACTTTGTTTCGCAGCACGTTGCCGTGGCCATTGACAGAAAACGCTCAGCGGAAGAAATTCAGCGAGTAAACCAGTTCCTTGAAAAGAAAGTGGCGGAGCGTACCGAAGAGCTGGTGTCCGAAATAGAACGACGGAAAAAAACCGAATCCAGCTTATTCCACGCAGCGCACCACGATAACCTGACCGGCTTACCTAACCGCATATTGTTCAATGAACGTTTGCAGCAGGCCGTGGCACATAAACGACGGCACCCTGAGCACCATTTTGCGGTGCTATTTGTTGACCTGGACCGCTTTAAAAATATAAACGACACGCTTGGGCACTCTGCCGGCGATGAGTTCTTGCTGGAAGTCAGCAAGCGTATTGGTGACTGCGTACGTGACAACGACATGGTGGCGCGCTTAGGTGGTGATGAATTCGTTATTCTGCTGGATACCATTACCAGTATTGATGATGCTAAAGACGTCGCCAAGCGCATGATCCAGCAAATGAGTGAACCTTTCCATCTGAACGGACAAGAGCATTACTCCGGCGCCAGTATCGGTATTGCCGAGTGTCTGGAAGAGACCGATTCGGCTGAACGGCTGTTACGCGACGCAGATGCCGCCATGTACCAGGCTAAAGGTATGGGGCGCGGGCGCTACGTATTATTTGATGACAGCATGCATGAAAACTTAGTGGACAGTGTTCGTAAAGAAACGGCGCTGCGCCATGCGAAAGTTGAGAAAGATTTCGCTGTCAGTTTTCAGCCAATAGTGAATTTAACAACAGGTGAGGTCAAAGCTGTAGAAGCTAAATTGGTGTGGGAAGACCCGCGCTACAGCTTTAAAAGTGAAGAGTTGTTACCTCTGGCCGAGCGCACTGGCCTTATTGTGAAGCTTGACCGCTTTGCTTTACGGGCAGCCAGCCAGTGGCTTGTTGAAAATAGTGTCAGTGCTGAAACTATGCTGCACCTGAATTTATCTGTGCGGCATTTATTGAAAACCAGTCACCTGAATGAGCTGGTGAATATTGTGACTGAAAGCGGTGTTAAACCAGAGAACATCGCACTGGAATTTGATGAAACCGACCTGGTCAGAGACGGCCGCCGGGTACTGGCCAGTTTAAGACGGCTTTCCGAATTTGGCTTTAAGCTCGTTATAGACAACTTTGGCAGTGGCTCCGGGCCGCTTCAATTCTTGTATAACTTTCCGTTTACCATACTTAAGCTGGATCACCATTATATTGCTCGTTTGAGCAGCAATAACAGGGCGCAGGCCATGTTAAAGCACATTGTGACCTTGTGTCATGAGCTCGATATTGCTGTTTATGCCGATGGACTGGAAACTGAAACGCAAAAAAATGATGTGGAAAAGCAAGGTGTTATGATGGGGCAGGGCAGCTTCATTGACGAAAACTATGAAGGCACTGTAGCCAAAGACGACGACACCTCTTTCGTATCAGCTTAGTTTGGCACTACTTTTTCAGTGCGTTTTTCAACATTTCCAACCCCTGACTTCGTTGCTCTTCACGTTCCTCGTCAGATTTTTGCTTGCGGTGTTCCCATTCTAAATCGTCCTGCGGAAGTTCCAGTAAAAAACGACTGGGTTGCGGCTCTAGCTTTTCACCAAACTGACGGCGCTCTTTAGCCATAGTAAAGATTAACTTATGCTGAGCACGGGTAATGCCGACGTAAGCCAGGCGGCGTTCCTCTTCAATGTTATTTTCATCAATGCTGCTTTGGTGCGGCAATAGACCCTCTTCCATACCCACCAAAAACACTTGTGGAAATTCCAGACCTTTAGAGGCGTGCAAGGTCATTAGCTGCACTTGTTCAAACTGCTCGTCGTCTTCGTTACGGGACATCATATCGCGCAGCGACAAGCGGCTGACCACCTGATTCAGTTCCATGGGGTCATGTTCGGCGTCGCCTTTTAGCATGTCCGATACCCAGCGGTGCAGTTCGTACACGTTTTTAATTCGCATTTCGGCGGCTTTCGCGCTGGGGCTTTGCTCAAACAACCAGTCTTCGTAGCCAATTTCGCTCAGCAGTTGCTTTACCGCGTCACTGGCGTCTTCCTGATGCTCGGCGCGGCGAGCCAGGGTATCTATCATGTTGCGGAACACGTCCACATGCTGAAATACACCGGTGCTAAGCTGCGTTTTTAAATGGGGCGACTGACAGGCTTCAAATAAGCTACAGCCTAACTCCTGCGACAAACGGCCAATACGCTCAACGGTCTGCGGGCCAATGCCGCGCCGCGGGGTATTAATAATGCGCAGAAAGGCGGTGTCGTCGGTAGGGTTCACCAGCAACCGCAGATACGCCATAATGTCTTTGACTTCCGCGCGGGCAAAGAACGACTGCCCACCGGTAATTTTGTAGGGGATGCGGTTGTTCATCAGCGCTTTTTCAAACAAGCGAGACTGGTGGTTACCACGATATAAAATAGCAAAGTGATGATACGGCGTTTTGCGAAGGAACCGTTGTTTTACAATTTCGGCAACCACGCGCTCTGCTTCATGCTCTTCGTTACGACCAAAAATAACGCTTATCGGCTCGCCGTACTGCATTTCTGAGAACAGCTTTTTCTCAAATACGTGTGGGTTGTTCTCAATGAGAATATTGGCGGCTTTCAGAATACGCCCGTGCGACCTGTAATTCTGCTCCAGCTTAACCACGTCCAGCTGTGGGAAGTCCTGCTTCAACAAGGCCAGGTTTTTAGGCTGCGCACCACGCCATGAATAAATGGACTGATCGTCGTCGCCCACCACGGTAAAGCGAGCGCGTTCGCCCACCAGTAACTTGACCAGTTGGTACTGGCTGGTGTTGGTGTCCTGATATTCGTCCACCAATAAATACTGAAACTTTTTCTGCCAGCGTGCGCGGGCGTTTTCGTTGGTCGCCAGTAACTGCGTCGGCAGGCGGATCAAGTCATCAAAGTCCACGGCATTACAGGCACTCAGGTTGTTTTGGTATTGCTGATAGACCTGCGCGAAGGCCTTTTCCTGATCGTTCGACGCCTTTTGTAGAGCCAGCTCCGGCGACAGCATGGCGTTTTTCCAGTGGCCTATCTGGTGCTGACAGGCTTGAATCAGCGCTTTGTCGCCCTCAAATACCTCTTCAGTCAGGGCGTTAAGCAGGGCGTAGGTGTCCTGGTCGTCAAATAATGAAAAGCCGGGCTTAAACCCCAGAGTGCTGAGTTCCCGACGAATAATATTCAAGCCCAAAGTATGAAAAGTGCACACGGTTAAACCGCGCAGCTGCGCTTTCGGTAAGGTTTGCGCAATACGCTCTTTCATCTCTTTGGCGGCTTTATTGGTAAAAGTTACTGCACCAATTTGCCGGGCGGTGTAAATTTGCTGGCGGATCAGGTAAGCAATTTTCTCCGTTATTACCCGGGTTTTGCCACTACCAGCGCCGGCAAGCACCAATAAAGGGCCCTGGATGTAATGTACAGCCTGGTTCTGGCGATCGTTCAGCATGGGCGCCGCGGAGTTCCTGATTCGTGAAAAAGCTGATAAGAAGCTCGGATTTTACCTGAATCTCCTGCTAAGCTAAACGCATAAGCAACGATTTACACAAAGAGAGACTTATGGACAACAAAACAATAGAGAATATTGCTCGCCAAATTAACGACAGCATGCCTGCCGGCGTGAAAGAACTGGCCGGCAATATGGAACAGCGCGTTAAACAAACCTTGCAGTCACAGCTGTCAAAACTGGATTTAGTCACCCGCGAAGAGCTGGATGTGCAGCAGCAAATGTTACTGCGCCTGCGCGAGCGCGTGGAGTTGTTGGAAAAAGAGCTGGAAGCGACCAAGAACCAGAACAAGGACTAAGTCAGCCGTATGATCCAATGGATTAGTGGAAAAGTTGTCGAGAATTACCGTTGGAGTTCTGGCGTTTTCAGTTTAAGAGTTGTGGCTGAGCCGTTTGATTTTAAGGCTGGACAGTTTGTGCGTTTGGGTTTGAATATTGGTGGTGAACAGTTGTTGCGCGCCTATTCACTAGCCAGCGCTCCGGACGAAGCCATACTGGACTTTGTGATTGCTGAAGTGGAAGATGGCGAGGTCAGTACCAAGTTAGCTCAGTTACAGCCGGGTGACAGCGTGGACATAACTCAGCCCGCAGGTGGCTTTTTCACGCTGGATGAAGTGCCGGACGGCGACAGCTTGTGGATGCTTTCTACCGGAACCGGCATTGGTCCGTTCATTTCTATGCTAAGAACCGAAAAGCCGTGGGAACGATTTAAACGGATTAATCTGGTGCACGGTGTACGCGTGGCAGAAGACCTGGTTTATCAGGGGCAAATAGAGCAGTGGCAACAAGAATACCCCGGGCAGTTAGGCTATCAACCGGTGATTACCCGTGAAAACATTCCCGGAGCTCTCTCTGCGCGCATTCCTGAACTGATCAACTCAGGACAGTTAAGCAACGCACTTGAAACGCCGTTAGACACTAGCGCGCAAGTCATGCTTTGTGGTAACCCCGACATGATAAAAGAGTCACGCGCTGCGCTTGCGGAATTAGGGCTTGCCAAAAACACCCGCCGTAAGCCTGGTAATGTGACCTCTGAAAATTACTGGTAATTTTACTTTCGAATATTAAAGTTGCCCAATAATTCGCCGATATAAAGGGTTAACACAGGAGGTGTTTATGAAACCTTTAACCATCAGTGATTTCTCGTTCACCATAAAAAAACCATCATCGACAGTGGTAGCCGAGCCCACAGAAAAGCCGAAAGTAAACGAGACTAAGCCTCCGGAGCCTGCGATTGATACCTCAAAGCTTACCGATGAGCAGGCGGAGAAGTTCAAAGGACTGTTGTCGGTTGATCCCGAAAATGCCAAAGACATAACCGTTGAAGAATATATTGCTCTGGCTGAGAGCGTAATGACGTTTAAAGAAGAGACGATAGAAGGTTATTCTCGTGTTGATGATCCATTAAGCCTTTCTGCAGGTGTACTAAAAGTACGTTTACTGTTCCCTGAAAAGGGAGATATATCAGATAGAAAAGTAGCTAATGTGTTTGAAAATAGCCAAGAATGGGCAAATCGACAATATGCGGAACACTCAAGCTATTCAGACGCTGTAAGGATAGCGGATAAGAATTTAGATACGATGACTGAGTTTCTTATGGGGGAGAATATAAGGAATCTTCAGGCTCAGGCTTTAGAATTACTACCTGAAGAAGGAGGCTTTATTATTGACGAACATGCGTGAGTTTTATCAATCAATAGATAAAGAGGCTCTTTCTGAGCCCCTTGAAACGTGACCTGTCAATCTGATTAAGGATGAGTCAGGTTATTGTTTTTTTAAATGATGCTAACGAGTATAGCCGTATTCATATTCAAAGGAACCGGAGCCATCACCACCACCTAGATTTTCTACAGCCCAATAATAAGTCCCCGCCGGCGGATAACCGGTCGTTCCATACAATCCGCTTGAAATTACTTCTACGCCATCTGTTAGGTAAACTCGAAAGTCAGCTCCTGCAACATTATCGGTTATCTGAAACGTCTGATATTCACGCGCACACTCCGGATACACAGTGAATGACGCAATAATATCGATACCATCAGAAACGTCGGTATGAGTATAACCAGCCGAATAAACGGTTCTGCAAATAAGTTGAGGTTGGATTTCTCCTTTTATTCTCAAAGCGTACTTTCGCCGAGTTTAAAGGAGCTTTTAACAAGCGCCCTATCTATTTATCGATTAATCCAAGTCAAATTGCTTTTCGGCTATGGCCTCAAGCTTGTCATAAGGAATGTAACCAGGTGTTACCTGCTGACCAATGATAATAGTCGGTGTGCCGCGAAATCCTAAGTCGCGAAATGCTGACATATTTTTGCGAATAACTGCCTCGTTCTCGCCGGATGGTGACAAAAAGGCTTCGGTACCCGTGACTTGCGCAACGCTTTGTAGCGAGTCAGCGGTGTGCATGCCCGACTTTTTCATCATTAAGTTGTGAGCTTCAAAGAACGCCTTAGGGTCATTGTGCCACAGGTTCAGTCCATAGAGTGCTGAGTTGGTTTTGAGCCCATCAACCTGCTGTTGGCGCAATGGCACAAAAATGTTCACAACCTGAATAGACGGGTATTCCTCAATCAGTTTATGAAGGCCAGGCTCTAATTTCTTGCAAAACGGGCAGTTGTAGTCGGTAAATACAATGATTTTATGCGGCGCATCTTGGTCACCTAAAACCGGATGTGCCGCCGACTGATACAGCCATTCCTGATGGTTAGCAATGGCGTTTTTTTGCTCACTTTGCTGTTCTAAAAAGCGCTGTAAGCCTCTGTGAATGTTTGGAATAAGCTCCGGATTCTCACGCAATAGCTGTTCGACTTTTTCCAAGTCTTGTTCTTGTTGTGGGTTTAAATCTTGCGCAAATACGTTGCTGCTAAAGATAAAAGCAACGATGAAAAACGTTTTATAGATAAAATTCATACAACTTTCCTACTTAAAAATGAGTTACTTCAAAAAAAACTGGTGAATCCAAAGGCGAATAAACAAGCCGGGAGGCGTTGTGACTCCGGTTGTCGCTGAAACAATGTCACCGTTTTCAATAATGATGATGGTTGGCGTGGCAGATACCTGCCAGCCATTAGAGACGCGGTTGAGGTTGTCGTTAACAATAGGGAACTCATACCCTTTTGCCTGCGCATAATGCTTCAATTTTTCATTGTCGCCAGAGCGCAATGCCACGCTAATGGTTGGGTAGTGGTTGCCAACGTAATCAACCGTAGGCGATACCGCGGGGCAAACAGGACACCAGGTTGCCCAGAAATATAGAACAACCGGGCTGTCCTTGCTCATCTCGCGTAAGTTATATTGCTCACCGTTTATGTCCGTTAGTGACGACAGCTCCGGCGGAACAGACTCCGGCACGTCACTATTACGAAAGGCATCGACTACGAAAGCGACCCCCGAGAACAACACAATGTAGAGTGCTGCGGTTCGTAGCCGCTTTACCCACGAGGTTTGGCGCTTGCTGCTATTGCTCACGAGCATCCTCCAGCGCGTCCATAACTTTGTCTTTACTGAGTACTACGGGCAGGGTTATACCGTCCGGAGCGCCGGGTCCGTAGACTTTGTTAAAGGGCACACCAAAGGTATTGTTGGCCTTTAAGTATTGGGTAATGCTCTCGTTGGCTTTGGTCCAGTCGCCGCGCAGGCGGGTGACGTGCTTCTCACCTAAGGCTGTAAATACCGGGTCTTGCAGTAATACGCCCACCTTATTAGCCTGGCAGGTCACACACCAGTCTGCGGTCACATCCACAAACACGGTTTGGCCACTGGCAACGGCTTCATCAATACGTTGCTGGGTTAGTGGCTGCCATTGGTGGTCCTGCGGTAGTTTGTTGACCCAACGGTCTGCGGTAAGAATTAACGTCGTACCGACAACGGCAGCTAATACCAAAAAGCCACCAATGGATAAAAACAGCGCCTTACGGCCATGCACTTTACCAATAATCACCAATGTCAGAACCGATAAACCGACGGTTAGCGCCAGGAATAACTCGTTGCCGATAAAGTTTTTCAGCAAGGTTGTCAGCCAGACCGTGGTTGCCAGCATCATAATGGCGAAAACGGGTTTCACCCACTGCATCCAGCGACCGGGTTTGGGCAGTAATTTTGCGGTTTTCGGGAACACGGCTATAAGTAACCAGGGCAGCGCCATACCAACTCCAAGCGCGGCAAAAATCAGCAGAATAACCGATGACTCAGCCGCTAATGCAAAGGCTACTGCGGTGCCTAAAAAAGGCGCTGTACAAGGTGTTGCCAATACGGTGGCCAGCATGCCTTGCAGGAAGTGCCCTTTGTAGCTGTCATCACCGGCGGTTGCGGCACTGGTACTCAAAGCAGACGGCAATTTAAACTCAAAGGCGCCCATTAAGTTCAGTGCGAACAGCCAGGTAATAGCCACTAGTGCGGCAATAAAGTAAGGGTTCTGAAATTGAATACCCCAGCCGACAGAACCGCCTGACCAGCGAAGCGCCATAAGCCCCAGGGCAATGACCAGAAACGAGCTGATAATACCTAATGACGACGCGAAAAACTGCTTACGCACGACCTTCGGTTCTTGTACTCCTGACAGCATCAGGCTCTGAACTTTCAAACCCAGTACCGGCAACACGCAAGGCATAATGTTCAAAATAAGCCCACCAGCTAATGCCATAAGTAAAATGGCCCACAGCGGCGGTGCGTTATTAGCAATAGTGCCTGCGGTTAGCTGAATCTTATATTCAGCGGCAAACTTTTCATCACTGACTGTCGCTATAAGTTCAGCGCCGTTTAGGTCCGGCAGATCCAGCCAGTGACTAACGTCAACATTCGCCGTGAGCGAATTGCTTTCCACCTGAATATCTGGTGATGAAAACTCTGCGTCGGCCAAAGTCTCGTCGTTGCTGTGTATAAACAGCTGTGGGTTTTGCCAGCCACTGTCACGCTCTATGGTCAATTGAACGCGCTGGTTGGCGTCGGACCAAATAGCCTGCTTCACGTTATTGCTGTCGTATTCGCGAGGCACCTTGCCCGTGGCCTGATTAAAGGCAAACGCGCGATCACTGTCGACGGTCAGGGTGTCCAGATCAACGTGCAAGTCAATTGGGTAGTCCGTTAACACACAAACGGTGGTACAGGACGACATAGTCAGTGTACCGCTAATGTTTGCCTGCCGGGCATCGGGGCTTAGTTGTACCATTAACGGAAAGGTCAACGATCCCTGATACCCAACGGTATCAATATCCTGAATGCTGTAGCGCGAGGGCACCGGCCAGTGCCACTCAATATCGTTAATATTGGCTGATTTAGCCCAGTCAAAGGTTGGCGGTATGCCGCCTTCGCCGGGTGAACGCCAGTAGGTTTTCCAGCCTTCATCCAGCTCAACATGCAGCAGGGCGGGTAGTAGGTTGCGCTCAGCTTCATAGTGGCCGGTCAGTTCTAGCTTCACCGACACCGGTGGATGATCTTCATGACTCAGCCAACCGGTAGACGGCGTTTCTGCTAGGCTTTGCGCGCTGTAAATCAGCAGCGCAGCAATAAGCGATACGAGCCATAACGGTAAAATTTTATTCATACATTACTCCTGAAGTTAGTATTCCAAAGGTAAAAACCTGTTGGAAGCCTTACTCCAGAAAGCAACAAAATACGGCGTGGGGTCGCCTTTTACAGGAAAAGAAAAAGAGGGGAGGCGCTAATTGCTTGTTCACAGTGGCTTTCAGCGCCAAAGTCAGAAGAACAAAGAAAGACAGTGCCGCGTAGGTTATGTCTGACTTGAATTGTTGCAATAAGTGCGTTGTCTTGTCGCAGTCGGCTTCGGCGCCTTCGTGTTTTGCTTCCAGGTCCGCATGGCTTCCTACAAGCTGTTCAGCCGCGGGTGCAGCCTGATGCTTAGGACAGCCTTCCAGCCAACCAAAGTTTTGTCCCCAACACAGCATAAAAACCAGGAATAGCAATGGTGCTATATACCGACCTTTTCGACACTGTTGATTCAGTTGGTGGAACATGGCTTTTGGTGACCCTTGGTTATTCGGTTTACTCTTAATTAAGGCAAGATGATGACAGAAGTGGGTATAAAAGCAAGTGAGAGAAGGAATGATATCGGTCGTTGCTTGAAGTGTTTAGCTTACAGACAGGAATTTTCCCAAGGCTTATAGTTACGCCGTTGTTTAGTCACGGAGAGACAGATGGCGTTAGCGCGAGTTTATACCCGGGCATTGATAGGTATTCATGCGCCGGAAATTCGGGTTGAAGTGGATCTGGCAAGGGGAATGCCAGGCTTTACTATGGTCGGCATGCCGGCAACCACGGTTAAGGAGGCTCGTGATCGGGTCAAAACCGCCTTGATGAACGCGGGATTTGAATACCCGCCAGCCACGCGTATTACAGTGAATTTGGCGCCAGCGGATATCCCCAAAACCGGGGCGCGTTATGATTTGGCCATAGCGGTGGGGATATTGGCGGCTTCGGGACAAATACCGGACAGTATTTTAGAGCAAGCAGAATTCTATGGTGAGCTGGCGTTAACCGGCGAGTTGCGGGCTGTGAATGGTTTAATTCCAGCCTTATTGGCGTGTCGTAATAAAAAGCGGCAGGCGTTTGTGCCTATTGCTAACGAGCAGGAAGCCGGGTTAGTACGTGAACAAAAGAGCTGGTTGTCGGCCGATTTGGTCAGTGTTTATGAACATTTGCACGATCACCAGCCACTGAGGGAATCAAAGCCGATAAATTGGGCAAAGGAATCATCGAACGATGATGGCGACTTAGCCGACGTGGTTGGGCAGGAGCAGGCAAAACGAGCTTTGTTGTTGTCGGCGGCCGGTAAGCACCACTTGTTGTTCGTCGGGCCGCCAGGTACGGGAAAAACCATGCTTGCGCAACGGCTTAATGGCATATTACCTCCACTGACCGAGCAGGAAGCCATGGAAATTGCTGCGGTGAAGTCGGTGTCTTTTGATTACCATCATGCGGAGGCGTTAACACGGCGCGAGCTGCGAAATCCGCACCATACCTGTACAGCCGCTGCGCTTGTGGGAGGTGGAACGGGTAATTCGATTCGTCCAGGAGAAATATCCTTAGCAAACAATGGGTTATTATTTTTAGATGAGATGCCCGAGTTCAGTCGACATGTATTGGACTGCTTACGTGAACCTCTCGGAAGTGGTGAAATTACCATTAGTCGTGCAGGATACAACGTCAAATTCCCGGCTAATTTTCAGCTGGTTTGCGCGCTGAACCCTTCGCCCTGCGGTCAATTCGATGGCTCCTTAGCTAACTGCCGTTCTACCCCGGATCAAATCTTAAAATACTTAAGTAAACTCTCAGGACCGCTGTTAGATCGTATTGATATACAGGTGATGGTGCCCCGAGAGAGCGAGTCTATGAGTTTAAAGGGGGCAACTAAGCACAAGACTCAGCCCATGACCTCATTACAAGCAAAAAGCTTAGTCGAGAAAGCTCGGCATCGCCAACTAATGCGACAAGGTTGCTTAAACAGCGAGTTAAAACCAAAAGTGTTAAAGCAGATATGTTTTTTGTCTGAACAAAGCGAAGCTTTTTTGGCAAAAGCGGCCGAGAAAATGAAATTGTCGCATCGGGCCTATCACCGAACACTTCGTTTAGCCCGAACCATTGCCGATTTAGCCGACAGCAAAAAAATAGAACAACAGCATCTGGCAGAGGCATTGAATTATCGTGCGTTGGATCGGCTTATCGAGCAGGTGCAGAGCTTATGATGCTGCCGCATCAGGTTCGGTCCCAATTTATTTATGAGCCTTTTGTATATACAGATGTATTACGCTACAATTCAATGGAGGAGTTGTGCTGGAAATTAGCGATAAAGTTAGGGAAAAACTAAAGAACAAGCATAACGTCTCAGAAAGCATGATCAGAGAGGCTTTTGCAAATAGACAAGGTGGCTTCTTGAAAGATCAAAGAGAGAAGCATGGCACCATTCCACCTACTCAATGGTTTGTATCCGAGACAGATAACGGGGTAAAGCTAAAAGTTTGCTTCATTCATTCTAACGGAGTTATCTATATAAAGACTGCTTATGAAGCTAATTCGTTAGAGCAAAAAATCTATGAAAAGTATGGAAGCTAAAAATATCCCGGCATGAATTGGAGAGTCGTATGAAAAAAGAAGATATCAGAGAAGCGGTTGAGCAAGATGAAAAATGGGATAGTGGTGAATTAGGTCAAGAAGAAGCTTATGTAGAACGTGTGGGATTTGACCAGGCAATAGAAGATGCAATCAATCAGTCTGTGCGACTGCGGCCTATATCTATTCGTATGGAAGAAGAGCTCATCGACGATTTGAAGACCATCGCAGAGCATTATAACTTGGGATACCAACCGCTAATTAGGCAACTCCTGAAGCGATTTGTGGCATCGGAAGAGAAAGTTCTGAAGCAAAGAGCTCAGGTCATGGAAATCAAAGGCCCAGAAGATAAAGAAGCCGAAGAAGGGTAGCCTGATGCTATTGCATCAGGTGCGATCTGCCCGTTTATACCAAGAGGTAAGAATTACCATTGGTGGTTAGCTTGACACCCCACCTGACGTGAACGTCATATATGGTCCCCTCCCGTTTTGCAACGGCAACTCGTGGTAAATGTCGGGGCGCTCGCATATATACGGCCTGTTTATGGTGCGCGCTTTGCGCACCTGGCCTGGATGAACTCCGCAC
>Ga0114932_10000601_pt1 | contig 42326 bp, 55 predicted proteins | sample 2SBtaG_2_FD_87286 | JGI IMG/M metagenome (GOLD analysis project Ga0114932, IMG submission 87286) | Deep subsurface microbial communities from Kolumbo volcano to uncover new lineages of life (NeLLi) - 2SBTROV12_ACTIVE470 metaG | ecosystem: Environmental > Aquatic > Marine > Volcanic ...
AGAAACAGAGACATAACAAAACTAAACAACACACCTGGTCGTTCTAAAATGAAAGGATTAAAAACAAATCACTATGATAAAAGAAACAAACGATCAGTGTGGACTGTAACTACGAAGCCTTATAAAGAAGCTCACTTTGCTACCTACCCACCTGATCTTATTGAACCCTGCATACTGGCAGGATGTCCAGAAGGTGGTCAGGTGTTAGATCCCTTTGGAGGATCTGGAACAACAGGAATGGTAGCTGAAAGAAACAACAGAAACTGCACTCTTATTGATTTGAATGGAGGTTATGTAGAAATAGCTAGAAATAGAATTAAAAATGATGTAGAATTAAGGCAGGGGAAGTTGATATGAAAGATAAAATTATACAACAAATAAAAACAGTCTTTGATCCTGAGATACCTGTGGATATCTATGAATTAGGATTAATATATGATATAAAAATAGATAAGGATAGTTGTTTTATTCTTATGACCTTAACTACCATGTGGTGTCCAGAAGCAGAGGTAATACCTGAGAGGGTAAAGCAAGCTGTGTTAGGAGTGGAGGGTATAAAAGAGTGTGAAGTAGAAGTTACGTTTGATCCAGCATGGTCAGTAGAACATATGTCAGAAGTGGCACGATTGGAAACAGGATTATGAAAAAGAAATATAACTTTAAAAGCTATGATGAAATAGATAAAATAAATAAAGATTATATTTTATCAGTGAGTGACTGTAAAAATATTACAGACATACCCTTAGAAGGCATCAATGATTTTTTAAATCACCAAGAAGAGTGGTGGAGAGATCAGAAAGAAAAAGAAGAACCCCCTGAATTTTGGGAACATTACTGCACCAGAGAAGAAACTATCATGGGAATGGAAAAAGGTTCACCTTGTAACTGGTGTGGATTAACTGAAAAAGATCTGTTTGATTCTTTGGAGGACTCTAACAATGCCAATAGTATCTTTTGAAGTTAAAAATAGTGATGGGTTTCCTTTCCTTCTGGAAGCACATGGAACTGTGAAGAGAGAAGGGTTTGGTGATCCCTATCATATAGAAATAGATTCTTTTTATATTAGTTTTGATGGAGAAGAATGGATAGAAATAACAGAGAATTTTTTATCAGTAAATGTAGAAGAAGATACATTTGCTACCTTGTGTGACCAACTAGAAGAAGCTATGATTGAAGCATTTCAAACAGAAGAAGGACTAGAAAGTGATGACAAAAGAATACATTAGCACACCTGACCTTGAACAACACATCAAAGATTTAATGAAGCAAGGGAAAGAATCTTCCCTGCGTGGATGGACAATAGAGGATATTCTCAAAGATGTATTAGAGAATTGGGGAGTTCCTGCCAGAGACTACGCTTATAAATATATTGTAGATAACTTTGCTACGAAAGGATGAGGCTGATGGAAAATCAACTGAGTCTTGAAGCTACAATAGCGTCTTTAAAATCTGATAACATACAACTCACTAAAGAATTATATGCGTGTTATCAAGAACGTAAAGAATTAACAGCTCAAGTTGAATACCTTAAACAAACAATGCAAGGAATAGAAAATCAATTAGAATTATTTTCAGTTGATAAATTAAACCAATGAGAATACTTACAATTTTAGTTTGTTTGTTGGCTACAGCGTTTAGCGTAGCACACCAAACTTCTGTAGCTTCGCATGATTATTATCTAGTGGAGGAAGATAGTCTTTATTACTCTGAGGTGGAGGAATGGACTGAACAGGAACAGTGTTTAATAGAAACTATATACTTTGAATCAAGAGGAGAACCCTTCTTAGGACAGGTGGGAGTAGGAGTGGTTGTTATGAGAAGAGTCCAATCCAATAAATTTCCTGATAACATTTGTGATGTTGTGCGTGATGGAGTATATTGGAAAGGAAATCCTGTAAGAAACAGATGTGCGTTTTCTTATTTCTGTGATGGTAAATCAGAAACTATGTTAGATGAAGAAGGATATTTCACAGCTATAGAAGCAGCCAAACTCGTTCTTATGGGTATTGTTCTCGACAATATGGAGAATGTAGTATATTATCATGCTACTTATGTCAATCCCTCTTGGGCTAAACATAAGAAGAAAGCTTTTCAAATAGGTAAACATATTTTCTATAAGGAAAAGTGATGTCTAATACACAAAGAAAAAAGGATCAAAAAAATATATTCAAAGAACTCGTATCGCAATATCAAAGACAAGGATACTCAATCAAAGAAGCTAGGCGATACGCATCCCAAGACATGGATGAGTTGATGATTGAGAAAAAATTAAAACCAATAAAAAGAAAGGTAAACTAATGTATTATCTATACGTTGCAGGGTTTTCTGGATCATTAATAATGTCTTCACGAACAAAGAAACCTTTACAAGACCAAATAGATATGCGTGAAGGGTTAGTAAGATTCTTAGGATACAAGACTAATCCCTATTACATTTCCTCTAACAGAGGGTAAAATTATGTGGGAAGAAAAATCTAATTTTGTTAAGCACTTACCCTGCGATAAATGTGGGTCAAGTGATGCCAACTCTCTTTATGAGGATGGTAATCAATATTGTTTTTCGTGTGAAAATTTTATACCAGCAAAAGGAAATCAAAGTATGGTTGAAACCAGTGTTCAAAAAGCTCCCATTCAAGGAGTCATTAACAATGTATTTTCTCAAGGAGAATATGCTCCTTTGCCAAACAGGTCTATCAAAGCAGAAGTATGTAAAAAGTTTGGAGTAACTGTTCTTGGTGGTGGTCAAAAGCATATCTATCCCTACTACGATCAAGATCAAACTCATGTAGGAAACAAACTTCGTGATGTAGCTAACAAAAAGTTTTTTGTGGAGGGTAGCACTTCCAAAGCTCAGTTGTTTGGACAGCACTTGTTTCCTGCAAAAGGAAAATTTATTACAGTTACAGAAGGTGAGATAGATGCCTTGTCTATCTATCAAATGTTTGGTGAGAAATGGCCCGTAGTGTCTGTAAGACATGGATCTGCATCAGCTCACAAAGACTGTCAGCAAGAACTGGAATACCTCAACTCTTTTGAGAATGTTATTCTGTGTTTTGATAATGATGCAGCAGGTCGTAAAGCTGCTGACAAGGTTGCTGTATTGTTTGAACCCCATAAATGTAAGATTGTAAATCTTGATTACAAAGATGCCAATGAGTATCTGGTGAGAGGACAAGCTCAAGCATTTGTCAGTAAGTGGTGGGAAGCTAAAGAATATACACCAGCAGGGATTAAGAACCTTAAAGATTTAGGAGAAGATTTATATAAAGATACAGAGTGTGAGTCTGTAGCCTTTCCTTGGGTTGGTATGAATGATAAATTATATGGTATCAGAACAGGAGAGCTGGTAACTTTTACCAGTGGTGCAGGAATGGGTAAGTCCAGTGTCATGCGAGAGTTGATGCACCACATCATGCTTCACACTGAAGATAACATTGGAGTGTTAGCATTAGAAGAATCTGTGCGTAACACAGCCTTCAATATTATGTCTGTTGAAGCAGATGCAAGACTATACATTAAAGAAGTGCGTGATACTTTCTCAAGAGATCAACTCAGAGCATGGGAAGAACGCACCATTGGAACAGGAAGGTTCTTTGCCTTCGATCACTTTGGTTCTATAAGCAACGATGAAATACTTAATCGTGTAAGACATATGGCTAAAGCATTAGATTGTAAATGGATCTTTCTTGACCATCTTTCTATACTGGTATCAGGTCAGGAAGATATGGGAGATGAAAGAAAAAGTATTGATTTACTTATGACAAAGTTACGATCTCTCGTAGAGGAAACACAAATTGCACTCATGCTTGTATCACATTTACGCAGAGCAAGTGGTGACAAGGGGCATGAAGATGGAAGAGAAATATCTCTCTCTCACCTAAGAGGTTCACAAAGTATAGCCCATCTCAGTGATGCTGTGATTGCTATGGAACGTAACCAACAAGAGGAAGATGAGAAACTTGCTAACACTTCTACAGTTCGTATATTGAAGAACAGATATACAGGAGATACAGGTATTGCTACCTACTTGCATTACAATAGGGAAACTGGTAGAATGTCTGAAGTTTCTAATCCTTTTGAGATTGAAGAAGAAGAAAATCCCTTTCAAATAGAAGGATAATAAGATGAGTAACAATCGTAAATATTCTCCAGCATTAAAGAAAACCATAAAAGAATACCTTAAAAAAGGCAAAGAGGTGGAAGAAAGTTTTGCATCTCAGCTTTTATCAGATGTGGTGTGGGCTACAAAGCAACAGGATTGGAGAGAACATTGGGATGTAAGTGGTATTCTTCCTTCTGAGTATGGAATAAAAGGATCACAAAAGTTTGATGTAAAATCTATTAAGAAAGTTAATCGTTCTGATTCTTCTACTCAAGATGAATTTACATGGGTAGAAGCCAAGAATACTCAAGGACATATTGGATGGATACTTGGTAAAGCAGACTATATTGTTTTTGAAAGATTTAAATCATGGTTACTTGTAAATAGAAAAGAACTACTTGATCTGGTAAATGATAAAGTTAAATCTCTAGGTCATGTTAAAGGGAAAAAACCCTATCATGTTTACAGTAGACCTTCAATGAAAGACAAGCTTACTCTTGTTCCATTTAAAGATATAGAAAGTCTTTCATCCACAAAAGATATACCTAAAGGAACAGTAAATGAGGTGCATAGTTGATATAGAAACAGATGGATTTGTTGATAATGTTCAGACAATTCACTGTATCGTAGCTAAAGATATACAAACCAATAAAGTTTTTTCATTTATTCAAGACGAATGTTACACCAAATTTCCTGAGTTCTCTAAACAAATAGATAATTTTATTATGCACAATGGAGTTAGTTTCGATGCTAGGATACTTAACAACTTTAATCTTACGGCAATCACCCCCACTAAAGTCACAGATACATTGTTACTCTCTCAGTTACTGTATCCAGAAATTGAAGGGGGTCATTCGCTTGAAGCATGGGGAGAAAGATTTAAATCTCCCAAACAAGATCATACAGATTTTACTACGTATTCCCCACAGATGTTGGAGTATTGTAAACAAGATGTGGAAATAACACATAAGCTTGTAAAGTATATAGGTTCTCATATGTTTGGTTGTCCATCTCAAGCCATTGAGTTAGAGCACCAAGTAAGAGCTATAGTAGATCAACAAGAAGTAAATGGTTTTATGTTAGATGAACAGAAAGCTAGTGTGTTAGTAGCTCAGTTTATGGATGAAACATCAGAGATAGAAAATAATTTACAAAAAGTTTTTCCTCCTATCACCCATGAAAGATATTCAGAAAAAACAGGTAAGCGTTTACAAGATAAGATAGAAATATTTAATCCTGCCTCTCGTAAACAGATTGCAAGTAGGCTACAAACTTTAGGATGGAAACCTAAAAAGCATACAGAAAAAGGAAACGTAATAGTAGATGAAAAAGTTTTAAATACTATTGATATTCCAGAAGCTAAACTTATATCTAGGTATCTTCTTTTACAAAAAAGAATAGTGCAGATTAATTCTTGGCGAGAGTTAGCTGATAGTAAAGGAAGAGTTCATGGAAGAGTAATGACTCTAAAGACTGTTACTGGTCGTATGGCACACCACTCTCCCAATATGGCACAAGTTCCAGCATCTTATTCTCCCTATGGAAAAGAATGTAGAGAGTGTTGGACTGTTTCAGATCCCATACGATACTCTCTTGTAGGAACTGACGCATCTCAATTAGAGATTAGATGTCTAGCTCATTATATGAATGATCCTCACTTCACTAAAGAAGTTATTGAAGGTGACATACATACCTATAACCAACATAAAGCAGGATTAAAAACAAGAGATGAAGCTAAGACATTTATCTATGCCATGATGTATGGTGCAGGTGCAGCCAAGATAGGATTAATATCTGGAAAGTCTAAGGTGGAAGGTCAAAAACTAATTGATTCTTTTCTAAGAAACCTTCCCTCCTTCAAGAACCTTCGTGCAGAACTTGAGAAAACATCCAGAAGTGGGAGAATAAAAGGTCTGGATGGTAGACCTTTGAGTGTAAGGTCAAGTCATAAGGCGTTGAATACCTTGATACAAGGTGCAGGAGCTATTATCTGTAAGCACTGGTTGGTATGTATGACTAAGAAAATACATCACCAAAAACTTGATGCACGATTGGTAGCTTCTATCCATGATGAGTATCAGTTTGAAGTAAGAAAAGATCACATCAATAAATTCTGTAACATAACAAAGGAGGCGATGAAAGAAACTGAAAAGATATTAAATTTAAAGTGTCCTATGGACAATGAATTTAAGGTGGGAAAAACTTGGTCTGAAACACATTAATGTGTTGACTTAGAGTCTAAGATATGAGACACTTCCACCATTAACCGTAATATGTAAAATAACTGTAAGGAGTAAGATTACTATGAGTGTTATAAACGGAACTGCTTATTGGGCTTCAATAACTGCACCCAATACTACTTTTGATAGTGATGGTGTTTACACCATTGATATCTGTCAGCTCGATGAAGAAAATATTGCCATTGTTGAGACTGACCAGTTGACGGTCAAGAACGTAGGTGATGATCGTGGAAACTTTATTACTGCCAAAATGAAAGTCAAGCGTAAGGATGGAATGGTTAATGATCCTCCTAAAGTTGTAGACGCAAAACTTAATCCTATGAAAGATGTTCTTGTAGGTAATGGTTCAAAGGTCAATGTTTCCTACAGACCTTTTGAGTGGACTTTCGGTAACAAGTCTGGCTTTTCTGCTGGTTTGAACTCCGTTCAAGTTCTTGAATTGATAGAGTATAATCCTAACGGTAACTCAGAGTTTGCTGTAGAAGAAGGATATACTAATAATAGTGGTGAAGACATTCCATTTGCTGCTGCTTCCTAATTAAGAAAGGAGTATGTAGGGGGTTGGCATAAGAATGTTAGCCCCCTACCTATATTATGAAAAAAATTACATCATTAGTTCAAGATATCTATTCTTTATTTACTTCCAATGAAGGAGTTGTTGTTCATCAAACACAAGCAAAAGAAATATGTGAGAGAGTAGGAAAAAATATTGGACAGCATTTATTTAATGCGGTGTATGAAGAAAGAAAACTTAGAACTTCACTAAGATTATCTCAGATAGGAAAACCCCTCAGACAGATTTGGTATTCCTCCAAAGGTATTCAAGGAGAAGAATTAGATGGTCCTACATATATTAAATTTTTATATGGTAATATTCTTGAAGAACTTTTAATTGCTTTTTCTGAACTGTCAGGACATACCGTAACAGAATCACAAAAAGAATTAAGTGTGAGTGGAGTCAAAGGACACCAAGATGCTAGAGTAGATGGAGTCTTAGTTGATTTTAAGAGTGCATCTAATTTTTCTTTTAATAAGTTTAATATTAATGAGTTAAGTAAGAAAGATCCTTTTGGATATATTCATCAACTAACAGCGTATGCTCAAGATAAAAAAGATAAAGCTGCAGCATGGGTTGTTATTAATAAACAAACAGGTGAGATTGCTGTTGCACATTTACATGAAATGGAGATGCCTGATGTCTCGCAGAAGATTAAGAAAGTTAAAAATGTGGTGGAGAGAGATACGCCACCCCCTAGATGTTACGATGATATTCCTGACGGTAGCTCTGGCAACAGGCGTTTGGACTTTGGGTGTGTTTATTGTGTATATAAGTTACACTGTTGGTCTGATGCTAATAACGGTAAAGGGTTACGCCAGTTCAACTATGCAAACGGTCCGAAATTCTTTACTCACGTTTCTAAAGAACCTAACATTGAAGAGGTAAATCCTTATGAAAGAAACTAGGAACATTAACATTCCACCTCTTAGATATTTTCAATTAATGGAATTGGTAAGATTCTATAAACCCTCTACACTGTTAGAGGTGGGGTGTTGGAATGGAGAACATGGAGTTCAGATGGCAGAAGCAGCCTTACATTCCCACAACTCCTCTGTTCATTATATAGGGTATGATTTATTTGAAGAAGGAGATTCTCAGTTAGATAAAAAAGAATTAAATAGTAAATCAAGACAGTTTATATCTCAAGTGTCTGATAAATTTTCTGTTTTAAAAGAAAGATATAATCATAGATTTACTTATGAATTAATAAAGGGAGATACGAATAAGGTAATGGAAGATCACTCTGTAGATTTTGCGTTCCTTGATGGTGGTCATTCCATAGCTACAGTTCAAAACGATTATGCTAAATCTATAACATCTAAGGTTATAGTTTTTGATGATTACTTTACTCACGATCATAAAGAAAATATTCCAGATGCTCCCTACTTAGGAACGAATGTAGTGGTAGATAACATAATAGATAAAGCAAAATGGATACTCCCTTCAAGTGATCCTGTACGTGAGGGAGGGATTACGCATCTTGCAATCGTGGTTAATGAAGGAAAACCTCCCCACAATAAAGATACATTACTTGTTCCCTTAATCATTTCTTCCAGAGAAGACATACAAAAATGATACGCTTCAGGTCTAAGTCTGAAGAGATCGTATGTGATTTCCTAAAGGAATCAGGCATACCTATTCGGTATGAAGAATCTAAAGTAGATTATGTATGGAAAGAATACAAAACCTATACTCCTGATTTTTTATTACCTAATGGAATTATTTTAGAAGTAAAAGGTAGATTTGTTTTAGAAGATAGAAAGAAACATTTGTTTATTCAAGAGCAAAAAAAAGACCTTGATATACGGTTTGTGTTTGACAATCCTAACTCCAAGCTGTATAAAAATGGGAAGATGACCTATGCAAAATGGTGTGAAAAACATGGATTCTTATATTGCAGGAGAAAAGATGGTATTCCTCAAGAGTGGTTAAATGGCAAAAGATCAAGAAAAAAAAGAAAAAACAGAAACCATTTATGATTGGTCTGTAGATATTAACTATGAGATATTTCAATTTAGACAAACTATGAAAGAAGGGGAGTCAGAAAGAAATCTATATCTTGCAGTTGTTTTACAAGCTCTCTTAGATGCCACTCACCCTTACTATCCTACTGCCACCTGTTCTGCTGGCGAAGCTCACCTAGTAAAAAACCAAGCTTATTCATGGTTCTTTACTTCGGTAACTGCATCTACTTCAGATTTTGAATATGTTTGTGATATGGCTGGACTTGATCCTTCCTATACACGAGGCTTTGCTCATAAGATATTACGATCTAAAGAAGTAACTTTTATAAGGAAAAGAATAAATGCACTACTTTCTTGAGAGAAAACAGTATGAATCTTGGGATGATTATTGTGTGAGATACATGAAAGAAGAAAGGAAACAAAGAGAAATGTCTAAGAACCCACTCTCTAAACAAGTTGATGGAACACACTACAAAGAGTGTGCAGTTCAACCTGTAGAATATATCGTGAAGAACAATCTTGATTTTTTAGAAGGAAATATTGTAAAGTATATTACAAGACATAAAACGAAAGGTGAAGGATCAGCAGATATAAAGAAAGTAATACACTATGCTGAATTAATTTTAGAACTTGTTTATGGGGAAAATAAAACTTAAAGGAGCAAAGGAGCAAGACATGGCACTACCCTCAGATTACCAAACCTTCATACACCTTTCTAGGTATTCTCGTTGGCTTGAAGAAGACAACCGTAGAGAAACTTGGGAAGAAACTATTTCAAGACTTATAAACTATTTTAAATATCATATAGAAGATAATCTTGAAATTAAATTATCTGAAGAAGATAGTGAAATATGGAACGAACTTTACAGAAGTATATATGCTTTAGAAGTTATGCCTAGCATGAGAGCTATGATGGCTGCAGGACCAGCATTAGAAAGAGAAAATATTGCAGGATATAATTGTTCTTATATACCTATAGATAGTCCTCGATCTTTTGATGAAGTGCTGTATATTCTTATGAATGGAACAGGGGTAGGATTCTCTGTAGAAAGACAGTATGTAAATAATCTACCAACCATTCCTTATACAGAAATGGAAGAGACTGATGATGTAATTAGTGTGGCTGATTCTAAAGAAGGGTGGGCTAGAGCATTTAAAGATTTAATATCTTATTTGTATTCAGGAAGAGTTCCTCAAATTAATATGGATAAGGTAAGACCAGCAGGTTCTAGGCTTCATGTCTTTGGAGGAAGAGCGTCAGGTCCAGATCCTCTTAAAGAATTATTTAATTTTACAATCAACAAATTTAAACAAGCAAAGGGTAGAAAACTTACTTCATTAGAGTGTCATGATATTGTTTGTAAGACAGGTGAAGTGGTAGTTGTTGGTGGAGTAAGAAGGTCTGCCTTGATATCTCTTTCTAATGTTTCAGATGATAGACTAAGATCAGCAAAGAAAGGACAGTGGTGGGAAACGAATCCAGAAAGATCACTGGCTAATAACTCTGCTGTCTATACAGATCCACCAGATACAGCTACCTTCATGAAGGAATGGTCTTCTCTTTATGAAAGTAAATCAGGTGAGAGAGGGATGTTTAACAGACAATCTGCTCAACTTAAATCTAAAAGTAATGGAAGAAGGGAATGGGAAATTGACTTTGGAACTAATCCTTGCTCTGAAATTATTCTTCGCCCTAATCAGTTTTGTAACCTAACAGAGGTTGTGTGCAGGGTAGACGATACCAGAGCAGCACTTAAAAAGAAAATTAGAATAGCTACCATTTTAGGAACTATCCAAGCTACCATGACAAAGTTTGGCTATCTGAGAAAGAGGTGGCAAACCAATACAGAAGAAGAAAGACTTCTAGGTGTATCACTTACAGGTATCATGGACTGTAAACTTCTTAATGGAACTTATAATAATGAAGTAAAACTAGAAACTTTACTTACTTCTCTTAAAGATTATTCAATAGAAATAAATAAAGAATGGTCTTCTAAATTAAATATACCTCAGTCTACCGCAGTTACTTGTGTTAAACCTTCTGGAACAGTGAGTCAGTTAGTAGACAGTGCCTCTGGTATTCATGCAAGACACTCTCCATATTATATAAGAACAGTGCGTGGAGATATTAAAGATCCTCTTACACAGTTTATGATGGCTTCTAATATACCTCATGAACCTGACCAGATGCGACCTGACAGCACCGTAGTATTTTCATTTCCTATGAAATCTCCTGAAAATGCTATACATAGAAACGATCAAGGTGCTATCCAACAGCTTGAGTTGTGGAAAACGTATGCAGAAAAATGGTGCGAACATAAACCTTCTGTCACCATTTCTGTAAGAGAACATGAGTGGGTGGGTGTAGGTTCATGGTGTTGGGATAACTTCAACTATCTATCAGGAGTATCCTTCCTTCCCCACAGTGACCACAGTTATAAACAAGCACCATATCAAGATATAGCAAAGAAAGAATATGAAAAATATGCTGCTAAATTTCCTACAAATATTGATTGGTCTAAGCTTCCAGAGTGGGAGAAAGAAGATACAACAAAAGGAACACAGCAGTTAGCTTGCACCGCAGGAGTGTGTGAGATTGTAGATATTTAAAAAAATACTTGACTAGAAAGTAAGACTATGAGACACTTGTAATGGAGTGCCTATTTTGGACTCCTAAATAACTCGCTAACAAAGGAGAAATATTATGAATATGCTTATGTCTAGTAACAGAATTAGTCCTGAGTTTTGGAAGGGATACTGGAAACATTCGATTGGTTTTGATCGTATGGTTAATACCATGCTAAATGGTATAGAATCTGATGCTTTTTTTGAGAGTAACTATCCTCCCCATGACATTGTTAAAACATCAGATGTTAATTGGAAAATAATCTTAGCTGTGGCAGGATTTAAAGAAGAAGAAATTACTGTAGAGCAAAAAGAAAATATCCTGACAATCACAGGAGACTCACTTACTGACGGTGAGTATGTGTTTAAGGGTATAGCCACACGAAAATTTAGAAAAGTTTTTCCTCTTGTTGAAGCTGCCGAAGTTACTCAAGCTGCGTTAAAAAATGGGTTATTAGAAATTAATATTAATGTAGCAATTCCAGAGGAACAAAAGCCGAAGCTGATCCCCATTAACAACAGCTAAAGCTTTTAGAGGGGGTGGGGGTTAGCTCCATCCTCACCCCTTTCTTTATATAGGAATTAGAGATGGGTGATTTACATATTCTTACAAAGAAAGAAGAGCACGAAGAAGCAGAACCTATAAGCTGTGAGGTATGTTCTCAGTGGGATACACTCTCAGCCCATTGGTTATTGTATTCAGATGGTAGTATGAGATGTATCACCTGTGGCACACCCTATGATCTCGTAGATGTAGACACACAAGAGGAAAGTAAATGAATCAAAGATTAGATACTATCTACATAGGATATGATAAGAAGGAAAAAATATACTTTGATGTTCTTGTAGAATCTATTAAAAGAAATACCACAGAAACATATAATATAGTTCCATTATACGAAGATAAACTAAGGATGATGGGTCTGTATTGGAGAGGATTTCATGTTGAAGAGGGAGTCAACTATGATCTTCAAAGGTTTGATTACGTTGATAAAAAACCTTTCTCAACTGATTTTAGTTTCACTAGATTTCTTGTTCCCATGCTTAATCAATATGAAGGTTATGCTCTCTATATGGATTGTGATATGTTTATTAGAGCAGACCTAAAAGAAGTTTTTGATGCAGCAAAAAAAGATAGTGATACACCTTTATGGTGTGTTCACCATGATTATGTTCCCAAAGATGCTGTAAAGATGGATAATAAATTACAAGAGTCTTATTCTAAAAAGAACTGGTCAAGTTTTATGCTATGGAATTGTGAACATAAAGCACATAAAGAACTAACAGTAGGAGATGTTAATACTAAAACAGGTTGGTGGCTTCATAATTTTAAGTGGCTTGATTGGCGTAATCATAGCAGGAATCCTATTGGAAAAATAGCTCCTGAATGGAACTGGTTAGATGGACACTCAGCAGAAACAATCGAACCCTGTAATGTTCACTTTACTACAGGTGGTCCTGCTTTTGAAAACTGGAAAGTTAAAAGGGATATTGAAAAAACTTATGTAGATGAGTGGAGTCAACTATTTAAAGAAATACAAATGGAAGAGGTGATGAGTTAATGTTAAATTTTATTACTACGTTTTCTGAAGACGGTTATGCAACCTATGCAAGAAAGATGTTAGAAAGCGTTAAAGAAAATTGGGGAGAAGGACTTCACCTCACAGCTTTTTATCACGATTTTAATATAGCAGATTATGATTATCCTGTTAGTGATAATATTACTTATAGAAATCTAAATGAAATTCAAGACCTTCATGATTTTAGAAACGAACACAAAGATCATGACGGTACAATGGGAGGTAAAGTTCCCTATAACTGGAGAGTAGATGCTGTAAAGTTTTGTCATAAAGTGTTTGGTCTTACAGAACTAGCATTTGAAATGGCAGAGGAATCGAAACGTGCAGGGTGGTTGATATGGTTAGACGCTGATACTTATACAATCAAACCTGTTTCAGATAAACATTTTATTCCTCATCTTAATCCTAAAGCAGAATTTGTTTATATGGATAGAAAAAACTTTGAGTTTGCAGAAACTTCTTTCATGGCTTTTAATTTAAACTTTAGACCACCTCTTGATTTGTTAGGAGATTTACGAGGGTTTTATATGTCTGGAGAAGTAACCACTTACAGAGAGTGGCATGATGGCTTTGTTATCTCTCGTCTTATTAATATTTATAAAGCTCATGGGTTAAAAGTAGTGGATCTCACAGGGCATTTAGATACTATTGTAAGTCATTTAAGTGGTCCTCAAGCTTTTGATTCTTCTTTCTTGGGAGATATTATGATTCACCAGAAAGGAGAAAAGAAGCACTCTGAATATGGTAGTCCTGATGCACGTAGTAATCTACGATACAAAAAATTAGGTGAGATTATACAATACTGTGCTCCACAAAAAATTGTAGAAGTAGGAGAGTGGGATAGTCAAAGAGCAATAGGAAGTTGTACTAAAGCTTTTGAAAAAAATAAATCTGTAACTTATATTTTATTTAATGATTTTAAATCTGTTAATTATAATAAAGCTAATGCTCTTTTCAATTCTTATAAAGAAGATAGAAAGAGTAAAGGATTAGAGTTTAACTTTTCTTTTATAAAAGGAGAGATTGATGAAGAGCTGGTTAAGGATGCAGACTATACATTCATAGGTGGGTTTGATGAACCAGAAGATTTTAATACAGCCTTTGAAAAACTTAGCCACTCTCCCCTTTGTGTATTAGATAAAGTATTTACTCCTGATAAAGATAAAAAATTACCTAATGAAAAATACTTAGCTCCTGCAAAAACTTTAGAAAAGTTTGAAGCAACAAAGAAATACATTCTTCCTTCAGAGGATGATGTAACAGGAGGAGGTAGATGTCATATAGCAGTTATTATTAATTCAGGAGATATAGACGCTTTACCTAAAGAACTTTTGCAAGTTCCTATTATTGTTAATCCTAAAGACTGTGTAGAAAAAGAAGATATTATGGGGAACGTAAAAGAAAATATGAAACTCATACACTCTACACATTGGGTAGACAAAGCAAAGAATACTAAAGATGTAGGCATCATAGTCTCTGGAGGACCAAGCACTGATTGGAATAAATTACGTGAGATAATAAAAGAAGAAGAAAAACTAGGAATAAAGGCACGTATTATGTGTGTTAAACATTCTCTCCCCCATCTTGTAGAGAATGGATTTAAACCTTGGGGATGTACTATTCTTGATCCTCGCCCCATTACAGGAAAAAGTACACATGGTATTGTAAGAAAGAGTCTCTTTAAAAAGTTTGATAAAGATACATTATTCTTTGTTGCCTCCATGACTGAACCTTCTGTTACTCGTTACTTGCTTCAGCGTAAGGCTAAAATTATTGGATGGCATGCTTATACTCAAGCTCTTCAAAAGAATCTTGATGAACACAAAAAAGGACAGAGTACAGGAAAACCTGCTAAACTTATTGTAGAAAAAGATTTAGGAATAAAAGAAGGTGCAACTCTTATTACAGGAGGAACCTGTGCAGCTATGAGAACGATAGGTATCATGCACACTCTAGGCTTTAGAAGATTTCATCTGTTTGGTTTTGATTGTAATGTTGATGAACCTTCTAAAAAAGATAAGTCTGCTTTTGGTGAAGAGGGTGCTCCAAAGTTTATGCAAGTTTCTGTGGATGACCAACCCTTCTGGACTACAGGAGAACTGTTGGCTATGGCACAGGATTGCGAAAAGATATTTGAAAGAGATGATGTAGATATGGATCTCTCCTTTCATGGAGAAAACACTTTAGTTGCTGCGTTATGGAACAAATCAAAAGCACAGCAAAAACAAACCTATCAAGAACTACTTAATATAGGAGATTAATTATGTTAGGAATTGTAGATACAGTTGCAGGTGTAGTAGATAATGTTCTTGATAAATTTATTGAGGACAAAGACCTTAAAACAAAACTTAATCATGAGCTAAAGAAAAGTGTGCAAGATGCAAACCTTGCTCAGATACAAGCAAACATTGAACAAGCTAAACACGCAAGCATATTTGTAGCTGGAGCTAGACCTGCTATCATGTGGGTCTGTTGTTTTGGTTTGGCATGGCAATTTGTTCTTCAGCCTATTGCTGTATGGGTAATCAATGTAACTGAGAACGATATACCCCTTCCATTAATTCCCACTGAAGGACTTCTTCCCCTAACTTTAGCGTTACTTGGCTTGGGTGGAATGAGAACCGCAGAAAAGTGGAAAGGTAAGGCTAGAAACAACATGAAAAACTAAGAAATCTTTCTCAAGGCTGATATAAGCTCATACAGAAAGATCATTATTCTCAGGTATGTTGCCCTACGAACACCTTCAAATCGTTCTGTGTGACGATTTATGGGGCATATTTTTTAAGGAAATAGCTAATGTTGAATGAAAAGCAGGAAAAATTCGCTCAAGCATACATTATTCATAGAAATGCTACAGAAGCTGCTAAAGCTGCTGGATACTCAGATAGGTCTGCTGCCAATCAAGGTTATAGACTTATAAATAATCCTGAGATTGCAGAACGAATTGAAGATTTAGAAAAAGAACTTCAGACAAATATAGATGTGGTAGATGAAATAGAAAACCAATATACATTTGCAAAAGCAAATGGACATACCAACAGTGCTATCAAAGCACTGGAACTTTTATCAAGAGTGAGGGGATCAAAAGGAGATTCTGAAAAAGAACTTGATAAGAAAGAACTCAAGGAAGAGATCATTAAGTTTATGGAGATTATTGGAAAGGAAGAAGTGGAAGAGATATACAAGAAGTGTGCGTTTGATTAAACGCTAAAACTTTCTCCACATCCACACTTAGATTGTGCATTAGGATTCTCAATCTTTAGTATTGCACCAAAGACATCTTTAGAGTAATCTACCACAGCACCTAATACATACATTACAGCAAGAGGATCAATAAATAATGTTCCAGTTGTCAGAGATATTTTTTCATATTCTTCCTTATTATTGGACTCTTCTAACAAAGACCATTCATAAGAAAATCCTGCACATCCTCCTCCTCTTACGGACAACAATACACCCTCGCAATCTTTGGAAGAACTTACGATACTGGATAAATGTTCATTAGCGTTGGGAGTTATCTCTATCATTTATAAGACCATATCCAAGGCCGATGGTGGACTTTACTTTTAACTATATCATCTACATGAATAAAGCGACTTTCATAATCGCCTCGTTGTTGAACTCCAATACCTGTCATACCATTATCTATAGCTAGTCTTACCAATGTATAAGCATCTTTTCCATGACATAAAATATCTACAGCTCTTCCCAATAAATGAGGGGAGTGTCTTGCCCCATTGATTGCACTGTTATGAGCTTGACTTCTAAAACCAGAACTTATAATCATTGGTTTATTAAATTTCTTTCTTAATCTTACAAGCTTTTCCATGAACTCTTCATTCATTTCACATTCATCTGTTCCTCTACATGACAATTCTTGTTCACTAAAAAACTCCCATCTATTCATTTAGACAACATCCTTTCTATAAATGTATCCATTTTACTATCTAGTTTATCAAACCTTTCCATTATCTTTTTAACATCTTCTTCTGTTTCTTGGCGAGTAGCATAGTTCTTTGCAAGCTCCTCTCTGGTATCTGCTAACCTACGCTTGGCTTCATTAATCTGTTGGGTTACACCTCTTATCCACCACATAAAGCCACCTCCTGCCAGCGTTAATATAAGATTCCATATCATCGTAGGGTCAGTGTGCATATTCTTACTCCTCAATCTCTTCAGTTTCTGAAAATTCAAATATACGACTGTCATATAATTGTCGTTGAAGGTCACTCATTTCACTGACAGGTATATCAATTCCTAATAATTTTCTTGCAGTTTTTACTAAGTTATCTGGTAATAAGTAAGGAGTAAATCTATTATTTTCTACTCTTTGAATAAGCTCAAGTAAAGCTGAAGGAACTTCTCTACTTTTTCCCCTCGCATCAGCTCTTGATAAAGCATCTGTTATATTTTTATCTGTAAAATATCCATCAGTTTCATTTAATCCTAATACCCTATAATCTTCTAAATCCCCATGTAACTTCTTTTGTGCTGTAAGTCTTTTTCTTTGAACATCTTTAAAGTCTTCAAATAACTTAGCAGCAGTTTGCTCTTCAGCAAAACCAAATGTACCAGGATCAGTTGTTCCAAGAGCCTGTTCTATTCCTCTAAATCTAGCAGCAGCATCTTGATTACTACGGTTATGTCCTAACATATCTCGTCTAAAGTTAGCACTGATATCAAATCTTTGTGGAGCAAATCCTGTAAGAGCTAACCAATCTTGTTGTCCTTCAGACATAGTATATCCATACTTACTTTCAGCTTCACCATATCCTCTTCTTCGTGCTGCTTCATCACTCTTTTCATACTGACTACGCCTCTGCATGAACTTAACAAAGCCTGGAGTTAGTGGTTCAAGTAAACCTGTTACAACTTTCTCAGCAATAGTTCCTACATCATCTCCTTCTCTTGTATCCTTTCCTGATGCAACTTCCATTATTGCATTTGTCAGCATAGATGTTCCTACATAAGGTCCAAAAGTTCTATCTACATTAGCCATGATAGCACGATTAATATCTTCATCTGTTAAATCATCACCACCTTTTAAAACTTTTATAGCAGTTCTAGCTATAGGTTTAAAATATTCATAAGGATCAATAGGACCAAGATTTAAATAATTAAACCCTAGCCTATTATTTTTATCTTTATTTATATCACTTATAAATATTTTAGGAATATTATATTCCCACCTTGCTCCCAAATTATCAGCAGCATCTCTTTGTTCTGGAGATATGTTCATAACTTGAGCAGAATAATCTGAAAGCATATCTCCCATTACACCAACAGAAACCATACCACCAAGAGTTTTATACCCTGCTTTTTTTAATTCAGGATTACCTGATCGTATATCTTTAATAGAACCTACTAAAAGATTCTTACTTGTTCTCATAGTTTCCCAGGGAAAAGCAGCAAAATCTCCTAAAGGTGCAGCTCTTAATGCTTTTAATGCTCGTGGAACTTCACCATAGTTAGGCATCCTTGCTCTCGTTCTTTCAGCAGCTCTTTCTTCTAGCTCTCTTAATGCACTATCTCTATCAGCTTTAGGAATATTCATATTCTTAGCTCGTTGTGCTAACTCAGGATAAGCTCTCTTCATTAAACCAAGAGACTTTTCAAAGTGAAGAATTTTAAAGTAATCATCTTCAGCTTGATACATATCAAAGGGAATCTTAGCTATCTTCTTTCCAACTCTTTTAAATCCTTTATCAAATATAGAAGCTGGTCCTTTTTTAAATGCTTCTCCAGCAGTTTGTTTAATGATACTAGCTTTAACAGCAGATTCTGTAATACCTAACTCTAGTAATCTATTACTATATTTATTTATTTCTTTATCGTTCATCTTAAAAATTTTATTAGAAACATCTTCAAAAAATTTCTTTGTTCCCTTACCAGCAACAGGCAACATATATCCATTAGCCAGCATCATGATACCATTACCAACTATATTTCTTCCATGAACTGTAGGACTTAGAACTGTTTGACTAACTTGAGTACCTGCTTTTATTTTCATCCAAGTGCGTAGTAAAAGACCTAGAGGATTATCAGTTCTAAAATTAAAGTCTAGTCCTGTTTCAATAGCTTTCTTATAATTTACATCACCAAACAAACCCTTTAAAGGATTACCATCAAAACTTGCAGCAGCCTCTTTACCAACTATTCCTTCTAATCTTTTTTGACCAGCAGCTCCTAAATCCTCACCTATATCTAAAAGTTTACGATCTCTATCTAAAAGAGTTTTAACATTTTTCTCATCTAAATTTTGGATGCCTACTTTTTTTGCAGCATTTTTAACAGCTTGTGTATATCCTCTATTGCGTAGTGCCTTAGACATCTCTTCAAGAAAGTCAAGTTCTACTTGAACACTAGACATTTTCTCCATTGTTCTAGCATAATTTTTAAAAGGGTCTTTATATTCTCCCCACAACTCTCTAATTTCTGGAGGAATCTCTTTTCGTTTTTGTACTATATTGCTAGATCCTGCACCATACACATCATTCATAAACCTGCTAAATGCTCCTGGCTGCCCCTTAAATCCTAATGCAAGATTATCTACATAATTTTGTAGACCTTCCTCATTCATATCTGGATTCATCTTTTTAAACTTAACATTACCCCTTAAATGAGCCTTGACATTATTAATAATTCTATCAGCTTTTTGTTCACCCAATTCTTTTCTTAAACTTTTTAATCCTTTCCAGTTAGGATCATCAAATGTTCTGTATGCTCTATTTAAATAGATCCCATCATTAGCTTCAAATATAGCTTGTAAGCTATCTTCAGGCTTTGATCCCCCTTTAGGTCGCAGATATTTTCTAATGCCCTGAGATAACCCATCTATATCTCCTCGCATCTTTTGAATAATATCAACTGTTTTAGTCATATTCATATTCTGTAACTCTAGTATAGCAGCAGCTTTTTCGCCTGGTGTTCCTCCTAAATACTGGTTAAGAAGCCTATCAATTTCTTTTTTATTCTGCCCCCTACCTTCTCGCTTAATAGCTGTTAGAAGAGCTGTATTAGCCTGTTCAATTTCTTTTATAAACTTAGCTTTCCTTTTATCCCTACGAGATAAAGCTCTAAATCCTTCATCAAATATACCCTGCTTTGAAGTAAAGTTTCTAGCTGCAAATTTACCTAAGTCTTTAGCTGCAATACGAACATTATCAGGAGCCATACGTGAGATTTTATTTGCTCCTTTAGCAAAAGCATCTATAGATACTTTACCTGCACCTGTTAAAAAAGGTTGAAGAAGTACTGTTGCTCCTTCAAATAAAATAAGATTATTTAAAAAAGCATCAAACTTTTGACGCATCTCAGGATCTTCAGGATTTATCCTATAAGCTTCTAAAAAATCTAAAGTTTCAGGAAACATATCTGTTAGCATATTAACAGCATTTTCTTCAGGATCATCTATAAAGGTAGAGGCTACAGCAAAATCAAATCCTGTTAGTGCATTTTTCTTTAGTTTTTTTCCAAAGCTATTTTTAACAGGAGATACTTTTTGAATAGGTACAGCTTTGTTAGCTTTAGTAAGTTTAGGATTAAGAGATTTTGCACCAAGAGTTATTCCTCCCCTTGCACCTTTAATTATTCCTGCTCCAGTAAAATAACTAGCAAGAGTTCCTATCCCTTCTTCTGCTGCTCCTTGAATAGTATTAGTATCATGATAAGGATCAAGAGCAGCGTTAATATCTCGTATAGTTTCTATCCCTATAATATCATTTAAACGAGAATCTTGACCTAAATTAGTCCACCATTCTTCAGCATCATTACTTACTAACCCTAAACCATCTCCAATAAGAGTATCTAAAAATCCAAGACTTTCTCCTGCAAATCTTCCTACTGTACGCCCTACTGTTGCACCACTAGTACCTGCTTCAGAGAAAGTACGAATGTCTTCTCCCTTATCCAAAGCTTCGCCATACAGTTGTAACTGTTTTCCAAAGTCTTTTGGATCAATATTATATCCCCTGATAAACTCTCTCTTTTCTTCTGGAGATAGGTCAGGGTCTGCACTAAGTTTATCATATATCTGATGAAAACTTTGTGACCTATAATCAGGACTTAATACTAAGTCAGCCATTACTAATCTACCCTTAAAAGATCTTCTGCGTTTGTGAATACTTTTTCTGTTTTTTTCTTATTATCATCCTCTGTTACTTTTGGTTGTGATTTCTTACTAGCATCTGATGATCTTCTTGCATCTGCTAACAACCCATTTAATAATTCAGCTATTTGATTTGTCCGTAGAGAAGGTACGTTTGCCAAAATAGGTTTTAATCCCTCATCAAAAAATTGAGAATTTACAAGATCACCTTCTGTTGATCTCATATTATGTATCATCGTTCCTACCACCTTCATTTTTTCAGGATCTTCTTTCATCGCTTCAAGAAGATTTGCATTAGCATTTACAAAGTCAGCAGTCAATCCAGCTCTAGCAACAAATCTATCTAAGTCTTCTGATTCTAACTCAGCAAGAACCTTGTAAGCTCCTAACTGTTCTTTCTGTAAATCTTTTTGCGTCTTAGTAAGTTCTTTACCAGCTTCACCAATAGTATCTACTACTCCTGCTCTTTTTGCAGCAGAAGCAATTTGACCTATCATACCACCTGCACCAGGATCACGTTTACTAGCAAGCTCAAGACCACCAGAAGCTAATGCTCTAAATAAACTATCAGTATAATCTTGTTTTGCTTTATCTTTTCGTTCATCTATTTTATCTTGAGCATAAAAACTTTCTATTTCTGAACGATATTTTTCTCTTGCAGGTCCAGGTCTAGTAAATCTCTCTTTTATCTCTTCTAAATCAGCAAAGTCAGGAGAGAGAAATGGGTTAGAAATTATATTACCACCACCACCACTAGCTTCCTTCAGCAAATTTATTCTATCCTTCATCCTTTCAGTAATAGTATCTGAGGCTTCAACTACTGTATTATCTGTTGTCTCTTTAACAACAGTTTCATCTACATCTACAACTGGTGGGCGAAGAGCCTCTGGAATATTTACTCTACCTCGTGCTATTCTTTGAGTAGGATCTAGTTGACCTTTCTTTATCATATCTCTTATAGCACTTGCTCTGGATGCTGAAGTTCTATTTTTCCCACCCTCATATCCAGGTATAGTCTCTAAGTATCTATCTGCTTCTTCTATTATTTTACTAGGAAACTCCCCACCTCTAATTTGAAACATTATATCCTCAACTGATATATCTCCTAATATTTGAGGTCGAAATTGTGGGCGAGGTATATTATCTTGATGCTTTTCTAAAGAACTAAGTCCTCCTTCAATCTGTCCACCTGATTTTCTAAATGCACCCAACTGTCCAGCAACACCTGCACCTGCTGCACCAAGACCCAACAACTGTTGAGAAAGGGGAACAGCAGGAAGAGATTGAACTTCTTGCCTAAAGATATTAGGTTGTATAGGAAAGCCTCTAATAAGAGATTGATATTCCTGTAGCTGTCTTGAAGGAAATTCTTGTTCAGTTAAGAAGTCAGACAAAGCAATATCTAATGCTCTTTGATCTACAGCTTTTCTTTGCTCTCCTACAGACTGTAAAGCTCCTAGTTCTCTCATAGCTTGACCAGGAAAAGTTTGAGCAAATCCTGCAAATTGTCCTGCACCTTGAGCTTGTCTTGCTCTTTCAGCCTCAAACTGTCTTGCTGCTAGATCATACGCATCCCTTAAACCTCTGGATTGTATATCACCTAACTGTTGTTGTAAATTTCTCTGAGCTTCTGCCTCTAGTATAGCTTGTCTACTTCCACCAAAACCTCCAGTTCCTGCTGCTTGTGCTCCTATCTGTGGTAAAGTAGTTCCCTCAAACTGTCGTATAGCTTCTTCTTTTTCTAAATCTATTACATTCTGTTGAAAAGGATTGGTTAGCCTTGCCACATCTGCTGCTTCCATTTGTCTTAGACCTTGTTCAGCAGCATCCTGTGCCTGTTGTGCATAAAATGCAGAAGAAGCCATATCAGGAAAAGAACCTAAACCTGCTTGAGCTAATCCTTCAATACCAGTAAAAGCTGTTTCTTCTTCTGTAGTAAAAGGAGCAATACGTGGTCCTTCAAATAATTCAAACTCTCTACCTTCCTGTTGTGCTTTAGCTTTTTCTAAAACATCAGTAATAAAAGGTTGAACCTCTGTTGGAAACTCAGAAGTTTGACTTACAGTTTGAACAGAAGCAGGTGCTTGCTGTTTACTACCACCACCAAAAAGAAAACTCATGATAACTTCCCTTCATATACAGTTCCTATGTTTATTAATTTTATTTTTGTTTTATTAAATTCTCTCATCCAACCTTTACGCCCTATAATCTCTATACATTCACAATCATTAGATATAGCATACTTAGATAATGTATCAACCATAGAAGAAAACCATTTATGAAGTTGATTATTTTTAGATGCTAAAAATCCCCACCACAAAACTTTTTTATCAGGATACTCTATTACTTTAGTAGTAACAATTCCTTCAATATTATTAATATCTTTCCACAGTATCCATAAGATTATTTCTTTATCTTCAATTTTTTTTCTAATGGATTCTACAGTTTCTCTACCAAAAGTAGTAGGTATAACTTTTTCTAATAAGGGTTCTATCTGATCCCAAAAAGCACTCATCCCTACAGGATGTACTGCTGTGCAGTTTATGTTTTCATTAGAGATTGTAAGGCACTCCTTCCATTCATTTCAGGGGGCTGTGTTGGCCTCCCATATTTTACCATTCTAAAATCTTCTATAAAACCATCCATTTCTTTAGCCCCATCATCTGCATTACCATTTCCTATCATAGCCATAACATCAGCAGGAACTACATATTCTTTAGGACTAACTGCTGCAACTCCCCCTCTATCCAGAATAGGCATTACAACATTATCTTCCATACCATGTCCTTGACCTGGTATCTTACCCTCAAAAGGTGTTTGACTGATCCCCACTTGTTCTGATATACTAATCAAATCTTCTATACCCCCACCTTCTTGAGCAGCAATAGGTCTATAAACATCTTTTCCTCTTCCTGTACCTTCATAGAATCTTCTATCTATACCACCTCTTTGATAAAGCTCACTTATTTGTCGAGGTGTTAATCCATCAATAAAGCTAGGTCTTTTTCTTTTAAAGACATAATCTAATTCACGAGGAACATACTCTTCTCTTTCTTCTAGTTTAACTTCTTCCTGTTCTTCAGGAACTAAGAGTCCTGCACCTGCTGCCCCTGCTAATGAAGCTAAACTTGTTTTATCAAATAATCTATCTTTAAATCCATCAAGCATAGATGTTTCTGTAACTGTATCTGTAATTGTATCAGTACCCATAATATTTTGTACAGGTGAAGAACGCTCAACAAAGGGTGGCACGTTTTTACCACCTGGATAAAGTCCTGTTCTAAAACTATGTTTCTGATATGGAGTAAGAGATTCAACTAAATTTAATCCATCTCTTCGGTCTCTAAAGTGGTCCAACTCCATAGACCTCAATCGAGTATCCAAAGGAAGATCTCTAAAGTTTGCTGTTGTATTAGGATCATAAAAAGTAAAAGCATCATAGCCTTCTCCTCTTCCTGGAGGAGTAGGGGGAGAAAAAGCCTCTCTCATTATATTGTAGTCAGCTCTAGTTTGAGGCATCCCTCCACTAAACTCTCCTATAGTAGGAGGAGAATAAGCTTCTCTCATTCTATTGTAGCCAGCACTAGTTTGAGGCATCCCTCCTGTTCCACCTGCTTCTGGTGCTTTGCCATAACCAAAGGTTTCAGGAAATGCACTTCCTAAACCATAAGTTAAACCACCACCAATTAGTCCTTTTGTTAAAGCTTCAGCAGGATCTTCTCCTGTTATAATTCCTCCAAATGCTGTTCCTAGTCCTCCAGCAATAGCATTACCAACAAGAGCTGAACTTCCTAAAGCTCCTGCTATAGAAGGTCCAAGTAAGGCAGGAAAGGCTACACCAGCAATCATTGGAATAAGAGACTTTAATATACCTCCTCCTTTAGCAAACTGTGGTAAACCTGTTTCTTTATTCATGGACATAAGACCAGTATTAGCCAGGAGTTTAACCTCTGGCTTAGTCATATGAACTAATTCAGTATCCCCTTTCGTTCCTTGAAGAGCTAAGAGAGAAGCTATACCACTTTCAGGAGCATTTCTATTAATATATATTGCCATATTATGTAACCCTATTCATGTTAGGCATCGCATAAAACGATTGTGCTTTAGAAAAATCTGCGTATTGTGTATTGTCATTATTCATTTGTCCACCAGAAGGAAAGGGATCAAAAGGTTTAGTAGGTTGTTGAGCACTGTGCATCCCCAGAGGAACAGTATGTCCTTGCATAATATTATCTACATAACTACTATTCATTAATTCTTGATTAGGTGTAAATCCTTTACGTTCAAAAGCATCTTTACCAGGTATAAATGAATCCTGATTAGCTACTCCATAATCTTGTTTTTGTCTATTAATAAGACTTTGTATTCCTCCACCAGTTTGAGCAGTTACTGGAGTTCCTACATACTGACCTAGTATTCCTGCTAAAGAAGTAGGAACTTGAGATATAGTTTCTTGTCCTTCTACAACTGTAGTTGTTTCAGGTGTAATAGTAGGAGGAGAAACAGCTTGTTGAACTATAGGACTTAGTTGAGTAGAAGTAGGTCCAAAAGAACGAGATGATGGAGGTGTTGTATTAGTTGTTGGAGAACTTGATAAAGAAGAAGATACTTTACCTTGTGAAGGAGCAGTACTTTTACTAAATATATTTCCTAAACTAGATAATCCTTTACTTACACTATCTCCAATATCTTTTGATACATTTCCTAATCCTAATGCTTGACTTATTCTACCCATTCCAAAAGGATTATTTCCTTGTCCTGCCATTTCTCCTATACTTGCTGCATAACCTACTGGAGCAAGAGCAGGGATACCCATAGTCATAACATTACCAGCTATTGTTGCTGCTAACCCAAAAGGACTGTCCATCTGTCCTATATTAGTTCTGGAATGATAAGGAGTATTTATAGGGCTTTGAGCTTGAGCAGGAGTTAATCCTGTAACATGACCAAATGTACTACCTGGTTTTCCATGTACTGTTACATCCCTAAAACCTTGATCTAAAGCTGATCTTACTTTACCCTGAGTATCTCCAAAAAATCCTTTAGTCATTGATTCTACAGGATTATCTAACATAGCCTGAAAAGATGCAGGGTTTATATTGTCTCTATCATCTTGAGAAAAAAGACTCATTATACTTTCTGGAGTTGCAGTAGTATCGCCAAATCTTCCTTCACCAAAGTCTGATGTACCAGGCACTTTTCCATGTACACCTCCATAACCTGAAGGTCCACTAGGTCCACTAGGACCAGGAGCACCTCCTAATCCACCACCTATACTTCCAGAAGCAACTCCTGCTCCTATACTTGCTCCACCATGACCACCAAAAACTGCCATACTATGCTCCTCCTAAATCATACCACGCTGCTGTGGTAGCAATACTAACATAACCTTTAAACTTTCCTGCACTTGCTGCATATACTATATCTCCTGCTTGAGGTCTTCCTATCTCACTTACTGTTACTACTGCATAAACATTAGTTGCAGGTGTTGCTTCTACTTCTGAATCTCTTAAATCTAATTCATTAATAAGAGCAGCTCCCCATTGTTGTAGTAACCTATATACTTCTTCTTGAGTATATGAATCTTTTCCAGGTGTTTGTGCAAAAAATAAAGAAGGTATCTCTGGATAACGAGCCATTATCTTCTACCATCAGGCTGCATCGCTAACCTTAAAGAACCATATCTCCATGAAGTTCCTTTAGAATCACAAGATACTCTAATTTTTGCTTGCCTTCCTCTTAATCTAAAATCTACTTTTTGAGTAGTCTTACTTATATTAAATGGTCCTTTTGTTACTGCTCCATTAACAGGAAAAGACTGTCCTGTTACATCCATCGTAATATCACCATCATTAATTTCAAAGTCAGGAATAATTCTATCCATAAACATCATAACATCTCCATCTTCAATATCAAAGTCAGCAGACTCTATAAACGATGTTAAGGCTTCACCATCCCCTGTAAAAATACCAGCAGGTTCATTATCAAAAAGATAAGAATCATTACCAGTAGTTATAGTATTATCAAACGCTACTTTATCATCCCAAGTTGTCCAGATAGCTGATCCATATGTCCAATAGTTTTCATCAGGACTCCAGATAACATAACTATCACATTCTTCGTTTGCTCCTTCATTAGAAGCGTAGAGCCAGATCACCTCCTTAAATTCAGAATTAACCCCTGCATAAACTTTATCTGATTGATCTATATTTAATCTATCAAAAACATACTTACGAACTGTACAGTCTAAATTTCTTACCTGACCATCAAACATATAAAAATTATCTCTTCCCATCCATACAGCACGACCATCATAATCAACTCCTGCATGAGGACCAATTAATCCACAGTTCGTTCCCATTTGTTGAAACTTAAATGTAAAAGGAGGACCAACAAACTGCATTAACCATAAAGAATTATCTGTCCATATATTAATAGCATTACGTGATCTTACTGATCCCATAATCTCTGTTCCATCAGCAAGAAGATTTTCACCAGATGTAGAACTTACTGAAGGAGTAAAGTTATTGTAATCATTTTGATCTGACCACCTTACTAACATAGGCTGGTAGTCACCTGTTCCAAACTCATTTGTTCCTAAAGCAATAAGATGTCTATCATTAGGGGAAACAACAATATAATTAGTTGCTGTAGGGGAAGCACTTATTAAAGCAGCTCGTTCTGGAGTTGTATCAGAAGAATCAAAATAATAAATTCTTCCTCCACGCCTACAAGCAACAAGATCTTCTCCCCAATTATCTATACTCCATTGAGTAATTCTAAATGTAATATTAGAAGAAGAAGCTGGTTGATTCCAAGCTCTCATTCCTGTAGTAGATGTTCCTGCATTGTAAATTCCTGCACCATACCCTAATCCCTGAATAGCTACATTTGTTCCTGTATGAAGAAGAAATTTAGCTGTAGCTGTTCCTACATGAGAATCACTAGAACCAGCAGTTGTTGAAGCAGCAAATGAAAATTGACTATTACTTAATACAGAAACTTGGAAGGTTCCACCTGTAAGCAATATCCCTGGAGAACCACCGATTGTAGTTGCAGAAGTAAATGTAACGTAGTCTCCTGTAACTGCTCCATGTGTTGATACAGAAACTGAAACCCTAGTTGAACCTGCTGTTGTATAAAATCCATTGTTTGTTCCATCAATAGTTACAATCGCCAGAGTATTATCACCCACACTTGACTTTCCTCTAATAGGGGTAATGTCGTAAAGTGCTCCATTGTCAAATTCATAAAGCTTATCTTCAGTTCCCCAAGATGCCCTTTCAATAGTGTCATTATCACTCCATGTCTTTAAATCTCTACCAGTTCCATCAAAAGAACTAGATATTTTTTTAACATATCCCCTTAAATTTTCAGGTCTACCTTCTCTAAAGCGAACTCTATCAGTATCATACCATGATCCTTCTTCCGCATATTGAGTAGATTCCCTACGAATACCAGGAGTAAAATTTAACTTTACATTTTTTGATAAACTCGATGTCATGAGTTTTATTTACCTCTATAATCATACCAGCCAGTGGTTTGAAAAGCGTTCTTATCACCACCATCAGCAGAACCACCTGTAACTTGTGTGCGTACACCTATTTGACCTTTAAGGTCTGTCTCACATTTTATACTCCATGCAAAATCCCTTATTCTAGCATTATCTCCAAACTCTACATATCCTGCACCTCGTTGTCCTAATGATCCCATAGCTGCTGAAGTTGGTGCTGTATTAGTAGCATTATCTACAACAGAAACATCTGTCATAGAAAGAGGTCTATATACATAAGCTGCTTCTGTAAAGTAACCCCATTTAAGATGAGTAAACATAGCTTCTACAGATACAGAAACAGGCACATCAAACCCAATAGTAGTACGAGCAGTACTTCCAATATTTACTGAGGTATAAGTAAGAATAGGTTGATCTAAAAGAAAACTATCTTGAGTTTGTTTAAATTGCCTAATATTAGCACTGGCATCTGTAAGAACTGAACCAATTCTTCTAAAGGCTGTAGCACTATGATCTGAAACAAGATTGGCAGCAGTAGGTGAAGTATCAAAACCTGCATCTGCTGATCCACTTACAACGATTGCAAAAACATGGTAGGTAGTATTAGCAGCTAAAGTTAAAGAACTTGCAAGTCCTCCATTACCTGTTCCTGCTACCCATGAAGCATCAATTCTTTTTACTATTGCTGAAGATAATTCAATAGAGGAGGCATTAGTGGAGTTTCTACAAATACCTGCATCTATACCAACATCATGTTCTGTATCTCCACTATCATTAGATAAAGTTAATCCTGCTAAATAGTTTTGAGGAACAACATTAGTAAGAGCAGAACCATCTCCTGCAAAGGTAGAAGCTGAAACATTTCCTGAGAACACACCTCCTACTCCAAATACAGAAGTTCCTACACATACAGCAGAACTAAATTCTGCAGCTACACCTGATACTTTCGTAGTAAAAGAACCTGTGGCTGCAACAAGATTAGTAGCACTGAGACAGGTAGCTACATGAATGTTTGTAGCAAATAAATCTGTAGTACATACTGTTGCACCTACTGTATCAGTTTCAAAAACACTTACTGAGTCACAAATAACTGATCGTGTAGCACTGGCTTCTAATGTTAGTCCTGATCCTGCTGCTGTTTTTATTGTAATAGTAGAATCATTTTGCCTTACACTTTTATCTTTTACAAAATAAAATTTAGAAACACCAGGAATAATAAGATTAACATCTGCACTTACAGTTCCTACAACTTCTATTACCGCAGAACGTGCTTGATCTGTTGATCCATCATTAGCAGTTAGAGTATAATCAGCAGAAGAAAGAGTTACAGAAGTGTATGCTGCAATCGCATCATCAACTAACTGTATAACATTATTATTAAGAATATCACCCCAACTATTAGGGTTTTCTCCATCTGCTTGTAACTCTAAATTTATCCTAGTTGTATAGGTTGATGCCATTTTCTTCTACTCCTTAAAAATTCTATTTCATCTTCAGTGTAAGGCCACATTTATATTACTCCTACTTGTGTTTTACTACGATATTATCTAAAATGCTAACATACTTTCCCATGCCTTTGCTTGACTCAAAGTTTGCACAAACTAATATTACAGCTTCTCTATCCATCCTATTTAAAAATTTAAGAGTTTTAGAACAACATATAAATATGTAGCCTATACTACCACCACCCTTTTTTATACGTTTTAAAATATAACGCTTAATTTCTTTTATAGAGGGATGAGATTTCCAAGACATTTCTAATTCCTCTTTTACCTCTAGTAGAGCTTTATATACACAGTCAGTTTTAACAGAGTCTAAATCTTTTAAAAACTTATTTCTTGAACTAAGAGCTGTTCCTCCGAACCTAATAGTAGGAGCTATTATAGCTTTTATGTATGGCCTTATATCCTTTAATATAGCCTTAACTATTAAGCTTTGACAAAAATCTTTTTCTCCTAACATAACGACATCAGCAGAAACTGCGTCTGTTTCTTGTAATATCTCCCCTACAATCTTTACATCATAAATATTTTTACTCATAAGTTGTTCTATATTATTATTGGTCTTATCAATATAATAAGAAGAAGGCTTATCCTTTATTAAATCCTCTAAAAAACTTACTTTATGGCTCCACGATCCTTGAGGTACATGGGTTACTACATCTATGTTATGCTGCTCACACTTCTTAATATCAGAGGCAAACACTTGTTTTTTATAGTTAGCTAAGAATCTCTCATAAAATTTCTCAGTCATTCTTGATTCTTGTTGGGAATGACCTAGAGTAATTACTACTGTGTCTGCGTTGTCTTTAGCTATTTCTGCTAGAGAAAAATGTCCTTCATGTAAGTCAGCATCAGTAGGTATGACAGCTATGGTTTTACCTTGTGACTTTATTTCCCTACTATAAGATTGCATCTCCTCAACTGATTCTATTACTTTCATTTTGAATTTATAACTATATTATCTATAATACCTACATTTCCAAAAACTGCACTTACTACTATAACTGCTTTTTCACTAATAGTATCTAAAGGTTGTAATGTATTTTCAGAACACACATCTATATATTGAATACTTCCTCTTGATCTAATTACATTATTTTTTATATACTCTTTTATTTTCGTTACAGTAGGATAAGAATCTAATTCTGAAATTTCTTTTAATACTGTATATACTACTGTAGCTCTTTTTCTTTCTCCATCACTTAGTTCTTTGTTACGAGAACTAGCTGCTAATCCATCACTGTCTCTTACTAAAGGAACACCAATAACTTGTATAGATAATCCTAATCCCTCAATTATTTTTTCAAACACTTTCTTCTGATAAAAATCTTTTTCTCCACATATATCAAAGGTAGGCTGTAATTCTTTCATTAAATGTGTCCATTCCTGAATAGTTTTTTTATGACATCTAACAGGAATAATGGTTTTAATAGTATCAGTTACAAAACTAAAATCTTCATTTAAATTCCAAATAGTATCAGGAATATGAGAAACCGCATCTACACCTCTTAATTCACAAAATTTTAAATCAGATACATAAGTAGTTTTTTTATAATGATCTAAAAATTTAAAATATTTTTCAGAACTATATCTTTCATAGTGAGGCATATGATCTATAGTTACCAAAGTTTTATCAGCTACTTCATTAGCTTTAGTAATTAAAGATCCATGACCATCATGAAAGTCACCATATGTATCTATAGAGGCTAAAGTTTCACCATTATTTTTTAAGCTAGTAGAATAAGTTTTTAGTTCCTCTAATGATTCTATAATTTTCATTTACTTATAATCCTACCAAGTAACTTCTTGAGCATCTATCCAATCATCATCTAAAATAGTATGATTAAAAGTTGAAGTTTTACCTACAAGTGCATCAGCTTCTGTTTTTATTGCAGAGATATTAGGTTTATTTTTTTCTATCTTTTCCCAATTATCTAAGTCTGCTCTAAAATTAATTAGTATATCTTCTAATAATTTAGAATCTGTAAAGGTAGGCACACCTAAACTAGTAGGATAAGGCATAGAAACTACACTAGAGTATCCTTCTTTATCCACACATGATAATTTAATTTGGAGCCTTTGATTTGTAGAATCATGAGCCTCTATATTATATATATATTTCATCTAAATCTTGGGCCTCCTACCCATATAACAATCGTTTTTCTTATGCCTTTAGTAACTGGTGTAACTCTATGTAAAGTCCAACTAGGAAATGCTATAATTCTTCCTTTTTTTGCTGGCAAGACTTGGCTTTCTACTCCTGTTTTTATTTCAAACTCTCCACCTTCATAATCATCAGGATTCATTAAATGAAGAATCATACTTAATTTTCTAGGTGGTCTGGATTCTCCTGGTCCTTTATCTAAGTGCCATGAATATTCAGCTATTCTTTTATCTTCAGCAACTATATTTCCTTGATCGTCATGAGCATCAGTAGGATCATAGGTGGTATATTGAAACGGTTCATGAAACCCACTTAAATCAAAATTAAAATAACTTCCATTTAGTTGTCTACATACAAAACTTAACTTATGAATTAAAAAAGGAATGTTCTTTACTATTAATTCATCATCCATAAAGTTTACTAAACTACGCCTAATCTCTTCTACATACTCTCCCTTCACTCCAACTACTGCATATTTTTTAGGGCGAGAATCTCCCAAATTAATTATTTGTTGTAGTTCTTCTTCTGTAAACGCATCATCCCAATAAGCCCATTGTTCTTCTCCTGAACCATCAGGGGAGGGAGGCAATAACCAATTCATTTCTTCACCCATAACTCATCCCTATAGTAGCTTTCATGTGATGCTCTTTTTCTTCTTGTTAAGTTAAGCTCCTCTATTTCTTTTGTTGTCTGCTGTCTACATTTAAAATCTTTTTTTAACATACTTCTTTTAAAAGGTATAACTTGGATTAGTGGTGTACCTGCTTTTATTATACCATCAAAATAGGGCTTTTTCCAAATAAAAGGAAAATTAATATATTCAGGATACTTATCACACTCTACTATTCCTGAGATACACTCAAATTCTTCATTTCCCCTATTCATAGGTGGTAAAAATAAACAAGACCACCCTGATTTTACTTTTATCTGCCAGTAATTTAAAAACTTCATTGGATGAGCAGGATATGTAGGATGTTTAACTTTTCCTGATAATTGCTCTACCGAATGATTTTCTACTAATGGTTTATGATATGTCCACTCATAAGTTACTCCTGAACAATCTTCATTTACTTTAAAATATACATCTCCAGCTAGTGGAATAATCCAACCTACTTGCATAGCATCTAAGAAGGGAGGACATCTTTTTATGGTGCTTGCACTAAATCCTGTATTTAACTTACTTTCTAATTTTTTAAACCAATCAGGCATAAATTTTCTTGAAAGATACGGTTGAGGAATAGCACCATAATCATCTGATGCTGCTATAAATTCTATTGAGGAGGCCATGAAACTGTTACCGTTCCTCCTCCACCACTCCCCACTGTGACAGTATAATCATTTTGTTCTTTCAAAAAGTCCTCTACACTTCCACTTGTACCAGCATTACCTGAATTACCTGGATTACCTGGATTACCTGCTGAACCAGTTCCTCCTGATCCTCCTGCACCACCTGATCCTCCAGATCCACCAGGATTAGCATTACCACTTGCTCCTGTATTACCAGGATTACCTGATGTTCCTGCATTACCTGCGTTACCTGCACCTCCAGCTCCTGCTGTTGGTCCACTACTTCCACCATTACCACCAGAGTCATTAGAGGCAGAACCTGCAACACCTGATGCTCCTGATCCTCCACCAGGTCCAGTGCCTGATCCACCTCCACCACCTCCACCACCTCCTCCAGAGGTTCCAGAGTTACCTGAGTTACCTGCGTTACCATCAGCACCTGGATTTCCTGTTCCAGCACTACCTGCGTTTCCTGCTGCTCCTGCGTTTCCTGCTGCTCCTCCTGCCCCACCAGCACCACCATTTCCACCAGTGCCACCATTTCCTGCTGCAAAAGAAGCAATAGTTCCATCACCACTATGAGTCATGGTAGTAGCATTTCCTGCACTTCCACTAGAACCTGCACTTCCTGCACTTCCTGTATTCCCTGCTGAACCAGGATTACCAGTGCTTCCTGCACTTCCTGTATTACCATTATTACCTGCATTACCTGATCCCCCTGAACCTCCAGAGCCTCCTGCGGAAGCTACTCCACCAGAGCCACCTCCACCACCGCCTGATCCTCCTATACCAGGTGTGGGAGGGTTAGTAGCACCTTTAACAGTAGGATTACCAGGTGTAGGATTTCCTGCTCCTCCAGAACCTCCTGCACCACCTGATCCAGCAGGTGAGGTTCCACCTCCAGCAGAGCCACCTCCACCTGCACTTGCTCCTGATCTAGGATTACCAGTATTTCCTGATGCAGAAGGTCCAGGATTTCCTCCTGCTCCTGCGTTACCTACTGCATTATTAGAACCACCTCCACCAGCTCCACCACCGTTTCCAGCAGCACCTGCATTACCAGCAGATCCAGCACTTCCTCCATTACCTGCTGTACCTGCATTACCAGGATTACCATCACTACCTGCATTTCCTGCTGATCCAGTATTTCCTGTTCCACCAGCATTTCCTGCATTACCAGCAGAACCTGATCCACCAGTTCCAGCAATAACTACGTAATGAATACCTGGTGGCATACTAAAAGTTCCAGAAGAATTAAAAGTTTCTGAACCACCTGGTCTTACGGTAAGTTGTTGACGAAAAGTAAACACTATTTAAGTTCCTTATCCTTTTTAATATTATCTAAAGTGCGGTGAAGAGTTGCTACTCTAGCTAAGTATGTAACTTCATCTGTAGGATCATCATAGATAGTAAGATAAGTAAGAATAGGTAAGGTAGTAATTTTAGGTTCATTTTTTATCCATGTAGAAATAGGATCATAAAGTTGATTCATATCATGAGTCTTAGGATCATATTTAAGTTTCTTATAAACAATATTTAAAGAATCTAAATGTTCTTCCCATTTATCTGCTTCACTATCATTTATAAATCTATATAAGCATATATCGTCTATTTTCATTTTTTATCACCATTAAGCTGCTACTGTTGTTGCGTCAAGGAAAGAAGAAGCGGTGTAAAAACTAGTTCCTCCGTCAACAGTAAACATAGTCAAAACATCCGTTCTTCCAGATGTCGTTCCTAATCCTAAAGTGACTCCACCTGCTGTTAAAACAATGGGATCAAAAGATACCGAAGCTACAGCAGTTCGTCTAATAATCACAGTAAAGTCCTGTGCTCTTCCAGCAGGGGCAACATTGGAAAAGGCTAACGAACAATCATTTAAAAAAGTTAAATCATAAACATTGGCTTTAGATAAATCTACTGTATGAGTAGCAGAAGATACGGAAGCACTTATAACCTGCTGCTCATAAATAAAGCCTTTAATACGAGTTGTATCATCTCCTGCATCAACCTTTAAAATATCAGTAATACTGCTTGATTCAACTCTAAAATCTACATCTGCTGCTGGCTCATTAAATACAACTCCACCATTTAGCCATGCACCACCTTCTACAGATAATGTTCCTGTAATAGAGGCTGCAGTAACTACATGAAGTCTGTTAATAGTATAAGAAGCAGCAGAAGTTCCAGTAGTTATTCCTGTTAAATTACTACCATCACCATAATATTCTGATGCACAAACATTACCACTAAATTCTGCTGCAACTCCTGATACCTTTGTAGTAAAAGAACCATGAGGAGCTACAAGAGAAGTAATAGATGCAGCCGTAACCACACCTAACTGATTTACTGTAAAGGAGGCTACTGATGTAGAAGCAGAAGGTAAATTAGTTAAGTTAGAGCCATCACCATAATATTCAGAGGCACATACATTTCCTGAAAACTCAGCAGCTACACCTGATACCTTTGTAGTAAAAGAACCATGAGGAGCTACAAGAGAAGTAATAGATGCTGCAGTAACTACTCCTAATGTATTGATAGTCATTGAAGCTACTGAAGTAGCAGCAGCTATGTTAGTCAGGTTAGAACCATCACCATAAAATTCTGAAGCACATACATTCCCACTAAACTCAGCAGCAACCCCTGATACTTTAGTGGTAAATGATCCTGTGGGAGCTACAAGATTAGCTAAAGAAGCACAAGCTTTAACTTCTAATACTTGAATTGAAGCTGCTGTTACAACATGAAGTCTATTAGCTGTAAAAGAATCAATGGAAGTAGAAAATAAAGCAGCAGATACACTTGTAAGATGAGCACCACTTCCATAAAAACGAGTGGCACAGACATTCCCTCCAGAGTGAATATTCCCTGTAGCAGAAATATTTCCATCTACTTCTACAGCTCCTGTAGATCGTATAGCTGTAGTAGAAAGTTGCATCGCAGAGTTTGCTCCATCACCACTTTGAATAGTTTGAGATGTTGCACATACTCCACTATTTGTAGATACACCAACTTTTAAAAGCTGTTTGTATGTATTCGCAATTTGTTTACCAGTTAGTTGTGTCATATCAGATTCCAATAATTCGTTTCATCTTCCCAATTAACATTTACATTCTCCCATAAAAGATTTCTGCCTCCAGGTAAGGGTTCTGGTCTAGGATTGGGAATATTAGGATTATCCCTTACATCTGGAACTTTGTTTTGGGGATTATTTTTTAAATCAAAAGCCCCTTCAAAATCTTCTGGACATACTAACAACCCATAACTATTAAGTTGCATTACAGCATGTTTGTATCTCCAACCACATATATCACATATAGCCCATGAATTTTTTCCACTTGCCATAACTCTTTCCTAATACCAACGTAGTCTAGGCTTAATATACATAGATACTCGTTCTCTATTTTCTTCCATAGCTCTACTTAAAAGTTCTTCGTAATTTTGTTTTAACATAGCTATGCGTGATTCAGGTACACCTGGTCTTTTCATTCCTAAATAATAAGCTAGTCCACAAGTAAGAGGAGGTAGAAAATATTTAGGAACTTCTGCATTTTGTATGGCTGATTGATTGACATCTTGTATCTCACTGATAGTTTCAATTTTTAATACATCAGTAGAGTTTTCAGGAATAGGCCATAAAGAAACAGTAGGATTATCTAAATTACGTTTTACAGTAAATTGACTAGCCCTACCTGTTTGACCTTTTCTAGGAATAAGTTGATATTCTTCAAAAGAAATTCTTTGGGCTTGTAAATCTACTTCATCTCTATTAACTACTAATTCCATTACATCTAAAATATTATCACTAAGATCATAACTTGTAACACTTGAAGTAACAGTTACCAAAGTAACTGCTGTAGTCCATAAAAATACGCCACGATTTTGCCAATCTCTTAACATCAAGTTTATAGAACGCCTAGCAGAGGCTGGTTCGTGACCTAAAATTTGTTCGCCACCAACCATCTCTGAGGCTTCTTGTATTACTTCATCAATGTCAAGATTAAAATTATATGTACCTGAAACAGCCATAACTAATCCTTATACGTTAATCTTTCCTCCACCTCTAGGCTTACGTTTCTTACTACCGAACTTACCATAAGATTCATCCCTAGAAGCTTTTAGTTGAGCAGGAGTTCTTTTCTTGCGTCTACGCATAGCAATAGATTCATCCTTACGATCTTTATAACCTTGTTGCTTTTTACGAGCAGAGGTTTTTGCTTTACCTTTGCCTTTATTTCTATTAGCTTGATTTGCTCTACTTGGTGAAACTCTTCCTGGCATTTTTTTGCCTCCTTTTTTTCCTGCGGTTGATAGTGCAATCGCTATTGATTGTTGTATAGGTCTACCTTCTCTTTTTAAAATTCTTACATTTTCAGAAATAACTTCTTCTGAAGTTCCTTTTTTTAATGGCATTACCTACATCTCCATCTTTTTCTAGCTTGTCGTAATCTACTATTAGGATTCTTAGCAGCTTTAGGAAACTTTTTCATTTGTCCTGCTGATCTTGCACAATAACTTTTTCTTCGTGTAGCTCTTTTACCTGTAGGTTTTTTTTCAGTAACAGCAGTTTTAAGTTTACTTCCAGGATTTTGTCTACGATACTTGGCTACTCCTTTAGCACTTAACCCTGCACCTGACTTAGTAGGGCGTTTGTATCCACCCTTTATAGTCAATCCTTTCATGTTACTTTTTTTTCTAGCCATTATTATGTCCTATACTTTGCAACTTTTTTAGCAATTCTAGCAGGTTGTTTTACAAACTGTTTACCTTGTTTAGTTCCCTTACGTTTAGCTTTAGTAGTTGCTGCATACTCTTTAGGAGATAAAGCTTTAATGGCTTTTTCAGGTAAGTATCTTTCACCTGTTTTACCAGATGGTTTACCTGACTTAGTTTTCCATTTTTGTTTACTCCATTTAGAAAGTTTATTAGACTTTTTCTTTTTACCTGAATATGTGCCACCTGCATCCTTATAATACTTTACAGCTAGTTGCATAGCTCGTGCAGAGTGTTTACCACCCATCTTAGCTTTTGCTCTGGCTTTAGCTGCAGCCCATTTTTTAGGATCACGTTTAGTAGCAGTTGACATTTAATGTTTCCCTGTTGCTCCCCAACCACGTTGAGCAGCACCTACACCTTTAGGTCGAGAACTTTTTATCTGACCACCACCTTTTCTAAATTGCATTTCTAAACTTTTCTTTTTAGTAGGTGATACAGCTAAATCATCTGTAGAATATACTAAATCTTTTCTCTTTTCTCTAGCTTGTTTAAGTTTTTTTAAAACTTTAGGATCTTTAAACTTTCGTTGCATAGCTGAAATTTCTTTACCTGTAAATTTCATAGCAATATCTGAAGAACTCATTTTATCTATAGCTGTTTTACGAGCAGGAGTTGAAGGTAAAAGCCTTTTTTCAGTAGCCTCTACTTTATCTGCTTGTACTCCACGTTTAGCTTTTTTAGCTTTAGATGTTGCTTCACGTTGAGGACTTGTTGCTCGTTCAAGCTTAATTATTGACTTCTCTTGTGGAGGCTTTTTTCTTGCTCTTGTTTTTTTTGCTCCTCGTGCAACTGATTTTATTAAACTGCCTAATGCCATAATAATCTCCTTTATCTTTTTTTCTTAGAACCTACTACACAACCTCCACCTCTTAAAGCTTGTCCAGTACCTCTACCTATTTTACCACCCTTTTTACGAATTTCAAAACCACCCATTTTAATAAGGTCTTCTTCAGAAGGAACAACTCCTCTACCAGACAAGCCCATAGCTTCTGCTGTCATACTACGAGGATCAGCAAAAGTACCTGTATCTTTAATTCTACCACCACGAGTAATTCCCTGTAATCCTGCCATTACTCGTCTACGCTTTGCAGCAGCAGATTGTTTTTGAGGAGGGGGAGTTTTAGAACGAGGGAATCCAGCCTCTACTTGTTGACCAGCTACAGAACTTCTACGAGGAGCATCTACCATTGTTCTTCGCATAGTAGAAGAAGAAAGAGGTAGATTTTGCAAGTCTTTATAATGTTCCTGAAGAAGCTTTTGATATTCTTTTTCCTCTTTCCTAGTACGTTTAGGAGCAGTTTTTTTCTTTTTCTTAGGAGGTTTTTTTTGACCTTTAGCTTTTCTTTTTCTTAATTCAGGAACTGTAATACCTAACTCTTTAGCTTTTTCTTTTTCAGCTTTAGTACCAGGTTTACGACCTCTTTTAGATTTACGACCAGGTTTTTTACCAGCTTTTGCAACTTTTGTTCCTGCTTTAATTAATCCTGATACAGCCATAATCTTAATCCTTATATTCTATAATCTTACCAGGCTCAAAATCAACTACAACATCTGCTTCAGGTCCAACAACATCTGGTCCTTTTCGTGCAGCCCCATAACCCTGACCTGTTGGCTTACCAGTAAATGACTGAACAAAGTCATGACAAGCCTCCTTGCCTTTAGGAGTATTAGGGTAATTTCTAAATCCTACTACTGGCATCTAACTTCTCCTCATTTTTTTAAGTGTTAAAGCAAGCCTTGCTCTACGAGCATTTGCTCCATCTCCTTTTGCAACTTTCTTTAGTTGACTTATAGGAATTGTTTTTCCTTTTTTAACTCCTAAAGATTTTCTTAGTGCTCCAGGTTTTTTAATTGCTTTTTGAATCCAATTCTTATTTTTTTTCTTTTTACTCTTTGCCATTTTAATCTCCTTCGGAATACTGGCTCTACTAATAGCCATTAGACCTGACCACCCTTTTTATAACCTTGCATAACTTTACTACGAGGACCAATCATTCCACCTCCACGCTTATAAGTTTTTTTAGGTCTTTTACGAGGTTTAGGTGGATCTTTAGGAGGATTACCTCTTTTCTCTAATTCTCTAAGATATTTTTCTTGGTCTTCTCTTTCTTCACCCTCTAGTTCTTCAGGGTTTGGTCCTCTTGTAGCCATTTTAATTACTCCCCTTTATTAATGGATCGTCAGCACCTACAGGACTGTATGGTGTATTCATATCATCCTGTCTAGTTCTTCTTGCTTGGTTACGCAACCCATCAATAGCTGCGGTATATTCTGATTGCCATGCTTGAATATCATTAAAGCTTTTCATAAAAAAAGATGCTTCTATCATACTTGCATAAAATAGAGCATCATAACAAAAGTCACTATAATAATTATTAGGGGCAACAGAACTTAAAGTTGTAGGTCTATTAACATGAGCTATCTGTCCATCTAATGTAGAAACAGGAGTAGGAGCGATTAGAACACTAGAGTTCGTTCTCCTAGCATAATACTTAGGAGTTCCTACTGAAGTACTTACATAAGGCCAGTAGTCATGTATAAATTCATCAGTTCGTTGTAGAAGACTTGTCCTTTCCCCACTTACCATAACATTAAAATTTTTAACAATTCTAGTTCCAGATGGTAATGAGACATAAGGATTATTTGCAGATACAGCTATAGATGTGAAAGTTACTAAACCGTAATCATCTAAATCTCTAGTTAAACGATTTTCAGCTTTATTTACAAACTTACTAATATGATTACTAAATTCAGTAGAATCATTTTCAGCAGTATCTTGAATATCTGCTACAAGATAAGTATAGTCAGCCATGCGGTGGCCTCCTTACTAACCGTAAAAAACAGTAATGGCAGTAGCTGATGCAGCAGCCGAAACTTTTACAACACCTCTAACTCTTGGTCCAATATCTCCTAAATAAATATCGGTAGGTGAGCCAGCTTCATCTGTCCATTTTACAGCAACTCCAGCACTTCCAGATGCTCCACCTTTGGCAATAATTTGTTTTTCACCTGTAATTAGACATACACCATCAGTATCTCCATTTGAATGAATAGCATAAATTCTAATAAAATCATTCATAGTATTTGTACTATTTAAAGTTACAGAAGTTGTAATATCTACTAAAATACCACTTCCAGTTCCTCCAGCATCTACAGTTGCTGTCTTAATATTTGAAGCCATAGTTTACTCCTTAAAAGTAGAAATAGAGTGAAGAGAGAATACTATCTCCCTCCACACTATTATATTAAGATTAACCTTGATTACCGAAGTACCCTCTCCAATCAGACCAACCAAAGCTGTAACGCTCACGAGCCTTAAATCGAAGATTGCCAGTATCAAAATCAGGTTCCATCTTAGTTTGTAATGGAGTCCTGTTAAACATCTTAGCACCGTTAGGAACATTAGTCTTAACGAACCAAGCGTCTGTATCAGTAAATCTACGGTTAATGTACACTCCTTTTGGAAGCATAGACATACTCTGAATAGAGTTAATGTCATTCCAACCAGAAGGATTGGTAACAGCAGCAGCCATAGCTCCACCCTCACCAGATGCTGGTAGATAAGTAGAGTTAAGAATAGAATTAGAAGTAGCCCAATTATCAGGAGCTACGTGCAAAGAAACTGCTGCACCCCCTGTAAGAATACCTCTATCATCCTTAATCTTTTGAATGGTTGTCAATGCAGCTTCCAATGAGGAGAACGAAAGGTCAGCAGCAGCCAAAACATTTGACTGATTGCCATCTCCTACTGTTGGATGAGCTGCAGAAAATAATGGCACACCATCACCACCTGCATAAACAGCAGCAGCGTTGAAACCATTATTAAAGACATCTGCACCTTTAACCTGTTTAGTATTTGCCATCGCACGAGCAAGACCTCTTGCACGTAGTTTAGCAAATGTATCATA
>Ga0114932_10000605_pt1 | contig 42257 bp, 36 predicted proteins | sample 2SBtaG_2_FD_87286 | JGI IMG/M metagenome (GOLD analysis project Ga0114932, IMG submission 87286) | Deep subsurface microbial communities from Kolumbo volcano to uncover new lineages of life (NeLLi) - 2SBTROV12_ACTIVE470 metaG | ecosystem: Environmental > Aquatic > Marine > Volcanic ...
CCTTCATCACCGACAGAAGTATCATGCGCATTTTCTACGAGTAATGTCTTTAACTGTTGATAAGACTCTACGACCCAACGTAGTCCTTCACGGAAACTTTCTGCACCAACAGGGATGAGCATAAATTCTTGAAAATCAACAGAGTTAGAAGCATGTGCTCCTCCATTTAATACATTGCACATTGGAACAGGAAGAACATATGGATCGTTATTGTCAGTAGTACTTATGTGACGAAAATATTCGTAGAGTGGAATTTCCAAAGATTGAGCTGTCGCTTTAGCAACGCTTAATGAAACACCTAATATTGCATTTGCGCCTAATTGCTCCTTATTTTTGGTTCCGTCTAAGTCGATCATTAGGTGGTCAATATTGTTTTGATCTTGTGGATCTTTATCAATCAATAAATGATTTATTTCTGTATTTACATTTTCTACCGCCTGAAGTACTCCTTTTCCCTTGTAACGACTGCTACTAGAGTCTCTTAATTCAACAGCTTCATACGCACCAGTACTAGCTCCACTTGGGACAATTGATCTCCCGATAGATCCATCACCTAAAATAACATCGACCTCGATGGTTGGATTTCCTCGTGAGTCCAACAATTCTCTAGCAAAAATTTTACGGATTATCAAAATACCTCTTATCTATGAAGGCAATTCAATTAACTAGCACGTGGGTGTACGTTTTCATAAACCTCACGTAAATGTTGATCTACTAATTGTGTATAGATCTGAGTAGTTGACACATTAGCGTGCCCTAATAACTCCTGAACATCTCTGATAGATGCACCACCACGTAATAAATGCGTAGCAAATGAATGGCGAAGTGTATGTGGTGTAACGTGTGATTCGATGCCAGCTGATTTTGCATAGTTTTTTAAAATGAGCCAGAAACCTTGCCTAGTCAGTCTTTCCCCACGCCTATTTACAAATAAGGCTTTTTGTAACCTAGCTTTCAGGAGAATATTTCTTCCTTGATCAAGGTATGTATTTAATGCATCGACTGCTTTTTCATGTACAGGTATTGTTCGTTCTTTCGCACCTTTGCCTACGCATCGAATATAGGCTGGGTGAGGCTTAATATGTAAACTATCAAGGTTCAACGAGACTAATTCTGTCACTCGAACTCCGGTCGCATACATTAATTCCAACATTGCAGCATCGCGAATAGACTCAGGCGTTTCAAGTTTCAAAGGCTGAGAGAGAAGTAAGTCTACATGTTGCGGGCTAAGAGGTTTAGGGATTACTTTTTGTGGTCTGGGTGAGTTCAAATTTGTAGTTGGATTAGATTGCAGATCTCCAACATCAATTAGATACGTACAAAAAGATTTCAGTACGGCTATTTTTCTAGCAACTGTCGACTTGGCGTATTGCCTCTCATTAAGTTCAGTTAAATAATTGATTATTAGTTCCCGAGAAATTGTGTTTTCATGATCAACAGTAATTTTCGCTTTTTCAGCAAATTTAACCAAGCCATTTAAATCATTTCTATAAGCTTCAATTGTATTTCTTGGAGAACCTCTTTCTGCTGATAAGTAATGTAAAAACTCTTCAATTCGTTTTAGCATTATGTCAGTCCTAACCGATCTATTACATTGCACAAATATTTATGTCTCTCCTAATCGCAGTATACATGTAAGATTTGCAATGCACCCATTTTTTTAATTATGTGAAAACTGTATGAATCTTGCATTGCCAAAGATTTATCTTACAGTGATTTTAAAGGTACATTTTTATGTTTTTTGCTAAATTAATTGAAAATCCCTCGGTTTCTGCTAAATCTTCTATTGTTGCTTCTCGCATCGCCTTCATGCTTCCGAATTTCTTATAGAGAGCTTTTTTACGCTTTGGCCCGATACCTTGTATTGAATCTAATAGTGATTTTTTCGAATTATTATTTCTCAAAGATCGGTGGTAATTAATTGCAAAACGATGTGCTTCATCACGTATACGTTGTATAAGGTACATCGCTTGAGAAGAAGCAGGTAGTTCAATAGGTTCGGATTGATCTTTTATAAATAATTCTTCTTTTTTCTTAGCTAAACCACATACAGGTATGTCAGATAATCCAAGATCTCTCATTACATCTAGTACAACACTCAGCTGACCTTTGCCTCCGTCAATGATGACTAGATCTGGTAACTTCACCCAAGAATCACCATCATCATTTTGCACACTAAGTGTTATTTTTTTTTCTAGATTATCAGCAATTTTTGTGAATCTACGTTTGAGTAATTCTTGCATCGATGCGAAATCATTTTGACCATCTACAGACTTGATCTTAAATCTTCTATATTCTGATTTCACTGGTTTGCCTTTATTGAATACAACCATTGAACCAACAGTATTTGTGCCTTGTATTGTAGAAATGTCATAGCATTCGATTCTTTGAGGTTCTTCAGGTAAATCTAAGCTTACCTGCAGTAGTTTAATTGCATCCTCTGTTTTTTGAGTATCAGACACCCACCTTGCATGATGCATGGCCATTGATTCTAATGCATTTTTTTCTGCAGTTGTTACGAGTGAACGGCGGTGCCCACGTTTGGGAATGATTATGTTGACCTGTGTTTTTTTGTGTGTGCGTAACATTGACTCGAGTTCTTCCATATCATCGGGCGTATAGGGAAGAATAATATTTTTTGGAATATAATTTGCATTTTCGTAAAACTGACTTAAAAAAGCAGTTAATATTTCGCTATTTGTAGCATTCTCAGTTCCCATTAGCATGAAGGAGTCAGTGTCAACTATCATGGTGCCTCGGGCAAAAAATACTTGGATACAGGTTTCATTATTTTCTCTAAACACCCCGAATACATCAGCATCTAAAGGGATAGTCGTGACCATTTGTTGTTGATTTTCGTGTAATTTTTCTATTGCTTCTAATTGATCTCTAATGCGTGCAGCTTTTTCATATTCAAGATTTTCAGATGCATTTTTCATTTCATCAATAAGTCGCGATTCAACCTCCTTTGATTTGCCATCTAGAAATAGGATCGTCGATTGAATAACTTCATCATATTCATCTTTGGTGCAGTAGGAAGTGCATGGTGCTATACAGCGATCAATAAAATAATCTAAGCAAGGCCTGTCATCAGTACCGGTAATTTTTTTCGTACAAGATCTCCATGGAAAAAGTTTGTTTACAACGGCTAAAGATCTTCTTACAGATCCAGGAGATGCATAGGGACCAAAATATTTTGCCCCATCTGAATCGATTCTTCGCGTGATAGTTACTTGAGGCCATTCATTCTGAACATCAACTTTAAGATAAGGATAGTGCTTATCATCTTTTAACCTCACATTGTGATGCGGTTGATGTCGTTTTACGAGTGTGGCTTCTAAATGAAGTGCTTCGGTAGCAGTTTCTGTAATTATGTGTTCGATATCAGCAATTTGCTTGCTTAAAATTTGGACTCGTGGTTCCAAAGATCTTGCTGATCCAAAATAAGAACGGACACGTGATCTTAACTTACTGGCTTTCCCTATATATATAATTTCACCAGCAGTATTTTTCATAATGTACACACCCGGAGAATTGGGTAGTGTACTGACTTGATGCCGTAGATTATTTATATTCACACTAATAGCATAACTCTTTATGGATAGGTCGAAAAAATAATGAGTAATAAAATCTCTTTTGAATGTCTAGAGCTCACATCGGATAAAGGAGTGATTCATGCCAAATTTTCGAATCCCCCTTTAAGTACTGCTGCTGTGTTAATGGTTGGTGGTGGTGATGGTGGTTTTGATGGACCTGCTTCAGCTATATATCCTTCTTTGGCAGAAAATTTGTACGGTAAAGGTGTTGCAGTTTTATTGTTGGATTATAGAATTCATAGTTTTCCAGGAAATCTCGAGGAAGCTATTCATGATGTGCTTGTTGGTATTCATCATTTATTAAAGATGGGAATAGATAATATTGGTTTAGTTGGTCATTCTTTTGGTGGTGCAGTAGTTATTGAAGCTGCCGTACGTGAGCCGATGATAAGTAGTATTATTTCTTTAGCATCTCAAACAGCTGGGGCATTAAATGTCAAACAAATTTCACCACGACCTATATTATTTGTACACGGTTTAGATGATATAAGATTACCTCCAGATTGTTCACGATATCTTCACAGTATTGCGGAAGAGCCAAAAGAATTGGTGCTTTTTGAGGGTGCTACTCATAGTTTAAGGCAATGTCGTGAAGACCTATTAATTTTGTTATTTGAATGGTTTGAGAAAAACTTAATATTTTAAAAAAACAATATTAACTAACGAACCTGTCACACTTTGGTATTTTCTGGAGTGAATCAATATTTTGGATTAGGTATTGGATTTTGCTGATTCACGCATCTTGGAACTTTCATGCTTCAAGATAGGGATTAGTTCCTTACCGTAATCGATAGCATCTTGGTATGGATCCCAGCCGCGAATAAGTACAGTACCTACTCCCAGTTCATAATATTTTAGAAGTGAATCAGCTACTTGTTCTGCCGTGCCAACTAGCGCTGATGTGTTTCCCGATGCTCCAGTAGCTGCAGCGAGAGGCATCCATAAACGTTCGTCATGGAGGTCCGATTCATTAGCAAAGTCAAGAAGTCTTTTTGAACCAATTGAAGTTCTCTTGCCAATAGGATTCACTGCCAAATTAGATTCAACTGAATTTAGGAATTCTCTCGCTTTATCCCATGCTAAGGCCTCCGTATCTTCAATTACTGGCCTAAATGAAACACTGAATTCAAGGTGTCTTCCATGATTTGCAGCACGCGTGTTCAGGTCTTCGATCTGTTGCTGGATGGCTACTCTTGGTTCACCCCAGAACATATATACATCAGCTTGACGGGCTCCGATGTCGAGGGCAATGTCGGAACTGCCTCCAAAGTAGATAGGGATGGAAGGTACTTGATGTGATTGCACCGAGCTCGAAGCATTCTCAAATTGGTAGTACGTACCACTATGATTGAATGATTCCTGCGAGAGTGCTTTGCGGAATACGGTGAGATATTCGTCTGTACGACGGTAACGATCATCGTGTTCAAGATAGTCACCATCTCTTCTTTGTTCTGCATCGCTTCCACCGGTTATGAAATGTACCCCGATGCGTCCACCTGTGAAGATGTCAACTGTTGATGCTCGGCGAGCAGCCAGTGTTGGCACAACAAAACCAGGGCGGTGTGCAACTAGAAATTTTATATGCTTGGTAACCGCTGCAGCTGCCTGTGCTACAGCAAAACTATCTGCTGAATCTGATCTATATCCAACCAACACAGCATCAAAGGCACTCTTTTCATGAGCTTGAGTGAAGCGATTGAGGTAATCTATATCGATACCACCTCCTATTATGGAGACAGGTGTCTCACCTTTGCTTGGGTTTGCTCCAATCATCCCGACGACATTGAGCGACATAATTTCTCCAGTCATGAGCTAATGTTGAGTTAGTCAACCATATTTGATGACAATTTGTGAACATCTTAGGTATTGATGATGAAAAAGTAAATGCCTTATAACTCGATGGTATATTTGAATTTTTAGTGGGATAGAAAACAAAGATTTTGCATTTTGATATAATTTACTTGTTCTAATGAAAGAAAATTTGAATTAGTTATTTGCAAGATTTTTATTTCATACGTGACATATGGAACACTTAACGATTGGCTCGAAGAAGGATTTACTGAATATGCCCAGAAGTCAAACTGAGATACAAAATTTACAGTTCCACCGTCAAGGTGTTCCTCATATTTGGAGTAAAGGTGAGGGTGTTTGGCTGTTTAACGAAACCGGCGAGCGATATTTAGATGCATCAGGTGGACCCATGGTTATGAACATAGGCCACGGTCGATCCGAAGTGGCTGAAGCAGCGCATAAACAGATTAGTGAACTCGCTTACACGATGCCTGGTTATGCTGTCGAGTCACGTTTGGAGCTCACGGATCGTATCCAGAAACTCACTCCGAATGGCATGGATAGGATTTGGTATGGAAGTGGAGGCTCAGAGGCAGTTGAGGCAGCGCTGAAATTTTCAATACAGGCACAACAGATTTTTGGTAATCCAGATAAATTCAAAATACTTGGTCGACGTAATGCATATCATGGAAGTACATTGTTCACTCTTTCAGTAGGAGACTTTCCAGAGCGCAGAGCTCCCTACCTTAAGCTTTTGCCGGATGTTGTCCAAAATATTGAACCAGTCGCTGACTGCAACTGCTATCACTGTCCGTTACAGCTTGAGTTTCCCAACTGCAAACTAGCTTGTGCAGATGATCTGGAAGCTCGAATTCTGGCCGAAGGTCCTGAGACCGTGGCAGCATTTATTGCTGAACCAATAGTCGCGGCTGCAGCTGGTGTAGTAGCCCCTCCAACAAATGAATATTTTTCCAAGATTAGACAAATTTGCGACAAATATGAAGTAATATTTATTGCTGACGAAGTAGTCACTGGTTTCGGCCGTACGGGACTTCCATTTGCGTTTCAATACTGGGATGTATTACCAGATATTGTAGTGTTTGCAAAAGGTGTGGCTTCTGGGTATGCACCGTTAGCGGGCTTCATCGTGCAAGATGAGCTAGTTGATCAATTCGATGCAGTTGGAGAACGCTTCAATACTTTGTTTACCTATTCAGAGCATCCTGTTTCTTGTGCCATTGGCGCAAAAGTACAGCAGATAGTTGCAGAAGAACATTTGATAGAGAGATCGGCTCAAATAGGAGATTATTTGGAGAACAGACTCGAAAGTTTGAGTTCGATTCCTATCGTAGGTGAATTAAGAGGTCAGGGAACTTTGAGAGGTATTGAGATAGTTGCCAATCAGGAGACTGGTGATCCATTTCCTGCCGATCTCAACATTGCAAACGATATTCAAAAACATCTCTACAAGCGGAATATTCTTCATTACTTGGGCTACTGGCGAGATGAATTGGATCAGGGTGCACAATTGATTTTGGCACCACCTTTTATTATCGAGGAAGCTGAGGTAGATTTTCTTATCGATACTTTGGGTCAAGTACTTCACGAGCGCGGTAATGCCTACAAGAAGATGGTATAAATTACATCAGCAAGTAATGTAAGGGAGGTTGATATATGGCGCGCTCGGGAGGATTCGAACCTCCGACCTCTGCCTCCGCAGGGCAGCGCTCTATCCACTGAGCTACGAGCGCACGTCTTGGTGCCGAAGGTGAGACTCGAACTCACATGGGCAAAAAGCCCACTGCGACCTGAACGCAGCGCGTCTGCCAATTCCGCCACTTCGGCCTAACTCTTCGTAACAGAATCATACCAGCTAAATGTATCAAAAAAACATGTAACTTTTTTCACATTGCTTTTATTAATAGTTAAGAATATTTGACAACATCAATAAAACTGCCAAGATACAATCGATTGATCTTAAATTCTTGTGGAAGGGATTTTTTTATGGGTAAGACGTTAAATAGCTTTAGTTCACGGTCAACCATTTCTCTCGATGGTCAAGATCTGACAATTTACAAGTTGAGCATCTTGGCAGAATCTCTAGGCATTGCTATAGATCGATTACCATTTACAATGCGCATTCTTTTAGAGAATTTATTACGATTTGAAGATGGTTCTAGTGTTACGAAAGATCAAATAAAAGCAATTGCCAATTGGGATCCTTCAGAAATTCCTAGTACAGAAATTGCTTTTAGAGTCTCTCGTGTTTTGTTGCAAGATTTCACAGGTGTTCCTGCGGTTGTAGATTTGGCATCGATGCGTGATGCAATTGCTGAAATGGGTGGTAATCCAGATAAAATTAATCCTTTACAACCAGTTGATTTGGTAATTGATCATTCCGTTCAGGTTGATGCCTTTGGTACAAGTGATGCATTTATTACCAATGTTCAAAGAGAATACGAACGAAATATTGAACGGTATCAATTGTTAAAATGGGGTCAGCAGGCTTTTGATGGATTCCGAGTTGTGCCTCCTGGGACAGGCATAGTACATCAAGTGAATCTTGAATATTTGGGTCAAGTCGTGATGACTAATGATGAAGGAGAGCTTTTCCCAGATACTCTTGTTGGTACAGATTCGCATACTACCATGATCAATGGGCTTGGTGTTGTTGGATGGGGTGTTGGAGGAATTGAAGCAGAAGCTGCCATGCTTGGACAGCCTGTTTCGATGTTAATTCCTCAAGTTTTTGGTGTTCGTCTTGTAGGTGAATTACCTGAAGGTGCTACAGGAACCGATTTAGTGTTACGTGTTACTGAATTGCTACGTCAAAAAAATGTAGTTGGAAAGTTTGTAGAATTTTATGGTCCTGGGCTTGGTAATTTGTCACTTGCTGCGCGCGCAACAATTGCCAATATGTGCCCAGAGTATGGCGCTACGGTCGGATTTTTTCCTGTTGACGAAGAAACGCTTAATTATTTACGGTTTACGGGAAGACCAGAATCACTAATAAAAAGAGTTGAAACCTATACTAAAGAACAGTTTTTATTCAGAGGTGAAGAAACTCCTGATCCAGAATTTAGTGATTCTATCGAAATTGATCTTTCAACTATTGAACCAAGTATTTCAGGACCAAAACGGCCGCAAGATCGTATTTCTCTTCGGATGGCAAAGGCTGCATCTGAGAGAGATATAGCAGCAGAAGTTGAAAATGGTGCAGGTACAGAACCTGTAGAGATTTCAGTTGATGGATCCTCTTATGATTTGAAGAATGGTGCAGTTGTCATTGCAGCTATAACAAGTTGTACAAATACCTCGAACCCTGAAGTAATGGTTGGTGCTGGTTTATTGGCTAAAGCTGCTGTTGAAGCAGGCTTACAAACTCCAGAATGGGTAAAAACTAGTCTTGCACCAGGATCAAAAGTTGTAACTGACTATTTGGAGCAAGCTGGACTGACTCCTTTTTTGAATAAATTGGGGTTTGATTTAGTTGGTTATGGATGTACTACTTGTATAGGAAATTCAGGACCACTTCCTGAAGAGATTGAAACAGCTGTGGATGACGGGCACCTTGCTGTTGCAGCTGTATTGTCAGGGAATCGTAATTTTGAAGCACGTGTTCACAATAAAGTTAGATCTAACTATCTAGCCTCTCCACCACTAGTTGTCGCTTATGCTCTTGCTGGTACGACACAAATAGACTTGTTTAATGAGCCCATTGGTACTGGATCTAATGGTCCAGTGTACCTAAGCGATATTTGGCCTTCACAGCAACTTGTACAGGAAACTGTTGCTTCTTCAGTGCAACGTGAAATGTTTGAAACAGAATATTCAGACGTTTTCCGCGGTGACGATCAATGGTTTGAGTTGAGCGGTGCAGAAGGTAAATTATTTCAATGGGATCCAGATTCGACCTATGTTCGGCGGCCTCCATTTTTCGAAGGTTTATCTCGTGAGCCAGGATCGTTAAGTAATATTCGCGAAGCACGAGTTCTTGCTGTCTTAGGTGACTCAGTCACTACAGATCATATCTCTCCGGCTGGTGCAATAGCGAGACAAAGCCCTGGTGCAGAATATTTGGATCATAATGAAGTCCCTCAAAGTGGCTATAATACTTATGGTTCTCGCAGAGGTAACCATGAAGTCATGATGCGAGGGACATTTGCGAATGTTCGCGTAAGAAATCACCTTGTCAGTCGTGAAGGAGGGTGGACTAGATTTTTACCTGATGGCGATGAAATGACTATTTTTGATGCATCCGCTCGATATCAAGCAGAAAACACCCCGCTTATTGTTATTGGGGGAAAAGAATACGGATCTGGTTCTTCTCGAGACTGGGCAGCGAAAGGACCAGCATTATTAGGTGTTAACGCTGTGATTGCTGAATCTTTTGAAAGAATTCACCGTAGTAATTTAGTTGGAATGGGAATATTGCCGTTAGAATTCAGTGATGGAGAAAATCTTGCTTCATTGAATCTAACTGGTTTGGAAAGGTTCGATATTTTAGGTATTTCTGATGCTATACAGCCAAAACAAATATTGGAAGTATTAGCTATTTCTGATGCAGGTGTTGAATCACGTTTTAACGTACTATGCCGGATTGATACTCCTGTTGAAGTGGAATATTATCGCCACGGGGGGATACTACAATACGTTCTGAGACAACTTCTAGACTAAGGCCAAGGGTTGTTTCTTTGGTGGCGTGGCAAGTAGGAAAAAAACAGAACCCATGCCTGCTGCTATTGCTAAAATTGTGAATCCCAAAGTATAACTACCAGTATAGTCCGCAAGTATTCCTGCAACTAAAGGTCCCAAGACCATTCCAATCATAACTATCATTGAAGAAAAGCCCATAATGGTTCCGAAATTTGTTGGTCCAAAATAATCTGCTCGAATGGATTGAATTATTGGTCCTCGCGCACCCCATGCAATTCCGTGCATGGGTACAAATATCCATATCATGATAGAAAAATAAGGGTAAGTGACCAGAAGTAGTCCTAACATATGTCCGATCATGCATAAAATTAGGATTAATTTTTTGTCATATCTATCTCCAAGATATCCTCCAAGAAACTGACCAAATATTTGCATAGCGGGAACGGCACCAACTATGAAACTAGCTTTTTGTAAAGACATTCCTATTGCTGGGCTTGTGAGGTGTAATGGGAGGTGTAACATTATAGAGCCTACAACCAGAAGTGATGCAGCGTGGCCAGCAGATATCATCCAAAAAGCCCTTGTTTTCAAAGCTTGTTTAACACTGAAGTCATTGCTTTGTGTTGATTTTTGAATAAAAAATTGCTCTTCAGAAGGATCTATTTCTGGTTTGATCCCATCTACGAATTCTCCAGGTTCACTTGGCCGATGTCTCATCATATTACTTACCGGTAATCCAACAACGAGTATTATGATGCCTGAGCCAACACTAGCTTCTCTCCATCCATAATTTTCAAGAACAAAGACGAGTGCAGGTAAAAACAATGCACCTGCTGCAAAACCGCCTTGTGAAATTGCTAAAGCAGAAGATCTGTATTTGTTAAACCAATTCACTATGGCTGTAGTAATTGATAGGAATCCTCCAAGACTAGATCCTAAGGCCATTAGAAAATAGAAAATAAAAAATTCAGTGAGTGTATCCATTGTCGCAAACAAGAAAAAACCTACTGCAAAAATTGTGGTTCCAATCATCATTATTGGTCGAGGACCAAACCGATCTAATAGCCAACCTTGTATAGGGCCCAGCAATCCGCTTTCCATGCGTGTGAATGCAAAGGCAATAGACAGTGTAGTGGCGGTCCAACCAAATTCACGTTGTAACAATACGGAATACGATCCAAAAGCTTGCATAAACAATCCACTGTGGATTGCATGGATTGAAGCTCCAGCAAGTGCCAGACGCCACCCAAAGAACTTGAATATATGCTGGAATTTTTGCATGTTTTCCTAGTGTTAGAGACAATCAGTATCAAATCATGCTCTTTGTCTAGAAGATACCCTTACGCTCGTTTGAGATTATGAACTAATAAGGGGCTGTTTTGGTGGAGTTGATAGTGAAAAGAAAATAGTTCCAAATCCTGCCGCCAAAGTAAGAATAATAAATCCAGTTTTATAACTTCCAGTAATATCTGCAGATATACCAGCAATCAACGGCCCTATCACCATACCTACCATAATAATTAATGATGAAAATCCCATAATTGTTCCAAAATGTTTTGTGCCAAAATAATCGGCTCTCCAAGATTGCATTAAAGGCCCTCTTGCACCCCAAGCGATACCATGCGATATCGCAAATATCCATATCATGCTTGGATGAACAGCAAAAGTTAAGAGAAACAATCCCAGTGTGTGTCCAATCATGCAACATATTGCTATTAATCGCTTATTGAGTCTGTCCCCTAAATATCCACCCAGTAAATGGCCGACTATTTGCATTGCAGGGATTGCCCCTACAATAAAGCTAGCTTCTTGCAGTGACATTCCTATCTCTTGACTGGTTAGATGTAATGGAAGATGTAACATTATTGCACCTACCACTAGAAGGGCAGATCCATGACCGAGAGAAATAGTCCAGAATGCTCTGGTTTTGAAAGCTTGTTTAGCAGTGAAATCTACTACCGTTAAACCTTCTGGAGGCTTATATGTATCATTTTTAGGTAATTCATCGAGGTTAATTCCATCCGGGAACTGTCCAGAATCACTTGGTCTGTGACGGATAATATTACAAAGTGGGATACCAATTATAAGAATCATTATTCCCGATCCAAATGCAGTAGTTCGCCAACCAAATTGTTCCAGAAAAAAAACAACTATTGGTATGCTTAAGCCTCCTAGTGCACCACCCATTCCTGCAAAAGCAAGCGCACGGGATCTGTATCTTTGGAACCAATTGACAAGCGAAATTGTAATAGAGAAAAATCCACTTAAACTTGCACCTAATGACATGAGGAAATAGTAGATAAAAAACTGACTCAGCCCATTCATTGTTGCAAATAATAAAAAGCTAATACCTAAAATCGTTGTTCCCAGTAGCATGACAAAGCGTGGTCCTAAACGATCTAATATCCAACCTTGTATAGGTCCCAGAAGACCGCTTTCTGCTCGAGTCATTGCAAATGCAATGGATAATGTTGTCGCAGTCCATCCAAATTCTTGCTGTAACAATACGGAATATGATCCAAATGCCGAAAATAATAAACCGCTATGCAGTGCTTGTATGATTGCCCCAGCAGCTACAATCCTCCACCCATAAAAATTTAGTGTCTTAAGGATTGAATGCATGAAAAAATTATTTACTTACCAATTCAGAATATAATTGACATTGAATAGCACGTTCCAAATCATCGCTTGCTTCTAATAACAACCGATAAAGTAAAGGAGAATTCTCATCAACTTTTTCTTGTAATTGTCGCGCGAGTATTAGAATTTTTTGATCTACCCAAGGAGGGAATAGCATTTCAAAGAAGGTCCTTGAGAATTCATTTTCATTACTTTCAAATATAGCTTGTATTACTGTGAAAAATTTGGCATTGAAATCTGAGAGAGAATCTTCCTGTTGCCACCAGTAAAATCCACTCATGGCTGCTCTTGTTAAGTGAAGAGAACCATAACCTTCTTCTAGGAATTTTTGCCAAGCATCCTGCTTAACAGTGATATTATCTTGTGATACCAAACCTCTGAGTTCTTGTCTTTGTCCTCTGTCTGATTTATCACGTAGCTTTTCCTCTTCTAATCTTTCCAATGCATTTGGTAAGTTATATGCGACAGCTTTTATGGAGACATTCCATCTCATATCCTGGTCAATGGTTACCCCTTTAATCTTTTCAACTCCATCTGCAAGATCTATACAGAATTGAATAGTTGCAGGATCCATAGCAAAATTAATCAATGCTCGGGTCCAAATAATCCTGAGATCATTACTTAGATTGCTACTTAATAATTTGCAGCTTTCATCAAAGAGAAGATTTGCAATTTCACTTTTTTTTCTATTTGGTACGTATCGAGATAAAGTAGCATTCATAGTTGCAAGAATAGATTGCACAAGTTCAAAATCTTTTTCTAGTGGAAGTTTAGAGGATCCGAGTTGAAGATATTCCACCGATGATAAATTTTGGTCCCTAACCATGTTCCAAAGTGACTGCCAAGTCAACTGTCTGAGTAGAGGGTCATCTATTGTTTCTAAATGATCTTTTGCAAAATTTAATGAATGATCATCGAGCGAAACTTTTACGAAATCATGATCATTGTAATTTGGGAAAATAAAATCAGGTTTCGCTAGGCCTTTTGCCTCTTCGATACTTTTTTCTGGTGTATCAAAATTTACAGGGATGCTTTCTATTATAAATTTTCCTTTCTCTGTATTGGCTAAAGCGATTTCTAAAAAGTGAGGCCTTAGGGTTGGATGGGAATCAGGTGCTGATTGTTGTATTTCTATTGACTTGATCTGGTTGTTTTCACTTTTCCAGTCTATTTTAATAGTATTAACTGAGGCAGTTTCTAACCATGCGCGAGACCATTCATGTAAGTCACGTTGTTCACCGTGAAGCATTAAACCATCTTGAAGTGCATCTAAAAATTCATGCAGAGTCGCATTCCCATATTCATGTTTTTTGAAATATAGTTGTATCCCAGATCTGAAACCTTCTATGCCCATAGTTGCAGCAAGCTGTTTTAGTGCCGCTGCGCCTTTTCCATATGTGATTCCATCAAAGTTCAACAATGTCTGGTCAGTATCTTCTACGACTCCTGCAATAGGATGCGTGGTAATAAGTTGATCTTGGCGATATGCCCAATTTTTCATACCTGAATTAAATGATTGCCATGCATTGGTAAAGCGTGTGGCACTGACGAGTGCTACATAAGCCATGTAAGTCGCAAAACTTTCATTTAACCAAAGATCATTCCACCATTTCATTGTGACCAAGTCACCGAACCACATATGTGCCATTTCATGGAGAATTACTTCTGCTCGCTGTGAACGTTGATTTTCAGTAGGAGGATCACGAAAAATGAATGCCTCTGCGAAAGTGATTGCTGCAACATTTTCCATCGCGCCAGCATTAAATTCGGGAACAAATATTTGATCATATTTTCCAAAAGGATATGGGTAATCGAAAAAATCAGCGAAAAAATCAAGTCCTTCTTTTGTAATTTGGAATAGTTCATCTGTATCTAAATATTTAGTCAATGACTGACGACAATAAAAACCCAAGTCTATGTCATAGTGCTTTTCTCTAAATTCCGCATAAGGACCGCAAATCAATGCAAATAAATAGGTAGAAAATTTTTCTGTTTTCAAAAATTCATGATGCAAGCGTTGGTCTGGTAATGAGGAAATTTTATTAATTGGACTGTTATGAATAACCTTCCATTTACTTGGCGCAGAGACCTCAAGATGATACGTAGCTTTAATATCTGGTTGATCGAAACATGGAAAAAGTTTGTGTGCGCCATAAGGCTCAAAATTTGAATAAAGGTATTCTTCGTTATCTTCAGGATCAATAAATTGGTGAAATCCATCTCCTGTATGATCATATTGATTTACATATGTGACTTCGACAGTATTGTTTTTTTGTATAAGATTCTGGGGAAGGTTGAGTTTGTGTCCATCCCAGTCAGGGTTCCCAATAGAGGTTTCATTTATGACTAATGTAATGATTTCAGATCCCGTAAAATCTACAATGACATTATCATCGTCGCTAGCTTCAAAAATGATCGTTATTTTTCCCTGATAAGTTTCTTTTCCTGAATGCATATCAATAGAAAGATTGTAACTAACGTTGCGAATGGTCTCTGCTCGTTTTTGAGCATCTTTATGTGTTAATACATTTTTTGCAGTATCTAAATTCATTTTGAGAAACTAATCCTTGTACTTTACAAATTATTGATTTTTTTTTTGAAAATTCCCTTTGTGATCTGTAAATATAAATATACTGCCATGGCTTTAGATTACTAGGTAGCTAAATTATAAAAATACTTAGGGGGTAATTATGTCTGTAATTGAAGAAATAAATAATCAGATTCAAATAGGAAGATCATCATTTCGAGAAACCTTAGAAAGTTTAGATGATAATAAGTGGGACAGTTCTCCATCTTCTGATGAATGGTCTCCTAGACAAATTGCTGAACACGCAGTTGGTGCAGAACGTAGTTTTGCTACTCGTATCGCTGATGCAATGTCTGGGCGTGCACCAGAAAAAGTTGAATTATCACTTGCTAATTCGCAAGAAGCATTGGAAGCATTTAATTTGGCTGTTGAGGAATGCGATAAAGTAATTCGTTACGTAGAAGAACGAGATCTTGATAAGACAGTTGATGTTCCAGAATCTTCACCGTTAAAAACAATTAAAGATAATATGGAAAGGATCGCTTCACATAGCGAAGAACACGCTAATCAGATTGCTGAGACTGCGTCGAATTCCTAGGTCGTTGTTTTTTTATAAACCTTGCTATTGTGACAATTAACAAAACTATGGCTAGACCGAACCAAGTCAATGCATATTCTATGTGGGGTGTTGTACTTGTGTACACCATCCACCCTTGAATGGGATATACAGAGTTATCTTTGTAGTTAGTTTTTTCTTTTCCCTCAAATACTACCCACTCTTTTATATCGTAGGGTAGTTCTTTTCCTATAGATTCATGATCGAATGCAGTCCAAACTCCATTTGATGTTTTTTTACCCGTATATTCAGTAACTCTAATTAATCCTTCCAGTGTTCCTGACGGATTTTCCTTTAACTTTTCGATTATCTTTTGTCTTTCAGACACTGGATACCACCCTCGATTAGTGAGTATTGCTCCACTATTATCAGCCAAGAGAAAGGGGATAATGATTTCTTCACCAAGATTATTTTTTCTGACTTTGTTGCCCAAGAAAAATGGATATGAAAAATCCCATTTACCTTCCACACTAATTCGACGGTAGTCCAATAAATTTTTATCTATGCTGTCAATAGTTGACGGATTAAGAGGTTCAAGAGAGGTGTTGGTATTTTTTTCACCAATAAGGTTTTGCTTCCATTCGTTCCGTTCAATTTGCCAAAAACCTAAAGTGCACAAAAAAATAATAACTAATGCTATTGAACTAAAAAGAATAGGTTTGGGCACTTGAAATTTCATAATTGATGGATATTTCTATTGAGACTTTTTTAGATTGAAACACATTTGAAACCTTCTAGTCTTATCTTTCAATCCCTAGATCATTATGGAACTGTTTGTTCATATGGTCTGGATTAGAAATAGAAAAGAGGTGCTTTATGTCCTACAAGGCTGAATATATTTGGATAGATGGTACAGAACCAAGTCCATTATTACGTTCCAAGACTAAGATAATTGCTGACGGAACAGCGGAATTACCCATTTGGGGTTTCGATGGATCAAGTACTAACCAGGCCCCTGGAGCAAATTCAGACTGTGTTCTGAGGCCAGTTTTCACTTGCCCTGATCCTATTCGTGGTGGTGATGATGTACTTGTCCTCTGTGAAGTTTTATTACCTGATATGACTCCACATCCCACTAATACCAGAGCTGCATGTAAAGAAGTGGCAGACAAGTATGCTGATCAAGAGTCTTGGTATGGGATAGAACAAGAATATACTTTATTTGAAGCAGATGCTCGTCAACCTCTAGGTTTTCCTGAAGGTGGATTTCCTGAAGCACAGGGTCCTTACTACTGTGGTGTAGGAGCAAATTTGATTTTTGGTAGAGAAATTTCTGAAATACATGCAAGTGCATGTATGGAGGCTGGTTTAGAAATTGCCGGAACTAATGCTGAAGTGATGCCTGGGCAATGGGAGTTTCAAATTGGGCCTATTGGCCCTGTTGAGGTTGCAGATCATTTATGGATGGCACGTTGGTTATTACATCGCGTGGCTGAAGATTTTGAAGTCGTGGTTTCTATAGATCCTAAACCTGTTCAAGGTGATTGGAATGGTGCAGGTTGTCACACTAATTTCTCCACTAAAGCGATGCGTGAGTCATATCAACCGATTGTTGATGCTTGTGAAGCACTAGGGAAAAATATTCAAGAACATATTTCAAACTACGGTGCCGATAACGATAAAAGGTTGACTGGTTTACATGAAACACAGCGTATAGATCAATTCAGCTATGGTGTCTCAGATAGAGGTGCATCTATACGTATTCCTTGGCAGGTAGAAGTTGATCAAAAAGGGTACCTTGAAGATCGACGTCCTGCATCGAATATGGATCCTTATGTTGTGACTCGTCTGATCACTAATACTGTTTGTTCTGCATAAATAAATATATTTGGTTGGGCTAATTAGCCCAACCAAATATATTTTCTATCCTATTGCTAGAGGTATTGTCATTTCATCTACTGACAAACCTGAATGTTGTGATTCTTGTTTCATGAAATAATCATTAACATCACCGTCTATATATCGCAGTACAGCTTCTCCTAGAGAGATTGCTGTAAAAGTACCCACTCTACTTAGAGTTTCTTTTGACAATTCATTTGGGCCAAATAACCTTAAATTATTTAGTTGAATAGAGGGGATTAGTACAAAATCTTTTCCAAAACGAGCTAAGAATTCTTTTTTAAAATCATCTTCAAATTCTTTGCGGACGTGGTAGAAAGAAATACGAAGATCTCCTGAAGGTGGGCTGGATAGATACCAATTTATAGGATCTTTTTTATTGATTGTGTATTTTGTTTTTGCTTTGCGATGGCCATGATCTGATGAAAAAATAATTTTTGTAGTATCAGCATTCAATTTTGATCTTAATTCAGTAATGGCTTTATCAATGTCACGAATAGTCATTTGTGTTTGTAAACTATCCGTACCAGTTTTATGTGCTTGGTGGTCAGCTTCACTGATATACCAGTAAGTATAGCTCGTGCTATGAGTTTTTAATACGTTGGAAGTTATGAGTTCAATCGCTTCATTCAAGTTGTGGTATGGCAGATGTGTAGCTCCTGCACCAATAAAATTTGAATACATTGAATTATGGATTGAGTGCGGTTGGACAACAAAAGCTTGACGAGACATTTTACTCATAAGGCTCTCATGCATGATTACATCAGAAAAATTTAAATCTTTTTGCAATGATCTTTTGTTATCTAAAGTTCGGAATGGAAGAACAGTGATTGGACTTCCTAAAATTGGTATAAAATTCCACCAGCCTGTGATCGAATGCTCACTTGGCCATAGCCCTGTACCTAATGAAGTTAATGCTGCACTAGTAGTTGAGGGATAGATACTTTCCAATGTTTGAAAATGATACTTAAGTAGCCAATTGCTTGAATCAAGGGCACCCTCTAAAGATGAATTGCCTACACCGTCAGCAAGAATAAATATCAAATGCTGTGGGTCGCCAATTTCCTTTTTAATTTTCATGCCATTAGCTGATAGTTTGTTGTTATTTGCACCTGTAATGACAGAGATTGCATCTACCAAATTCATAAAGTTTGGTCTAGAAAAATCTGGTTTTAGCAATGTTTTATTTTGAAATGCATCTAATAATCGTTCTAAATCATCCATAAGTTTTCCATTTTAGATATCCACTAAATTGTCTAACTGACGAGTAAATTCAGAAATTGATGTTGCTGGTAGCTGACAGATAAAATCACTACAAACATATGCTGTAGCTATGTCTGTAGATTCTAAAGTGTTTTCAATTGGTAAATATACATTATAGTCACCTACAGCAATTGTAACATTCGGCAAAAAATATTTAGATAGTTTACGCTCCAAATCATTACGCGAACTTTTTCCTCCAGTAATTGATATTTCTTTTCTAGGTGCGAGTAAAAATTCAGCAGACTGAAGTACAGTACTAACTCCATAATTTACCTGCTGTGTATTATTCAATGTGATATTTATAACTTCTTCTGCTAACGTTTCCCATTCAGGTTTGTTGAAGTAGCGTGAGAGATAAATGGCAACAATAGCAGCTGAACCATTACCACTCGGTGTTGGAGAATCTGTAATTGATTTTTGGCGTAGAACAAAATTTTCGCCATCCTTAGGTGTGTCAAAAAAAGCTCCATTTTCATCATCATGAAAAAGATTTATTGTCTGTTCAAAAATCTGTTTTGCCCATTGTAGATGTTTATTATTCCCTGTTGCCTTATACAATTCAATAAGTCCGATTGTGAAGAAAGTATAATCTTCAAGTAATCCATCTACCGAAGCTTTATTATCTTTATAAGTGTGAAAAAAACGATTATTTTTCCACATATATTCTCGAAAAAAAGTCACATTTTTTTCTGCTACTTCAATGTAAAATCTATTATCAAATACTCTCCCTGCCTCTGCTACTGCTGCTAACATGAGGCCGTTCCATGACGTTAGGATTTTGTCATCAATTTTTGGTGCGATGCGTTTTTTGCGCTTTTCTAATAATGTGTTTTTAATTTTATTCAGTTTAGTGTTTAATTCTTTGACAGTTAGCTCAAGTTTCAGTGCAAGAGTTTCTAATTCATATTTTCTGCTGAGAACACTGCGTCCAGTAAGTGTAGGGTGATGGGGGTCAAAAAAATTCCCCTCTTTTTGAATGTTATATAAAGCTTTTGCAATTTGACTTTCTTTTACATCAAAAATTTCATTCAACTCTTCGTTTGTCCAAACAAAAAACTTTCCTTCTACTCCTTCACTATCTGCATCTTGTGATGCGAAAAAGGCACCATTTGCATCGTATAAATCTGCTAATACATATTCGATAGTTTCTGTAGCGATCTCTTTATAGAATATATCTTCTGTAATTTGATATGCATGTGTATAGAGTTTAGCTAATTGTGCATTGTCATAAAGCATTTTTTCAAAGTGTGGGATTAACCATTTTTCATCAACACTATATCTCGAGAACCCCCCCGCTAAATGATCATATATACCGCCGCTCCACATTTTTTTAAGTGTGGTAAGTACCATTGAAGTTGCTGATTTTGGATCATCTTGATTTTTTTGGTGGCTACCATGTGTTAGAAGAAATTCTAAATTTGTCGGGCTAGGAAATTTTGGCGAATTTCCAAACCCGCCATTGGTTTCATCATATGAATTTCTGAATATTTCAAACCTGTCAGAAAGCGAAGTAGAAGTTAGCGGGATTGATGCTGTCGGCAGTTTTTTCTGGACAGTTTTTTGCATTTGCAAAGTTATGTTGTTTGCAGAATCTAAGACATTTTCCTGGTCATTATTCCAAGCTGCACTAATCGCATTCAAGAGTTTTGGGAATCCCGGCCTTCCATGCGAATCATTAGGGGGATAATAGGTACCTGCATAAAATGGCTTTAATTCTGGCGTAAGGAAAATGGTCATGGGCCATCCACCTTGACCAGTAAGTGCTTGTGTGAATGTCATATAAACGGAATCAACATCTGGTCTTTCTTCCCGATCAACTTTTATATTAATAAAGTGATCATTCATCAATTTAGCAATTTGAACGTTTTCGAAAGATTCATGTGCCATTACATGACACCAATGGCACGAAGAATATCCTATTGAAAGTAGGATAGGTTTATTGATTTTTTGTGATTTCTCAAATGCTTCTTGTCCCCACGGATGCCAATCTACAGGGTTAAACTGGTGTTGAAGGAGGTACGGGCTTGTTTCACGTGACAAACGATTTTTAGGTGTTCGATCTATGTTATCCAAATTCTTCAATATTCCATTCTAGTAATAAATCGATGCATAATTTATTTAATTTCACTATCTACTTTTTTTTCTTTAATGGGTGACCAGCGTTTCATATCTGACATTCTCTTAGCTGGATGTTCATAAGGAGTTTGTTTGATTATTGAATTACGAAATCTGTCACGTACGAATCTAACACCAGGAGCAACTGCAGCAATTAGGGGAATCCATATGTGAACTGGGCAACCCATCTTTACTCCTTAGGTTTTTATTATTTCATCAAATGCGAGCGAATATTCAGCAGCAAGTTGGTGTATTTCCTCCTCAGAAGAATTTTCTGGAGGGAGACCGTCCCTTACCGCTCTTAATGCAAGTTCTTGCACAGCTTTATTATACGGTGTCGGGATATTATGCATAGTGCCAAGTAATACAATTTCGCCGTTCAGATAATCTACTTCAATACCTTTTCCTCTTGCTAAACTTTGCCAAGCAGAGGTTCCTCTTCTTGGATGGTTAGGAACTTTGCCAATTTTAAAGTTTTCTGGTCGGATAGCATCGAATTCTTCTTCGGAAGCTATATCTATCAATGCTGCTGTAAAACAAGCATCGGCTTCTGAATTAAGTTCTTTATGTACTTCACCGCCCCTTCCTGAATTACCGACTAAAGCGTCCAAAGCGTTGTTTAGATTATGTTTTAATTTTGTGTATTTCAGGCGCATGATCTGAGAATTTTCATTTGAACTCATCTGGCTATGACTTATGACGGAGGAGACCTTTTTTGTAATTGAATCAAGCCCATATGGATATCGTCCAATATTAAGCCATCCTCGGATGGGAGTGCTATGTAAAATCACTTCACCAGGATCAAGGAATGTTGCTGACATCATGACTACCATTCCGTAAACATTTAAAAATTTTCTTGCAATCATTCTTTCTGCTTCGACACCATTTTGAGCAGAAATAATTGGTGTGTTTGTATTTGTGTATTTCAATAATTCTTCAAGAGCAGATTCTGTATCTTGTAGTTTCATGGTCAGAAATACTACATCTTCATCTTTCCAATCAATTGCTTTTGGGTGTGAAACAATATGTGGTTTTACATTAAATGTTGAATCGGGGGTATGAACAGTGAGCCCATTTATTTTTATCTGCTTTTCATGTTCACCTCGTGCGATCAAAACCACATCATGCCCATGTTGATGCAAAAGTGCACCAATTCCACTACCGATTGCACCAGCTCCATAAATGATGTAACGCACTGTAACCTCACTAACTTCTTTACATTAGTACATACCAATTCGAACAACAATGAATTGAAGTTGTTATCAAAAAATACATAGGTATCCGATTCTTAAGAAATGAAGTTTATATAAGGGCTAATTTTCTTGATAGAGTATCTAGATGACGGCACAACAAAATTCATGGATTCGTATACTAAAAAATGGAACCCCTGAAGTCATTTATTCAAAAGAAATGGTTGCTTTTCAGCAAGCAACTATCTTTGTTGCACATGTATCATTTGGTCACGAAGTCGCTATTTCGTGGATGAGGCAACTAGATGAAACAGAAATGTTAACAACTAAAGGTGTAGTTGGTGAATGGATTGGTGGAACACTTACTACACGTATGGATAGACATCGTACTTGGTTTAAAGATGGAGGTTTAAGTACCGATGAAGCTATTCAGTTGATGGAAGAATATATTTTTTGTTTTTTCCTGCGATCGTTAGGTGTAAACATTATTTGTGATGTATGGGATGACGATCAATTGGAAGAAGATGCTCAAGATGCTGCTGTGATGTCTGAAGAAATGGTTCGTACGGGTGCTGATATCGAATTTGATAGCATCAAAGCTGAAATGCAATTTGCAAATGTAATTTCCAACAGGCAATTCGAACTAGCTCAAGAATGGGTATTGCGCGATGATATATTGGAGAAAATCAATCTCATTGCAAAACTGTTCATTGAAACGCCAAATATATCTGAAGATGGTACGTATACTTTAGATGTTCCAAAAGCACTTAAAGTACTTAAGGAATGGGAAGAAGAGTGGCTAGGTAGTGTTTGCTAATACATATTAGGTACGATGTATGGATTGGCGATTTACACAAATATAAATCTTCATTATCTCTGGCCGTACCCAGTTCCAAAATAAAACTTATATGATTAGTCATGTTTCCATAAAATACGCTGGATAATTACAAATTTTCCTCAAATAAAAAAAATTAATATAGTTCATTTTTTAATTGATACTAAGTCTTATTTCGATATTATATTTCGGATAGTAAAATGATACTTAGTCTCAATAACTAAAAAAAGGTCTCCTTTTGAGTTTGAGAAAAATTTAACAATCACTTGCATGAAAATAACAATATGTTTATAGTTATTCAAAAGTTATTCATAAATAAAAAAATATTGTTCATTAATTGTGCAATATCTAGGAGGCGAAATGGTTTCTCAAGCTCAACCGCAAGAATATCCTTTTGTAGATGAATCTTTCGATACTCAAAGTGATTCTTTTGTGCAAAGTGGAATTAATGAAAATGCTCTAAAAAAATATGTTAAGGACATTTCTAAACATCTTTTATTAAAACGTGCTGACGAACAAAATCTGGGCTTGAAAATTGAATTAGGTCGTTATATTAAAAAATTATATGACGAGTTTGATGGCACTAATGAATCTCAAATTTCTCTAAAAATTTTAGTGAAATTATTCTCCGATCTTACTTCTAGCGCTCCCTTAATTAAATCAGTAGCTCTTAGCCTTGGTTTTTCATTAAAACCTTTAGCTACTTTAGTATTTGATACGCAATTTAAGGAAGCAGTTGATAGTAAATTTAATGAAGAATTAGTTAAAGATTTAATGAGTTTATATGAGTGCTCTGAAACAGAAGCACAACAGAAAATTATCGGAATTTCACTATTAACTAATATTATTTTGCCAAAACATTACAATTGGCTTAGTGAGATTTTTGGTTCAGATGAAGAAGAATCGTATGTGCCAGAGTTGTTTATTGATCACATAGATGATTCTAAAATCATCGACTTTGATAGTCATCTTCAACAATTGATTAAGGAATCTGAAAAAGCCTTTTCTCTTATGGTTGAATCCAATTTGCGTTTAGTTGTTTCGATTGCTAAACGATATGATGCACCGTCTATGACCTTATTAGATTTAATTCAAGAAGGTAATATTGGACTCATAAAATCTGTTGAAAAATTTGAATATCGCCGAGGTTTTAAATTTTCTACTTATGCCACATGGTGGATACGACAGGCAGTAAGAAGAGCGTTAGATGAACAAGCTAGAATGATTAGATTACCTGGCCACATGATAACTCGTCGAAGTAAAATTATTCGAGCACAAAAACAGTTAACTGAAAAAAGTCAACAAGCTCCTTCAGTAGATGAGATAGCTGAAGACACACAGATATCGCCAAAATTAGTTTCTCGTGCACTTTCTGTTCCGTCTGAACCACTTTCTCTTGAGCAACCTCTATCTTCTTCTGAAGAAGATTTTGAACTCAGTGATATTGTGCCTGATGAAGTTGAAGAAGAACCTTTAGCACGAGTAAGTTGGTCGCTATTGCGCGATAGTGTTAGAGATGCTCTTTCCACCTTGACTGTTCGTGAAAGGCAATTGCTCGAATTGCGATTTGGATTAGCTGATGGTCGTCCCAGAGGTTTGCAAGAACTTGGTGAATTATTTGATCTGACTAAGGAAAGAGTTCGACAAATAGAGATTGCTGCTTTAAAAAAGTTAAAGCATTCTCCTCGAGTTAATTCTTTAGCTGAATTTCTGGACTGATTCTAAACCAGTCACAATATCTTGCTATTGTGACTGGTTTATTTTTGTTGGCCACCAATTCCATTTTCCGAATTGTGAAATTAAAGCAGGCACAATTAACGTGCGTGTAATAAAAGTATCCATTAGGACGCCAATTGCTACGGCAAATCCTAATTGGAACAAATCTTGGAGAGGTAATAACATTAGTGCTGAGAAAGTTCCTGCAAGAATTAATCCAGCCGAAGTAATTACTCCTCCTGTTCGACTCAAAGCCTCACGTATCGCATCATTAAGTGTAGATTTCTTAGCTTCCTCTTTGACTCTTGACATCAGATAAATGTTGTAATCTACACTTAATGCATTAAGAAAAACAAACAAATAAAAGGCTACGCCTGTACCAATACCTTCATGATCTAGTATGAATTTAAAGATTGTCATAGATAGACCTAAGGTCGCAAAGTAGGTAATTCCAATTGTAATGATTAGGTAGATTGGCGCTATAAGTGATCGAAGTAGTATTGATAAAATGAAACCTATGGCAAGTAATATCAAAGGTAGAACAACTATCGAATCACGATTATTTGCATTGCGCGTATCATGTATTTCAGCAGTTTCACCACCTATCAGTATACTTTCATTAGCTATTCCCACATTTGATGCAGCAATTTTGGCTTGATTACGTAGAGTAGGTATAGTATCAATTGCTTGCTGTGAGTATGGATTTGTATTGAGTACGACATCCAGCCTTACAACACTTTTATCTATCGAGACAAATCTATTACTTTGATTAGCATTCCATACCATCTTGTCTTCTGTGTTTAGAACTCCGAATGGTCTAGTAGGGCCTTTGATACCAGCAATTGATGGTTGATTAGATAAGTCCAAAGTTATTGAATCTATCTGTTGGAGGGTATTTTCATTGGTAATTGGATTCTCATTATTAAGTTGTACGTATATTCGAGTTGGGGATAAATCACCAGCAGGAAAACCTTTTCGCAACAATTCGAAGCTTCGTACTGATTCGGTATTACTGGGTAAACTTGCCAAAGGATCATAATTTGGTTGATAAAAAGTCATTCCACCAATCATTATGAAAAGAGTAATTGTACATATTCCTAATATTGTTCTTGGTCGTCGTAGAACGTATTTTCCTATCCACCAGTAAATATTATTGGCTGTGTGTTCAGAACTATCTAAGGCTAAGAACTTGGGCTGTAATGGCCAGAAAGCGTTTCTACCGAAAATAGTTAGTGCTGCAGGAATGAGGGTTAATGATGCTAAGATCATTAAGATAATCGCAATCGCAATAATTGGTCCTAATGACTGATAGGATCTCAGAGTTGCTAGTAGTAGTGCTCCCGTCGCTATTAATATCGTTGCCCCAGCTGAAGCAACTGCTCCTCCCACTCCTCTCATTGTATGATGCATAGCGATGTGTTTATCTTCATTTTTTGACAGTTCTTCACGAAAACGTGCTGTAATGAACAAAATATAATCAGTACCAGTTCCAAAGAGTACAACTGTCATAATTCCAGTTGTTTGACCACTGATAGGGAAGTTAAATTGGTCTACCACCCAAGCACCTATTCCACCAGCTACTTGGAAAACTATGGCTACTCCAATTAAAGGAATCACAGCAACAATAGGCGATCTATATATAACAATGAGTAATGTAAGAACTAAGAGGATAGTGACGATCAATAAGAATCCATCTATTTGTGTAAAAACTTTAACAAGATCAACGATTAGTCCTCCAGGACCTCCCACAGCAATATCGACATCCAGTGAATCAAATCGCATCAATTGTTCACGAATGATTGTGATACTTTCAGAAAAGTCACTCTCTGCTGGTTCGCCAGTTATTTCAACAACAATGTTCATCGTTGTTTTGTCTTGGGAAATAAGGCTGGTTGCCAAATTAGGAGAAAGCGAAGGAGATAATACCTGTTGGATATTGTCAGGAGCTTCAGTACTCATAAGCCATTGTGTTAGATCGTGTTCAGCTAAAAATACTTCATTTGATAATCCTTCATCGTTATGAAATACAATTATTGTTGGTGTTCCATCACTTGGGAATTTTTCTTGAGCTAACTCAAAAGCATTTGTCGATTCAGCATCAGCAGGAAGGAAAAGTGCTTGATTATTTTCTTGAACTTGGTCCAATCTTGGTAAGGAGGAAATTAGGATACCTGCACCTATTAACCAGATAACCAACGTAATCCATTTTCCTTTTTTACTACACGCAAAGTCTGTAAGAATATTTATCATTTAGTTATTTTACGTTGAGTTTTGGAGAGATTCTTCTCGAATTTCTACATATGTTAACAAAAAATCTCTTGCTAAACGGATAAATTGTCCAGTAGTGTCCGCGATGGCTACTATTATTTCTTCTGACAGATTTATCGGCATGGTAATTTGTTCGCTACCTCGAGAGTAATTAAGAAGATGAATAGTTGTTGGTGAAGAATTATCGATAAATACATTAGGATTACCGTTGCTATGCAATTGAATTAATTTCTTGTGTCGAGGGAGATCAACAATTGCTGATAATTCTGATGCACTTTCAATTGCTCTTTCATCGATACCCATTTTTCGGATTAGTGTTTCCGGAGAAGTCTCAATCACATCTACACAAAAAGTATCCCATTTATCGGATTCAGGTAACGAGTAAGTCAAAGCTTTGGCTACATTAACGGTTCTTTTTGTTAATGCATTGAATACTGCCACTAATCTTTGTGCAGATTCACTAAAGTCGGACAATAATCTTAAGCCAAGAAGATTTCTTTGACTCGTTTCAGCGAGGAATAATCTTTCAAGTAGAGCGTCTGAAGAGACCTCAATGCTTCGAAGCGTTAAATCGCAATATTGGCGTAAAAAAATGATTTCATTTTTGCCGCTGTCGAAATCATTTAGCATTATAATTCCAAATTTTCATTTAAAGCATGTGCAGTATTCAGATTAATTTGAATTTCCGATTAATTCTCATAGTCGATTACTTGATTCACTAAACTTCCTAAACCAGTTATTTCTATACGTACAGTATCTCCTGGCGATAGCCATTCTTGAGGATCTCGCGCTTGCCCTACTCCTGCTGGAGTGCCTGTAAAAATTACGTCACCAGGCTCTAATGTAAATGCAGTTGACAGGTATTCGATGAGAGTTTCGACATCAAAAAGCAAGTCACTAACCGGCGCAGATTGTTTTTCAACATCATTGATGTATGTTTTCAGATGTAGAGATTTATAGGATGGAACTTCATCACTTGTGAGTATCCAAGGGCCTGTGGGACCATGAGTATCCCAACTTTTCCCCATCATCCATGTAGGGGTATGCCTTTGCCAGTCTCGCACAGTTATATCTCCACCATTCATAAAACCTGCAACATAATCCATAGCATTTTCGGATTTGATATTTCTAGCTTTCTTTCCTATTACAACACATAACTCACCTTCCCAATCCAACATATTACTCACTTTCGGATGGTGGATTGGATGGCCAGTGCCAACGATACACGAGGAAACTTTAGTAAATACAGTTGGATGTTCAGGAAGTTCTCGTTCCATTTCTGCTGCATGTGCTCGATAATTCACACCTATAGCCATTACTTTTCCTGGTCGAGGGACTGGTGCATCGAGAGTAAAATTATCAGATGGTATAATTACGCCATCATTAATCATTTTTTCTCTAGTGACAGGGCTGCTTTGAATCCAACTTATTAGCTCGCTTATTTTTGTAAGCGTTTCTTTCCCTTGTGCTAACAGATCTAACATGTTGGAAGGGATTTCTCGTTCTGCACGACGAAGAGGTTGCGCAAAATTATTTTCTGAAAACTGGAGCGCGAGAGCACGCGTCGGATCAATAATTTCTTCATTATTTAACACTCCGATACGACTTGTTCCTAAAGATTTGTAAGTAACTAACCTCATGGCATAGACCTTTCTTGTAGATATGTATTGATCCTCGATAGAAATTGTTCTAAAAGATTAAGCTGATCGATTGTAATATATTCGTCCGGTCCATGTGCTTGTTCTATAGAGCCCGGACCACAGATTACAGTCGGAAATCCTGCTTTTTGAAACAATCCTGCCTCAGTAGCATAACTTACCTTGCCATACGCATTTGAGCCAATACCTGTAGTTAAATTTTTAATTTCACTAACTATCATCTCTGTGGGACTAGTATCTAAACCAGGTGTATTCGAAATCAAGTCTAATTCTATGGATGCATTCTTGTAGACTGATTTCATTTCTGGAACTAATCGATTATTAGCAAAATCATGTATTTCCTCAATTATTGCCTTGCTATTTTCTCTTGGGATTGCTCTAATTTCAAATTCAAAGTTTGCATGTTTAGGTACTATATTTACTGCCGTTCCACCCCTTACGAGTCCTGTATGTAATGTGGTGTAAGGAATATGAAACTCACTGTCATAAGGACCTGAATCTGCTTTTCTTCTCGCGATCTCTGTAATTTTTGTGATTAAGCGTGATGCATACTCCACAGCATTAACAGCTTCAGGTGCTAATGAAGAATGATTTTCTATGCCTGTAACCGTACAGCGAAAAGTAAAATGTTCTTTGTGTGACAATACAATCTGTAAGGAAGTCGGTTCACCAACGATGACATAATCAGGTTTATTTGGCGAACCTATTAGATTATCTATCAGGGGAATAATTCCTAAGCATCCTATTTCTTCGTCTGGTGAGAAAATTAAATGGAGTGGTTTTACTAAATTTGCTGCACTAAACTCAGGTATCATTGCTAAGGTACCTGCTATAAATCCTTTCATGTCAGCAGTACCTCTACCAAATAATTTATTTTCTCTTTGCGTGAGGATCCATGGGTCACTTGTCCAATTTTGCCCGTCTACAGGGACAACATCTGTGTGCGCAGACAAAGCCAAACCATGTTTCTCTGGAGGGCCAATTATTGCGTGAAGATTGGCTTTATTGTTTTCTTCGTACCAAACTCTTCTGGAATCTATATGATACTCGTCAAGGTAATTTTCAATATATTCTATGACCGGTAAATTAGAATTTCTACTTGTGGTATCTAGTGCTACCAAATCTTTTAGTATTTTGAAGGTGTTATTGTTAATTTCCATTATTTTCTATCTCAACGTATTACTAGTGTATCTGCAGTTTGACTTCTAGTGTAATTTCTTCTTAACATGATTACTCCGCTGGGGGAGCCTGTAAGGCTGAGAGAGTGAAGTCTACCCTGGGAACCTGAACTCGGTAATTCGAGCGTAGGGAAGCGGTAGCAAAATGTTGTATATTTAGATCTACACTTCTCTTTAGCAAATTACCGTTTACAAATTTTATGACTTTAGAAATTAGGTAATTATGCTTGCAGAAATTCAATGTCTTCCTAACCCTCCAGGAACAAATGATGACCAATATTTACATATTAATAATGCAATTGATGTGATTGCTTCTAGCGGCCTGACTTATGAAGTTGGTGCTCTTGGTACAACTATTCAAGGTACCTCAGATGAGATTTGGAATATATGCCGCCTTGTACATGAGGCTACGATTAATTCGGGATCAGACAGTGTGGTTACTGTAATTAAGATTGCTGAAACTGATGACAATAACTCTGACTTTACTATTGAATCTTTAGTAGGTGATTATCGTGAATAATTTTAGTCAGAAGATTAAAGAATATTTTCCTAGTTTGTTATTTCTAATTTTCAGCATTTTTTTCTGGGAATGGTATGTAAAGTCTGGATATGTATCTGACTATCTTATTCCTGCTCCTAGTGCTATTGGATTATCTTTTTTGGAGCATATTTCAATTTTACCCGATCACATATTTACTACCATGCTGGAAGCCTTAGTTGGTCTTTTTTTTGCAGTGGTTGTTGGTGTATTGATAGCAGTTTCCATTGCCGGCATACCGTTTATCCGTCGTGTTTTGTATCCGATCATCGTAGTTAGTCAAAATATCCCTATTTTGGCTTTAGCTCCATTACTTGCAGTATGGTTTGGGTTTGGTCTGGCACCTAAAGTAATTATTGTTGTACTCATAGGTTTTTTCCCAATTGTTGTAAATACTACAGATGGATTAATGAATGCAGATAAAGATATGGTTTCTTTAGTTCGTGGCCTTGGTGCGAATCGTTGGCAAGTTTTCCGATTAGTACTTTTCCCTTCAGCTGTTCCAGCTTTCTTTTCCGGGTTAAGAATTGCTTCAGCGTATGCTGTTATAGGTGCAGTGATTGCAGAATGGATGGGGGCTAGTTCGGGGTTAGGGTTATTCTTAATTAGATCTCAAAGATCCTTCCAAACAGATCAGATTTTTATGGCAATTGTTGTAATTGCAATGCTTAGCATCTCTCTCTTTCTATCAATACAAGTTTTATCGAATATTGCTATGCCATGGAGGAAAACATTAGTTGATCTTGGGGAAAAATAAATTTAAAGGAGAAAAAATGAAAGATATTAGTACTAATTATTTTAAAGTGATCGTTATTAAATTTATTGCGATCCTTACTTTAATTATTGTGAGTATTGGCTGTCTAAATGGTAATGATAGTGACGAATTATATACTACAACGTTGATGTTAGATTGGACTCCCAACACAAATCATGCAGGTATTTATGTAGCTTTGGATCAAGGCTGGTATGAGGAAGTGGGAATAGATCTTCAAATTATTGAACCTGCAGCAGCGGGAGTAGAATCTGTTTTAGGTCAAGGGCAGGCTGATTTTGGTATATCCTATGCTGAGTATATGATTCCTGCACGATTAGCTGAAATTCCTATTACGTCGATCGCAACTGTCTTGCCACATAATGATTCAAGTCTCATGAGTCTTTCTTCTACAGGAATAGAAAGTCCTAAGGATCTTGAAGGGAAAACGTATGGTGGATGGGGTGGACCTTTGGAAAAAAGTTTAATTGATAAACTTGTTGCTTGTGCAGGCGGAGATCCTAAAAAAGTTGAGTATGTTGAAGTTGGAAATATTGATTATGTTCCAGGCATGCAACAAGGCAGATTTGACTTTGTTTGGGTTTTTGAAGGATGGGATGTTCTCAGGGCAAAAAATATGGATGGTGTGGAAATCAGTACACTTAAATTCATTGATTACACTAATTGTATTCCCGATTGGTATACACCATTAATCGCAAGTAACGATAAATTAATTTCTGAAAATCCTGACTTAGTTAGAAGTTTTCTTGATGCCACAAACCGTGGTTATGAATATGCAATGAGTAATCCTGATGAGGCAGCTACTATTTTGTTAAAGTCTGTTCCTGAATTAGATGAACAATTAGTTAGAAATAGTGCTCAGCATTTATCTACACGGTATAAAAGTGAGGATAATCAGTGGGGATATCAAGAACTAAACATTTGGGAAGATTTTGAACTTTTTCTCTTACAATCTGGGATTACAGAAAATTCTTTAGCAGTGGAAAATGTATACTCCAATGAATTTTTGCCCTCAAGTGATTAGAGGCAGTGATTATGGACGATATTGCAGTAGAAGTTGAAGGTGTTGACTACACATATGCTCAATCACAAAAAGTACATGCCTTACGAAATATATCGTTTAAAGTTAATACGAGTGAGTTTGTTAGCTTTATCGGTCCTAGTGGATGCGGCAAAAGTACTCTACTTCACTTAATTTCCGGGTTGCTGAATCCTTCTAAAGGGGTGATTCATGTTAATGGACAAAAAAGTTCTAGTGGTTTGGGACGTGTGGCATTTATGCCTCAAAGGGATACTCTATTTCCTTGGCGTACAGTCGAGAAAAATGCTGTACTTGGAGCAGAAATTCTTGGCATTCCTCGTCAAGAAGCCCTTCAAAAAGCATCAGCATTATTTGATTTGTTTGGTCTTTCAGGTTTTGAAAAAGCTTGGCCTAGTGAACTTTCTGGGGGTATGCGCCAGAGGTTAGCACTCCTTAGGACTTTTATAATTCCTAGAGATACCATATTGCTTGATGAGCCATTTGGTTCACTTGATGCATTAACACGTCATGAAATGCAACAATGGCTCCAGCAGATATGGGATAAAGATCGTCGAACAATAATTTTAGTTACTCACGATGTGGATGAGGCTATTTTACTATCTGATACTATCTACATCTTGTCAGAACGCCCGGGATCGATTGTGCAGCGTGTTGAGATAAATCTTGAAAGGCCTCGAAAAAAGAAAGTAATAAATTCTATCGAATTTACAAAAATCAAAAGTGAAATTTTTCAAATTTTGGGTAGTGAAATTTAGCATAGTGAGTATACGCGTTATAGTTGATTTGTCTATTGTAAAAATACATTTAGGGAGTAGCAATGCCAAAAGTAGTTGTGGTTGGCGCAGGTAATGCAGCTTTATGTGCCGCATTAGCTGCAAGTGAACATAATGTTGAAGTTACTGTGTTAGAAAAAGCTGATCAAGGTGAACGTGGTGGGAATACTTTTTTTACTGGAGGGGGATTTCGTTTTCCTTACAATGGAATTGAGGACATCCTTGAATTAATTCCCGATCTTTCAGATGAAGAACTTGCAAAAATTGAAGTTGGTAGTTACCCAGAATCAGCTATGAGATCAGATTTATTTAGAGTTACAGAAGGTCAAGCTGATGATGGTATGGTCGAGCACCTAGTACGTAATGCATACGATACAGTTAAATGGATGAGAGAACACCATAATCAACGCTGGGTTCTTATGTATGGTCGTCAAGCCTATGAAGTGGATGGAAAATTAAAATTTTGGGGTGGCATGATTACTGAGGCCGTCGGGGGAGGAGAAGGTCTTTCTGACAGGCTTTTTTCTGCTACTGAAGAAGCAGGGATTGAAATCCGATATGGTTGTCGCGCTTTAGGCTTAGTCGTTAATGAACAAAACAATGCTGTAGTTGGTGTCAAAGTCAAAACACGCGAATCTACAGAGACAATCACTGCCGATGCGATAATTCTTGCAGCAGGTGGATTTGAGTCCAATGTTGAGATGCGAACTCGATATTTAGGTGCAGGATGGGAATTTGCTAAAATTCGCGGTACTAGACATAACATGGGTGACATGATTCGTGCAGCAATTGATATTGGCGCTCAACCTTATGGTCATTGGTCTAGTGGGCATGCAGTTGCTTGGGATGTAAATGCTCCACCAACAGGTAACCGCCGAATTGGTGATTTGTACCAAAAACATTCATATCCTCTTGGGATGATAGTCAATGTTAATGGTGAAAGGTTTGTAGATGAAGGAGCTGATTTTCGAAATTATACATATGCAAAGTATGGTCGAGAAATTCTTAAGCAACCTTTAGGTATTGCATTTCAATTGTTTGATCAGCAAACAGTTTCTATGCTTCGTGATGAATATCGAATTCGTGAAATTACGAAAGCTGAAGCAAATACCATTGAAGAACTTGCAGATGCATTGGGTATAGATATTGGTGGATTGAAGCAGACTGTTGAACAATTTAATGATGCATGCCAATCAGGTGATTATAATCCTGCAATTCTTGATGGAGTAAAAACTGAAGGTATTGAGCCTCCAAAATCAAATTGGGCTCTACCATTAAACCAGCCACCTTATTTCGGAGTTGCGGTTACTACAGGTCTCACTTTCACATTTGGTGGTTTAAAAATTAATCCTAAAACTGCGCAAGTTTTAGATACTGACGATCTGCCAATTCGAGGTTTATATGCTACAGGTGAATTAGTAGGTGGTTTATTCTTTCATAATTATGCTGGCGGAACAGGTTTGATGTCTGGAGCCGTTTTTGGACGTACTGCAGGTGCAAATGCAGCTCAACAAGTAACATCCTGATCTGAGTATTTAGTTTGAACAATTTCGTTAGTACTAAATTAATATTTGGCGAAACACAATTTTCACACCGTGGTCTTATTTTACTATTGCCTTCTGCACTTAATTTAACACTAGTTATAATTATGGAGCCAATACTAAATGCAATATTAGCCCGAACAGATAATCCAGAAATTGCTATAGGGGGTTTTGCAATATCGTTTGGTTTGATTGGTTTGATTGGGTTGCCCCAATTACGTGTTCAACACTTAACCTTAATCTTTTTGCAAGATACTTACTCCTTAAGGGCTTTAAGGATTTTTGTTATACGACTTGCCATAATTGCATCGCTAATAACATTAATTATTGGGATTACACCTTTATCTACTCTAATTTTTGGAGCTATTTTTTCTACTAATACTAATCTTCAAAATGAGGCAGAAATTTCGTTTTTATGGATGATGCCTGTTCCTGCATTAATGATTATAAAAATGTATCTTTATGGAATCGCGTTGAGAATCGAAAGGCCAATAATTGTATGGATTGGATTAACAACTAGCGTTGTTAGTATTTGTGCGATTGCAAGTGCATTGCTGTTTTTAGATATTCAAGGATCTCAAATTGCTGCAATATCAGTTACGTTAGGTAATTTTATAGAATTAGGGTTAATGTTGCTTTCATTAGTAATAATTTCCCTAAATTTTGAAAAATCAGGCAAACATATTAAGGTGACACAATTTGAATTAACAAAATTTTTCGCTCCATTATTGATAGTGGCTTTTCTTCCTGCGTTTAGTAAACCTTTTATTCTAGCTCTTGTTTCGCACACCTCCGAATCAACGCTTTCCCTAGCAGCTTTTCCACTTGCTATGGGGATATTTACATTTTTTACATTCCTAGTTGGTGGATTAACTCCTACAATTCTGGCACTAATGAATCAAGGAGAAGATCTGAAAAAGATCACCAGATTTTCTATTCGTATTGGTCTTGTTAGTTGGCTTTTTATTGGGTTGATCGTGTGGATACCTTCATTATCTAATTTCTTGATTAGTGATCTTATTGGAGTTTCAGGCAGGTTACATCAACTGACTTTAGTTGCTTTGAAAATTTTGTCAGTTTTGCCTTTGATAATGGTTATTGAACAAATTTTTGCTGCAACACTATTACAACATAAACAAGTGAAAAAGCTTGTATTTATAAATATTGGTCGTTTAGCTAGTCTAATTATTTTTGCATTATTAATTAATTTTTTTACTGTTTTGAACGGTGCAACCATTGGTGCAATTGCTGTTTTGGTTACCTTATCGGTTGAGTCAATTCTTGCCATTATTTTTGGATACCAATATTTTTTCAATCCTCAAGTACAAGAGTCGCAAGGTTAACCTATTATATTTTCTTGCTTTAGAATTGCTATTTCACTCTCAGAGAATCCATTATTTTTTAGAACATCATCAGTATCTCTTCCGAGGGGAGGAGATGCTGTCGAAGGATTTAAGACTGAAGCGCTCATTTTCCATGGCGGTGCAGCCATACGTTGTGGCCCACTTAAGTCGTGATCAAGGTCGATCATGTATTTATTTGCTTGAATCTGTGGATGATCTGCAAGTTCTTGTACCCAGTGAACACTGCTAACAGGAACTCCTGCTTTCTCAAATACTTTTTCCCAATGATCGGATGTGTTTTCTTTGATCATTGATTCTACTAACTCAGTAATATTTTCATCTATTTTAATTTGGTTAGGATCTTTTGCGTCGTAATCTGGATCTTCTCGATTATGCTCTATATTTAGTGCACTGCGGACTTTTTCTCTAAGAGAAGCAGATAGAGCACCTATCGCAATGGCACCATCTTTTGTTACATAAGCACGATAGTATATTTGACGCACTCTTTGATGATTTTTTATGAATTGAGCATAATCGATACCATCTTTTTCGCGATCAGATAAATCTTGTAACAAAGCTGAACGTTCAATCGAATCTGCCGCAGGTAATTCCATAGATTGGCCTTGAATATTTAGTGCATTAATCAGTAATGAAGTTTCAATTTTTTGTCCTTTTCCTGTTTGTTGTCTAAAGAAAAGTGCAGCACAAACACCAAGTGCTATTGAATATCCAGTTGTATAATCAGCCACTGCGCCACCAACAGATGGATGTCCTCTTTCATCAATTTTTTCTGACTGAGCCATTAAACCTGATGCAGCTTGCACCACAATATCGTATCCAGGACGATCAGACCAAGGACCTTCTCTACCAAAAGCTGTATTGTCAGCATAAATAATATCGGGTTTGATCTTTTTTAACTCTTCGTAATCAATACCTAGTCGAGAGGGCACATCTGGCCGGTAATTAATGACCACTACATCTATATCTGCAATTAATCGATAAATAATTGCTTTTGCATCAGGATGTCCTAAGTCAATAGCTAAAGATCTTTTGCCTCTATTAAGCGCTTGATATGTTTTTGATTCTTGAGGAATAAATTGTTGTGCTAAACGCCATGGCTCGCCTTGAAGAGGTTCAATCTTGATAACATCAGCACCTAAATCGGCTAGCAATTGGCATGATAATGGCCCAGCTATAATTTGTGTAAACTCAAGAACTCTAATCCCACTTAATGGACCTGTATTTGCCATATAATTCCCTTTTCTTTCAGGGAAGTAGCATACTCAAAGTAATACAAAATGTCAGTTCTAAAGAAATTTAGTTAATTTATGCCTATTTTGCTTGCTTGAGTAAGAATTGACGTCCATACTCGAATCCCAGTTGAAAAAGGTTAAATAGATGGCTAAAAAGTCAAAAATTGCTAGAAATACAAAGCGTCAACATCTCATATCACGAGATGCTGAGAGGCGTACCGAATTGCGCTCTATAATCAATGATCCTGCAATTGACCTTACTGAAAAACAGAAAGCATACGCTACTCTTAATAAGATGCCACGAGATGGAAGTCGAGTTCGATATGTAAATCGATGCGGCGTTACAGGTCGTCCCCGTGCTTATATGCGTAAGTTTGGTGTTTCGCGAATTGTTTTTCGTGAATTGGCGAACCAAGGATTTTTACCTGGCGTAAGAAAATCTAGTTGGTAATTTTCTAATTTCTGAATATATTGAAAAGAATCTAAATCAATAGAGTGTTACTAATTGAGTAATATTTTGTTTAAAATTTTTCTGAACGTAACGATTTGAAATTGGGGGAACTATGCATACCGAATACGATATTGGTGAAATTATCGAAGATGATGGTGCTATATACACGCCTTTTTATGAAGTAATTAATGTTTTAGCAAATCGTCAAGGTGCCGTACAAAGTGATGAAACTGCACGCAAGGTTGGCTTTCAAGGTGGAGTCGTTCGAGGCACTACACATGTGCAGCAATTCCCAAGAGTATTATTAGCTGGTTTTGGGCAGCGATGGTTTGAAGTCGGTGGTTTTTCCGCTATGTTCATCAAACCTACCATGCATGGCGATATCGTTCGTATAGGACTTCAAGCACCTGAATTAAGTGGTGATGATGAACAAGTACAGATATGGGTGGAACGTGAGGATGGTCTACATTTAGTTAATGGAACTGCCCAGCTTGGAGATCCGAAGAGTTCTTCATTGGCTCATCAAATGGTTTTAAATACACATGGTGCGGATGAAGTCCGTATTCTTGCTGATCACAAAATTGGGACAGTCACAGATGCTATACCAGTGCGTTTGGAGGAATCAGAAGCGTATATGCCTACTGCTCCCAATGACTGGTACACCAGTATTTCACCATGGGGAAAGCCTGTTGCTAACCCAGCAAGTGTACCGAATATCGCTGGAGAATCTTCAGGAGGATTGGGTCTAAGAACTGAAGGTGTAATTAGTATGTTAGGTGCTCAGGAATTAAAATATGTTGAAGGGCCAATATTCCTAAATCAAGATTATCTTTCAGAAAGTGAATTAGTTGCTATTGGCTCTTCAAATAAATCAGAATATTCGTGGCATGAGTCAAGACTTATTACACCTGATGGTACTTTGGTTGCAAAAACATTGACTCAGATGCGCCATCTCAAGAAGTCTTCTCCTCTCTGGGCCGACGAATTCCCTGAAGAAAAATAGTTTTGGTATTAATCTTTTTTAGAGGTTTGCGCAGCAACGGCAGCAGCAGCAGCAGCAGCAGCAGCAGCTCCACCTAAATAATAATGATTTTGTGCAGTCATATTTTTATCAAATTCATATATAAGAGGCATTCCAGTTGGGATGTTGATTTCACTTATTTCAGCATCAGAAATATTATCAAAATGTTTTACTAGTGCTCGGATACTATTGCCGTGTGCAGATATAAGAACGCGTTCACCATTTTTTACACGAGGTACGATTTCACTGTTCCAAAATGGGATGACCCTTGCCATCGTGTCTTTTAGAGACTCTGATGATGGTATGGCAGCCGATAGTCCAATTGAAGAGTATCGTTTTTCAAATCTAGGATGATTAGGATCATTTTCTTCTAAAGGTGGGGGCCTTGTATCGAAACTTCTTCTCCAGATGAAAACTTGTTTTTCTCCATGTTGTTCTACTGTTTCAACTTTATTTAAACCAGCAAGTGCTCCATAGTGTCGCTCATTGAGTTGCCATGATTTTTCGGAGGGTATCCATAGTTGATCTAACTCATCTAAAATAATCCATAAAGTCCTAATTGCACGTTTTAAGACAGAAGAGAATGCAATGTCAAATTCAAAACCAGATTCCTTTAGTTGCTTTGCAGCAGAAAGTGCTTCTTCTTTTCCAGTATCAGATAAATCAATATCTACCCATCCTGCAAATCTATTTTCTTTATTCCAAGTACTTTCTCCATGTCTTAAGAGTACGACCTGATGTGTCATCTATTTTCTCCATAAAACACTACGATATTTAAAATCAATTGGCGATGCTTGCATTACCAATTAAGACTATGGTTCCATCATCTTTTTCGATCCAGGTAAAAATACCTCTTCGTTTGTTATTGTCTTTGAGGATACCAATGTCTATTCCCTTAATAAATAATTTATCATTTGGCCATACAGGGTTAGTGAATTTTATATCTAATTCTCCGCTATTCCACCAATCTTCACCAAGGTGCTGCTCTACTAAATGGCCTACATAAGACATTGTCATTCTTCCACCAACCACAACATTATTAAAACCAAGTTTTTGAGAAGATTTTAAGTCAGTATGGTAGCTTTTATTACCATGGAAAAATTCTCCGCACATTTCAAGAGTTATATTAGATTCCAATGAAGGAATAGCGGTTCCATCCGGAATTAAGAATTTCCTCATGCCTTCTTTTTTTGCTGGATCTCTAAATTCTACTTTTTCTACAGGTTCATCTAGAAGGAAAGATTGATGGTGATTAGATTTAATTACTACTGTGCCTTCTAGATTTTTAAGGGCCATTTCTGTATTCACTACAGTGCGATCTCTTTTTTTATAGATGTCAATAATTTTTCCATTAGCAATATAAGCTTCATTAAGATTAAGTGGTTTGAATAACTGCCATTCTTGTCTCATCCATAGATGCCCTCGGTCTTGTTCAAATGCTGACCATTTATGAAAATTGTCGGCAGCACCAGCTATCATCGAAGGTAACGGCAGAGTTTTTTGATATTGAAGGTTGAGTCCCTCATTGTAATCATTTAAAATTTCTTGTGTGACCATGAATTCAATTTGAGGAAGGTTTTTACCTATATATGGTTCAGTATCGTTTTGTAAACTGGATTGCATAAAGCCACCTATGAATATTAAAAATTTCGCAGTTAGTATTTTTCGAATTGCGCAACATTTCGTGCACAGGTTTATCATTTCTAAATCTACTCCTATTACTTATCAAATATCAATTATATTTTCGCTGGTCTTTTTTGCCACAATCTGTATTACGTGTAGTAGTGAAGATAGAATGTTTAAAGAAGATTCATTAGAAAGGGATCGATTGTCTGGTATCAGAGTAGATGGCTTTGTGCAGCGTCCTGATTTTATTTTGCAAGATACGAAAGGTAATAGCTTTGATTTTCAACAGGAAACTTCGGGCAAGGTAACTTTGTTGTATTTTGGCTATACCAATTGCCCAGATATTTGCCCGGTACATTTTTCAAACATCGCTGCTGCATTAGATCAAAGTCCATATGAAGTTAGAAATGGAGTCGAAGTCATTTTTGTCTCAGTTGATCCAAAACGTGATTCTCCTCAAAAAATAAGAGAATGGTTAGACTTTTTTGACACAGGTTTTGTAGGTCTTACAGGTACTGATAGTGATCTTGAAATTGCTCAAAATGCAGCAGGCACGCCTGCTGCATTTGTTTCAGAAGTATATGAAAATGGATATTCGATCGCTCATGCTGCGTGGATCTTTTTATATACACAGGATGATTCGTTGTATCTAAAATATCCGACAGGAACTCGTCAGTCAGAATGGGCACATGATTTAAAGGCTTTAGTCTTGCAGAACTAGTCTTGCGGAAGTAAAGGAAGTAAGAATAATGGAGGTTAGCTGGTGGTGTTCTGCGAGACCAATATCTTGGTCGTGGGATCCGCAATTTTTTCCTGGAATTTGGATAGTGATGCTATGCATAATTGGCAGTTATATTTTTGTATATATAAAGAGTTCGAAAAAAAATTCATCGCTTAATAGTGAAATAGCAACTAATAAAGAAAAGCTCTCATTTATTTCAGGATGGCTACTGCTTTGGATTATGACGGATTGGCCGATCGGTGTGTTGGGATCAGGATATCTATTATCTGCACACATGTTGCAATATGTAATTTATTCTTTAGTTGTTGCTCCATTGTTGGTGGGTGGAATTTCCAAACCTATGATTTCTTATTATAAAGATCTGTGGATTTTCATTCCGTTCCGATTTTTGACATCTCGCCCATTTGTATGTTTTGTAGCGTTTAATATTGTATTGGCGATCACACATATACCGTATTTCACTGACATCTTGAAGCCGTTGCAGTTAGGACAAATGCTAATTGATGTATTGTGGATTTCTGCTGCGATGTTGTTTTGGTCTGCAATTGGTTCTTTTGATGACCAAAGTGATGTCAGTTTAGCAAGAGCTCAAAAATTACTTTACATAATTGGTATTACATTGCTACCAACTATACCAGGAGCTTTTTTTGTATTTTCTGATTTTCCTTTATATACAACATATGAATTTGCCACACGGGTATTTAATGGACTTTCAGCTCGTGAAGATCAAATGTATGCAGGGCTAATTATGTGGATGGGAATGACTCCCATATTATTAATCCGCCTTGCAATGGCATTCTTTTCATGGTCAGAGTCAGAATCTAGGCGAGCAGGAACGATAGACTAGTGTTTAATTTAAAACCATAGTCGAAACGAATTATATTATATGTTAATAGCCTGCACTCATTCTGTAAGATGCGTACAGGCTATTAATGAATTATCCAACCTGATCTTTTAGAGCTTTTGCTGCTTTAAAGGCTGCAACTCTTCTAGCAGGTATACTGATCTCGGCTCCAGTTTGAGGATTGCGTCCTGTACGAGCATTTCTAGTGCGAGTTTCAAATTTTCCAAACCCAGCAATTGAAACTTCGCCTCCAGAACTTAACTCTGATGCTATTGCACCAAAGAGTGCATCAATTGCACGACCAGCATCAGCTTTGGTCAAATCTACTTCTCCAGCAATTTTTTCTGCCATTTCATTTTTATTCATATACCACCCCTCAAATGCTTGGGATAACCCCATATAACCACATATATGTGATTCTTA
>Ga0114932_10000610_pt1 | contig 42149 bp, 35 predicted proteins | sample 2SBtaG_2_FD_87286 | JGI IMG/M metagenome (GOLD analysis project Ga0114932, IMG submission 87286) | Deep subsurface microbial communities from Kolumbo volcano to uncover new lineages of life (NeLLi) - 2SBTROV12_ACTIVE470 metaG | ecosystem: Environmental > Aquatic > Marine > Volcanic ...
AACGACCTCACCCGGGAGTTCAAGGAGAACACCGACTTCGAGGACAAGCTCAGGCGTCCTCCTCAGCTCGACCAGCCTCCGCTTGAGAAGAAGTTCTCCGTCAGCGACTGGCGCCCTGTCAACTCACCCCCAGGTAGCGATGAGGCGACCATCGAGGTTGCCAATGAGGGCGACGTCGGCGGAGGCGGCGACACCCCACTTGACGCAGAGACCACTGCGCTCACAACTCCCGAGGGTGGCGATCAGGGTGGCGATCCCAGCGAGGTCACAGATTCTCAGCTGGAGGCCTCAGGAAGCCCCGCACTCACGAGCCCGGCTGAAGGCGGGGCCGCAAGTCTCGAAGCTTCAGAGGCCTCAAGCACGACCAAGCCAGTCTCCGTTGAGCCGAACGCCAGTGACGATGCGGGTGACGAGAAACCTGCCTGACGACGACCGTTGAACCAAGAGGTCAGACGTCGAGGTTCTTCACCTCAAGCGCGTGCTTCTCGATGAACAGTCGGCGAGGTTCGACCGTGGGGCCCATGAGCACCGAGAAGAGGTGGTCGGCTTCGATCTCATCGTCAAGAGCGACCAGGTGCAGGGTGCGCGTTTCGGGATCCATGGTCGAGTCCCAGAGCTGTTCGGCGTTCATCTCACCCAGACCTTTGTAGCGCTGGATATCCACGCCGCTCTCGGCGAACTCCTGCAGCCGTGCCAGCACTCCCTTGAGGCTCAGGGCTTCAGCTGACTTGTCGCCGCCCTCGTGTACGGAGAACCGTGGCTCGTCGTCCGCCCCCAGGTAGTCGACCAAGGAGAGCCCGAATCGCTCGAGGTTCTTCAGCTCGGATGCCGCTGCCTCTGAACCCCGGTACTCGATCACATCGTGACCTTCGCGGGCCTCGTCTGTCAGCTCACTCAAGAAACCGGTCACGGACTCGTGGTCATAGAAGAAATGTCGCGCATCATCGGCCATCACCACCTGGTGGCTAGGCAGCTGCTCGTCTTTCATCAGGGCGAAGTATTCGTCAATGGCCATGGCTTGCCGGCCGTTGGTCACCGTGGATTCAAAGCCCTCGAGCAGCTGCAGATGGCGCACCAGGTCGGCCAGCTCTTCTCCGTCGAGTTGCACCTTGCTCTCGACCAGTGACTGAACAGACGCGCTCTCCACCGCGATGTCGAGCAGCGCCGTCTCGAGGGCCCGCTCGTCGAGGATGTAGCGCTCCTTCTTCTTGCGGCGCAGTTTGTAGAGAGGCGGCGCGGCGATGTAGATCCGGCCTGCGCGCACCAGCTCGGCCATCTGGCGATAGAAGAACGTAAGCAACAAGGTGCGGATGTGCGAACCATCCACATCTGCGTCGGTCATGATGATGATCTTGCCGTAGCGCAGCTTCTGGAGGTCGAACTCTTCAGTGCCGAAGCCCGCGCCCAGGGCAGAGATCAACACCTGGATCTCTTCGTGGTTCAGCATCTTGTCGAGGCGAGCCTTCTCGACGTTCAGGATCTTTCCGCGCAAGGGCAAGATGGCCTGGTTGATGCGATTGCGGGCGCCCTTGGCCGTCCCGCCTGCAGAGTCTCCCTCGACAATGAACAGCTCTGTCTCGTCGCGGTTCTTGCTCTGACAATCAGCCAGCTTGCCAGGCAGGTTGCCGCTGGCGAGAGCCCCCTTACGGCGGACCAGGTCGCGCTGCTTGCGTGCGGCCTCCCGGGCTCGCGCTGCCAGCAGGGCCTTGTTGATGATGGCCTTGCCGATCGACGGATTCTCTTCGAGAACGGTGTTGATCTTGTCCGTCACAACCGACGAGACGAGGCCCTCGATCTCTCTGTTGCCCAGCTTGATCTTCGTCTGGCTCTCGAACTGCGGGTCGGCCAGCTTCACGCTCAGCACCGCCGCCAAGCCCTCGCGGAAGTCTTCTCCAGAGGGTGCCGTCTCGTTGGGCTTGAGCAGGTTCGAGCGCTTGGCGTAGTTGTTCAGCGCCCGGGTCATGCCGCTGCGGAAACCCGAGAGGTGGGTGCCGCCCTCTGTCGTGTTGATGTTGTTGACGAAGGCGTAGACATCTTCGCGGTAGCTGTTGTTGTATTGCAGCGCCAGCTCGATGGCGACCGGCGAACCCTGGGCATCCTCGACCTCTGCAACGATGCTGACGATCTCTTTGTGCAGCGGCTCCTTGGCTTCGTTGATGAAGCTGATGGAGTCGTCGAGGCCATTGGGATAGCAGTAGCTGTCGCTGCGCCCGTCACGATCATCGGTGACATGGATCGTCAGCCCGGCGCGGCCCATCAAGAAGGCCATCTCGCGCAACCGCGAGCTGATCATGTCGAAGTTGAACTCAGTGACTTCGAAGATCTGGTCGTCTGGCTTGAAGGTCAGCCGCGTGCCGTGCTTGCTGCTCTCGCCAGTCTTGGTCAGCTCGGTCGTCTTGACGCCGCGTGCGAAGCTCTGCTCGTGGATCGCCCCATCGCGGAAGATCTCGATGGTCAATGTCTCTGCCAAGGCGTTCACGCAAGAGACGCCCACCCCATGAAGCCCCCCGGACACCTTGTAGCTGCCCTTGTCGAACTTTCCGCCAGCGTGGAGCTTGCAGAGAATCACCTCGACCGCAGGCACGCCCTCGGTGGGATGCATGTCGACCGGCACACCACGCCCGTCATCGAGCACCGAGATCGAACCATCGGTATGGACCGTGACGAAGATCTCGGTGCAGAACCCGCCCAGGGCTTCATCGACAGAGTTGTCCACCACCTCGAACAGGCAGTGGTGCAAGCCTCTGATCGAGGTGTCCCCGATGTACATCGCGGGGCGCTTGCGGACGGCCTCGAGGCCTTCAAGAACCTGAATCGAGGACGAGTCGTAGGTTTGGCTCATGTGCTGAAATTCCCGACACGAAAGGTCAGGCTTCGGACGAGAGGAAGGGTCTTGTCGGCCTGCAGCAGACCGAGCAGCTGAGCGCCCTGGAAGGCCTCAAGCTCGTAACGTTGAGTGGCAGACGAAACCTCTATGGTAAGCACTCCGTCCCTGAATTGGGCCACCCGTGAGCGACTTGCCAGCCGATCTCCTGCGGCTTGCCGCCAACCTTCGGCCAAGGTCTCGTTCTGCAGCCCTCTGGCGTAGGCCTTTTTCTGCATCAGGCCAGCCAGGATGTCTCCCAGCTTCTTGGGCTTGCCGCCGCGGTAACGTCTCACGGGAGGGGCCAGTCAACCATCAAGGTGCGCCCATCAGGACGTTATTGGCATGAGTACGTAAACAGACTCGTCTGAGACCTTGAACAGCCCGGCGGAGGAACGGTCTTTGAAACGGAAGGTGACCTGGTTCTCAGGCATGGTCTTCAAGAACTCGCCGATGAAGTTCGGGTTGAAGCGGATGACCACGGTCTCGCCAGAATAGTCGATGCCCATGTCGCTTCGTGACTCACCGATGCCCTCTTTGCTCGAGACCACGGTGAGGTTGCCGCCGCTGAAGCTGAGTTCGACCTTGGGTCCGTCGTCCCCCGCGGTGACCAGAGCCCGCTGAATCGCGGTGGCCAGCTCGTCCCTGCCGATCGTGGCGATGCCAGGAACATCCTCCTCGCCCGGGACGACTGCCCTGAAGTCCGGGAAGTCCCCCTGGACCAGCTGGGCCTGGACCTCTGCGTGAGGCAGCAGCAGAGCCACCATCGACTCGCGGAGCTCGATGCGCAGCGTCTGGTCCTCGTCGGTCATCAGGCGTTGGAGCTGAGCGAGGCCCTTGATCGGCACCACCGCCGAGCGGCGGTCCGCGATACCGGTCTCCAACGGCAGCTTGGCCAGAGAGAGCCGCCGACCATCCGTGGCCACCAGCGTGATCTCGTTCAGGTCGACCTCGAGCAACACGCCGTTGAATGCGTAGCGGCCCATCTCCTTGGCAGCGGCGAAGGTGGTGCGGTTGCACAGGTCGACAAACGCGCTGAGCGAGACATCGACGCCAGCGGTCGGCTCGATGGTGGGGATCGACGGAAACAGGTCGGGGTCGTCGCCGTTGAGCTTGAAGAAGGCCTTGTCCCCGACGATCTCGAAGACCTGTCCTGCCTGGTTGATCTGCAGGACGTCAGAGTCCATCGAGCGCACGGCTGAGAGAAGCGTGGCTCCGGGCAGGGCGACTCGGCCCTCGCCGCTGATGCCCTCGTCTTCGCAGTGCAATCTCACCGAGAGATCGCCGTCAGTGGCCAGGATCTCGATCTTGTGGCCTTCGACGCTGATCAGCACGTCAGACAAGATGGGCCGGGGGCTCCGAGAAGGGCACACCGATGTGGCGAACTGAAGCTGCTGGAGAAAGGGCTCCCTGGGCGTGACAAGGTTCATGGGCTGTCTCGATGGTGCAGAGCTGTTGTTGTTCTTCTCTTCTTATAGAGAAAAGACTTCTTCTTCATGGTGTCGTTCGGATTGTTGAGAAGGGCGCTCGGTGCGGCCGAAGAGCGTTTGCCAGACACGACTTGTGGCGCTCCGAGAGTCTGCCGGTTCATGCACAGTATGCCCCGCAGCCCGGGTGTCTTCCACGCACGGGGGCCAGGCATCGAAGAGCTGGTCTGACTTGTCGCCATTGCGTCCCCGGTGTTGTCACGAGCAACGCACAGTTCATGCACGATTCGATCGCGACTTTCGAACCCACTGCTGGGGTCATGGGCCGGCTGGCGCACTAGGTCCACAAGAGAGGTGTTCGAATTCATCGCTTCAAGCGCTGCTGGAGATCTCGGACCCGTTGCGCCAGAACCGGGTCGGCAGCCATGCGGTCCTTCACCTTGCTCACGGCGTAGAGCACGGTGGAGTGGTCCCGGCCGCCAAGGTGCTGTCCAACTTCTTCAAGCGAGAGGTTGGTGTGGCTGCGCAGCAAGGACATGGCGACCTGTCGTGGGATGACCACAGACTGGGTGCGCCGCCGCCCTCGCAGATCTGCAAGGCGCACATCGAAATGCTTGCACACCTCATCAAAGATGCGGTCTACGCCGGTCACAGGCCCCCGTGATCGCTCACGGTCGAAGCCGAGCGCCTGACGGGCCAGGTCGAGGTCGATCTCGCAGGAGATCAACTTGGCGTAGCCCACCACTTTCGTGACCGCACCTTCGAGCTCGCGGATGTTCCGGTCGATGTTCTCGGCCAGGTAGGCGAGCACTTCTTCAGGGATGGCGACGTCCCGCTCGCGAGCCTTTCTGCGCAGGATGGCCAGGCGCGTCTCAAATCGAGGGGAACCGATCTCGGTGACGAGCCCCCACTCGAAGCGGCTGACCAAGCGGTCGCGCAGGGTGGGGATCTCAGAGGGCGGACAGTCGCTCGACAAGACGATCTGCTTGGAGCTGTTGTAGAGCGTATTGAAGGTGTGAAAGAACTCTTCTTGGGTCCGCTCCTTGTGGGCCAGCATGTGGATGTCGTCAATCAAGAGCACATCGACGTTGCGGTATCGGTAGCGGAACGTGTCCAGATCGCCGCGGCTGATGGCGGCGATGAACTCGTTGACGAAGGTCTCGCTCGACAGGTAGCGCACCTTGAGCGGCTTGCCCGAGTGCAGCGCCTTGTGGCAGATGGCCTGGAGCAGATGGGTCTTGCCGAGACCCACGTCGCCATGAAGGAAGAGCGGGTTGTACGAGCCAGCGGGCGCCTCGGCCACGGCACGGGCGGCGGCGTGTGCCAACTGGTTGCTCGGCCCCACGACGAAGCTGTCAAAGGTGTACTTGTCGTGGAGGGAGACGTCCGAGTTGTTCTGGAAGAAATCATGGTTCGCTGCGGCAGGGGCGACCACGGGCGCGGGCGTCGACTCAACCGTGGCGGACATGTCTGCTACAGGGGCTGGCTGGGCCTCTGGACCGCTGGCGATGGTCATGGCCACTTCCGCTTCGGTCTTGTAGGCCTTTTGCACCGAGGCGACGACCTCCTCCATGTAATGGCTCTGGATCCACTCGCACAAGAACTTGTCGCCCACGGCGAGGGTCACCTTGTCTGGAGTGACTGACACCGTGTGTAGTGTGGAGAACCACAGGTCATACTTGCGCTTGCTGAGCCGAGCGCGCAGGGCGTCGCCCAGGTCGTCAGCGCTGGCATCGAAGGCAGGTACGTCGTCAGGTAGCTCAGCTGGGTTCATGCGACGCTCCGAGTGATCGAGGCGGTACGGACCACAGCTGCCCGGCATCGGAAGCCCACACTTCCGACTTCGGATGGAACGCACCGACATGCGCCCATCACGCAAATCCAGACCACAACCGCGACCGCCGACGCAAGCGTCGTTCCCGTCCCCGAGTGAAACGCCGATGGCCCCGTTGGCCCAACGGCGAGGCGCCACTATCTCCGTTTTCCAGAGGCTGTCAACGGCTCGCTCGCAGTCACTGACGAGGCCTGTGGAGAACGGCTGACGCAAACCGAGATCGGACCATTCGTTACTGCTTGTCGACCGCCCCAGCTTTTCTTTTTTCGTTGCGCGGGGGGACCAAATGCAGCACTTCATCGAGCGCGCGAAGCAAGCTGTCGACGTCGGCAGAGTTCGTGTCCCGGCCCATGCTGATGCGCACGGACGAGCTGGCGAGTTCTGGCCCGGCACCGATGGCCGTGAGTACGGCGGAGGGCTGGAGCGAACCGGAAGAGCACGCTGAACCATGAGAGACGGAGACGCCTGCCAGGTCGAGCCGTTGCACCATGGCTGGCCCGGGCCGGCCGGGGAACGAAACACAAAGGGTGTTGGACAGACAGTCGGCTGTAGCTGAGTGGAAGACAGCGTCTGGTTCCATGCTCTTGAGCTGTGACCGCAGTTGCTCCTTCCACGCCGACCAACGAGCGACAAGCGATTCCCGTTCTTCGCAGGCCTGTTCTGCTGCAGCAGCAAAGGCGGCGGCGAGCACGGCCGACTCCGTGCCAGCACGGAGTCCGTCTTCTTGTCCCCCACCCACGACTGCCGGACGTGGGCGAGCGGCTTCACCACAGACCAGCGCGCCGATGCCCAGCGGTCCGCCCACCTTGTGTGCAGAGACGGACAGCAAGTCGGCGGCGGCCGCTGTCGCCGAGACGGGCACGCGCCCGAAGGCCTGGCATGCGTCAGAATGAAACAGGGCCCCCATCTCGTGTGTGGCTGTCACCAGCGACGCAACATCTTGGAGCTGTCCGGTTTCATGATTGGCCCAAGCCACGCTCACCATTGCGACCGCAGGCTGGTCACGGCATTCAGTTTGCGCCCGGTCAGCCAGGTCCGCGATGGACTCGACGCTGACCCGACCCCTGTGATCTGCGGGCAACACGACGTGGTGAGGCCGCTGCGAAAGTGCCGCCAAGACGGACGGATGTTCTGTGGCCCCGCTAGCGACACACGCAGCGTGGCTCACTGCGCGAAGAGCCAGGCCGTTGGACTCACTGCCCCCTGAAGTGAAGATCAACTGGTCTCGCTTGCAGCCCAGCACGCCGGCCAACCGCTCGCGCGATTCTTCGAGCAGGGTTCTCGCCCGCCGCCCCTCGAGATGCGCGCTTGATGGATTGCCGAGGATCTGTCCGTCGAGGGCGTCCTGCAGAACGCGCCGGGCCGCCGGCCTCAGGGGATGGCTGGCGTTGTGGTCGAAGTACACGCGTTCGGTCACGGATCTTCAGCCAGGAGCCGTTCGTAGAGGGCCACGTGCTGACTCATGCTTGAGTCGAGAGAGAAGAGCCGCAAGGCGCGGGCGGCACCCGCCTCTCCCATGCTCTGACGCAGGGGCTCGTCGCGCAGGAGGGTCTCGACATGACGAGCCATGCCCGCGCAGTCGCCGACCTCGTCGAGGTAGCCGGTCACACCGTGAGCGATGACCTCCGGGAGCCCGCCCACGTTGGTAGCCACAACCGGCACACCACATGCCTGGGCCTCCAACATGGACAGACCGAACGACTCGCTTTCACTGGGAAACAAGGCCACGTCTGCCGCGGCCATGATCGACTCGACTTCGTCGATCTCTCCGAGGAAGTCGACTCGGTGGCAGAGGTCATGCTGGGAGGCGAGGTCACGCACCAAGGCCTGGTCGGGCCCGTCCCCCACCAGGAGCAGCTTCACGGGCAGGTCTTCTGGGAGCCGACGCATGACTTCAATCGTGTCGGGCGTGCGTTTCAGCGAACGGAAGTTCGACATGTGCACGATGAGCTTGTACTCGTCGCCGCCAAGCTGTTGCCGAACCGTCGAGTCTGAGGCGGGTCTGAAACGACTGTGATCGACGAAGTTTGGCAAGACATCGACCTTGCCTGTGTAGCCGAGCAGGTCACGGGTCTGGTGCTCAAGCCAGTCGGAGACACAGACCACGGCGTCGCTCTTGTCGAGCCCGAAGCGAATGACATCCGCATAGGCAGGGTCGCGGCCCAGGATGGTGGCGTCCGTGCCGTGCAGAGTGGTGATGATGCGCGTGCGACAGTTGGGCACCATCTCTTTCGCCACGTAGGCGCAGATGGCGTGGGGCACGGCGTAGTGCACGTGCAGAATGTCGAGCTCATGATCGACCATGACCTGACGCATGACCGTCGACAGGGCCAGGTCGTATGGCGGATAGCGAAACAACGGATAGGACGACACGGACACCGAGTGAAACTCGACGCCCTTGTGCCAGGCGGCGAGCCGCGTCGGTCGCGCATAGCTGAAGAGATGGACATTGTGTCCGGCGTCGGCGAGGGCCAGACCCAGCTCAGTGGCAAGGACGCCGCTGCCGCCGTAGGTCGGGTAGCACGCGATGCCGATGTTCAATGCCTTCACAGGAACACGCTCTGTCCGAAATCTCGAACCACCGGGACCGGGTCGCTGATGGCCAGGGGGCCGTCGACGCAATAGGCCTCACCAAAGGTGACGCCGATCAACGAACCGTGGTGACGGGCTTGAGCCTCGATGACCTGAAGAAACTCAGGGGAAGCGATGGTGGTGATGGCGCCCTCTGAGCCCGGTTGGTGCAACTGAGAGACGTGGGCGGAGATGGCGGCCATCTTCTTCTCGAACCAAGGCGTCACGTCGATCACCAGTGAGGGCGGCAACGCTTCTCGCGAGGGGTAGAAGAGCACCCGCCCGGGGCGCCAAGGTTCGCCCGGAGGACCGATGCGCGCGCAGCCCGCCAGAAAGCGCGCCTCCTTGACCATCTCGCCCGTGCGGCTGTGGTCCGGGTGATGGTCGATGGCAGCAGGCGCGATGACGAGTCGTGGTCGATGGCGACGAATGACATCGATGACCAGGTCTCGCGAGGGTTCGTCGTTGCGGATGTGACCGTCGGGCAGGCCGAGGCACTCTCTGAAACTGAGCCCGAGCAGCTCGGCGCCCCGCTGGGCCTCGTCGTTGCGCTCTTGCATGTGGCCGCGGCTTCCCGCTTCGCCTGCGCTGAGGTCGACGCCGCCCACGGAGTAGCCCTGGGAGATGAGACTGAGCACGAGCCCCCCCGCGCAGATCTCGATGTCGTCGGGGTGCGGTCCAAAGACCAGGACATCAACCATGGGAAGGATCCTCTGGGTAGGCGTGCACCACGTGTTCGGGCTCTGCCATGGGGCGGGAGAGGGAGATGATGTGCTCGCCCCACCCAGCAGGGTCGCCAGCCGACCAGGCCTGGGGCAGCCACGACAACACGCTGTCCTGGTACCGGCCTCTGGGGTGAATGGCCTGGGCGGGGCCAAGCTGTCCGCGGCCCCGCCAGTGAGGCGCTTCGGCCAGCTGCTGCACCGTTCTGGACAGGCGTTCTTCGAAGCGATGCAGCCGGGGGCTGAGTCCGGGGTCCTGGGTGGCCACGGCGCCAGCGAATCGGTGGGCCGCCGCCAGAAGGTCCTCGGCGTCGGCCTGAGCAGGTGTGGGGCTGGCAGCCAGATCGAGCCGGCTGAGCAAAGAGGCTGGGCTCTCGCCGGGATCAAAGGAGGCGGGGTTGAGGTGGGTCGCCTCGAGCCGGGGGATCAGGGCCGGGGCTGGCACATTGAAGAGCTCGTGCAGCCGGCGGGCCTGGCCCAGGTACACGATCTCTGAGGGGCCGCAGACCTGGGCCACCACCGGCAAGCCCGCCGCCTGAACGATGGGCCGCAAGGCCGCGTGCGGAGAGAAGGAGAACGGGTCGGCCTCTAGTCGGTCGAGGGCGCTCTTGTCCTCGGGCTCAAGCCTTCGCCTCCGGCCGTCTCGGGACTCGAGCACCAGGGGGCGGGGGTCCGCGGGGTCAAAGGAGGGCCTTCGGTCGACGGACTGAAGCGCCTCGGCCCCCTGGGCCAGTGCGTTGGCAAGACGGGGCGCCTCGGTGAGCCCCCGGCGCAGGATGGCTGTGGTGGGCTCCTGCGGCAGGCGGTGTGCCTCTACAAGGTAGAGACCGTGGGGCCCCAAGGTCTGGTCGAGCAGCTTGGCGACATGATCTGCCAGGGAGCCTCCAGGCGACATTGATGTTATTTTACCATTTAGATATTCGTAAGATGACTCTATAGACTCTTTAAAGAGCCTAAACCCGGTGGAGTCCCAATGAGATCGACAGAACATGTCGCTCTTGGGGCTCACCGGACACCTAATGCGACTTAGAAGTCCATTTCGAGTGTCAATGATATCTAAATGATCAACCTCTGTGCTGTCGTGGTCCTGAGTCGCCAGGAGAAAGACCGGCACCACCGGGCGTCGCCAACGCTCCGTGAGTTCTCTGGCCAGGGCGATGGCGGTGGCCGCCTTGTGAGCGACCAGGGCGGCCCCCCCACCCAGCACAGGCTGTTGTCCGGCCAAGACGACGAGGGCGTCGTCGGGTGGCGCGGTGGTGCGGCAAGCAGGGTGCAGCGCCGCCGTCCAGTCAGCAGAGGGGCGGATCTGTGGAGCCACCTGGTCGAGAGCGGCTGGCCGCGGCGCCGGACCCAGGAGTTGGGTCCAGGTGGAGTCCCCTCCCCACCAAGCGGCCTGCCAGGCCCCATGAACCAGGGGCTTTCCCAGCCTGAAGCTCACTCCGCGGAGGCTCCGAGGGCGGCATCCCTGAGCTGGTCCCGCAAGGTGGTGGCCGCGTCGCCGATGGCCTGGCGCCAGTCTTCTTGCCCTGGGTCGCCATACGCGTAAAGGATGCCCCGGGACGAGTTGACCACGGCACCGAGCCCTTCGTCATCAAAGGCGCAGGCGACGTCGGCAGCGGTGGCGCCCTGTGCGCCGACGCCGGGCAACAGAAACCACGTGGAGGGCATGCGCTTGCGCAGGGCCGCGAGCTGCTCAGGGGCGGTGGCCCCCACCACGGCGCCCACGCTGGAGTACCCGCACTGGCCCACCCGCTCAGCGCCCCAGCCAGCCACCAGGTCGGCGACTCGCTCATGAACGGTGACCTCTCCTGATGGCTGGTCCTGCAGCTCGCCAGCGGAGGGGTTGGAGGTGCGCACCAGGACGAACAGGCCAGACCCCAGGGCGTCGACGGCCTCAAGGTATGGAGCAAGGCAATCGCTGCCCAGATAAGGGTTGACCGTGACGGCGTCGGCCCGCACGTCAGGCAGGGGCGGGTCGAGATGGGCCCGCACGTAGGCCGCTGATGTGGAGCCGATGTCGCCACGCTTCACGTCGGCGATCACCAGCAAGCCCGCGTCCCTGGCCATGATCACGCTCTGCTCGTAAGCCACCAGGCCCGGGGGGCCCCACTGTTCGAAGTACGCGATCTGAGGCTTCACGGCGCAGGCCTTGTCCGCCACCTGATCGATGACGGCCCGGCTGAACTGGATCATGGCCGCAGCAGCCTGGTCTCGAGGGTCATCGTATTGGGACCGAGCGGACTCAACCAACTCGGTGGGCAGCCGCTCGAGCACAGGATCGAGCCCTACCACGAGGCTGGAGGTCTTGGCTCGCACGGCGTCGGCGAGGCGGTCGGAGAACGGGGTGATCATGGGCAGCTGAGGAAGTTCTGGATGAACGAAGGGCCGTCGGTGGTCATAAACGACTCCGGATGAAATTGCACGCCGACATGGGGGCGCTCTCGGTGCCGCAGGGCCATGATGTCACCTGCCGACGAGCGGGCTGTGATCGCCAGGCAATCGGGCAAATCTGACTCCATCACGATGAGCGAATGGTAGAGGGCTGCGCGAAGGGGAGACGGTAGCCCGCCAAAGGCAGCTTCGCCGTCATGGTCGATGGAAAGGGGCTGGCCGTGGGTCGGGTGGGGGGCTCGGCCCACCTGGGCTCCGCAGGCCAGGGCCAGGGCCTGGTGCCCGAGACAGACACCCAGAAGGGGGGTCTCGGGGAGGAGGTCGGACGCCAGGAGGGAGAGCCCCGAGGCTCGTGGATGCCCGGGCCCGGGAGACAAGACCACTCGCTCGGGCTGAAGCCGCTGCAGCTCTGGCCCGGACAGAGCGTCGTTCCTGACCACTTGCAGGTCGGTCTCCGGGCCCGAGGTGGAGAGCAGGAGTTGGTATAAATTAAACGTAAATGAGTCGTAATTGTCTATTAAAAGTATCAACAGGAGCCCCAGCATGAATCCAAGGCTTCGTCCGTCTGGTTGAGAAAGCTAACGAGTTGAAGTGTTATGTTATCGGCCAATACGATGTTGTTTGAGTGTAATTTAATGTGCGTCTTCGTGATGCTCACGAATCCACCCTCTTGCAGCGCCTGCAGCGCTCCGAGCGTGCCCTCCCTCCAGGCCGGGGAGAAGCGCCGGTCAAGATCGGCGAGCGAGAGGCCCTGTTTCGTCCGCAGGCCCACCGCCAGGCACTCGATGAGCCGTGCCATGGGCTGAAGCCGCTCGACTCTGTGCCGGACCGACTGCCCACTGGCTGTGGCTTCGAGGTATTGGCTCACGTCGGGAGTGTTCGACCAACGCAGCGTGCCCAGGGAGCTGGAGGCCCCGGGCCCCAGCCCCAGGTAGTCCTGGTTGAGCCAGTAAGCCGAGTTGTGTCGACTGGCGTGGCCGGGCAGGGCGAAGTTCGAGACCTCGTATCGGTCGAGGCCGGCGCGGACGATCTGCTCCGACCAGAGGGTGTCGTAGTCGAGGGACAGCTCGGGGTCGGCGGTGACCCGGTGGCCCTGGTCTTGGAGCGCGTGAAGGGGCGTGCCTGGCTCAATGGTCAGGCCATAGACCGACAGGTGGGGCGGTCCGAACTGCAGCAGCTGGTTGGTGTCGCTCTGCACGTGATCCGTGGTCTGGTCTCGCCAGCCCACCAGCAGGTCGGCGGACCAGCTGCCGGTCCACGACGCCGCGATGAGGCCGAGTGCTCGCCTGGCGTCGTCGCCGTCATGATGGCGGGCGAGCTGGCGCAGGGTCTCGCTCTCAAACGTCTGCACTCCCAACGACAGTCGGGTGATGCCAAGGTCACTCCAGGCAGCCAACGCGTCGGTGTCGACGTTGAGCGGGTTGACCTCCAAGGTGACCTCGGCGTCTTGCGCGATCGGTGTCTGTCGTCTGATGCCGTTGAGCAATGTGGCGAGCGTGGCGGGCGTCAACAGGCTCGGCGTGCCCCCGCCAAGATAGACCGTATCCCAGGGGCCTGCGGTCTGGTGGCGCTGCCACTCGGCAAGCAGCGCCGTGACCAGGCTGTCGTGTTCGCCCGGTCGATCGAACACCGTCGTAAACGCACAGTACGTGCAGCGGTCCCGACAGTAGGGAACGTGCACGTACAGGTTGCGCAGCGGGCCTCTCGGGCCACGGTCGACAAGTGTCTGCAAGGAGCTCCAGCTTCTAGACCGGCTCCTCCTCGGACATGGACATCAGGAGTTTCCTGAGCGCCTCGTTTTGAATCTGGCGAACCCGTTCGCGAGTCAATCCGAGAATGGCACCGATCTGTTTCAGCGTCATGGGTTGATCGTCGTCGAGTCCAAACCGCAGGCGGAGAATACGCCGGGGCCTGTCCTCGAGCGTGTCGAGCAGGTCCATCATGCGCGTCAGCTCCGTAGATTGCAGGAGTTCGTCGCCAGGATCCGGACAGTTCGCATCCACGATGATGTCAGAGAGGTCGCCAGACTCTTCATCACAGGAGAAAGACTGGGTGTAACGAGAGGCCGTGCGCAGGGCTCCGCGAACGTTGCGCGCGCTGTCGCAGTTGATGTCCATGTGCGCGGCGATCTCTTCGCTGGTGGGTTCGCGGCCCAGTTCCAGCAGCAACAGCTCGGTGGTCCTGTTCCACTTGTTCATCAGCTCGACCATGTACGACGGGATGCGCACGGTCTTCACGGTGTTCGTCAACGCCCGCCGGATCGACTGCTTGATCCACCAGGTGGCGTAGGTCGAAAAGCGGCAGTTCGCGTTGGGGTCGAACTTCTCCACGGCACGGAGTAGCCCCACGTTGCCTTCCTCGATGAGGTCGAGCAGGGTCAGGCCCCGACGGGCGTATCGCTTGGCGATGCTGACCACCAGGCGCAGGTTCGCCAAGGCGAAGTGGTCCCGAGCCTGACTGGACCCGGACTGAACCTCCCTGGCCAGGTCTTTTTCTTGGTCGGCCGTCAGGAGCTGCACCTGATTGATCTCCTTGAGGTAGATCTCAATGGTGCGGTCAGAGGCTGCGGATCGTCTGCGTTCGGCCATGGTGGTCGCCGTGGGTGCAAAGGGGTGCTGGAGAGAGGTGAAACATCGGCAGCCGCCGCGGAGACCTTTACCGAAGCCCGGTTCGGGAGGGGCTTCGGGCCGAGGTTTGGCCTCTATGATAGGTTGGCTGACCAGCAGCGCCTGCACGCGTGTTCGTGGCGGGCTTGCCAGATCGGCCCCTCAGTTGACGGATCACAGGACGCCATATGACGCCGACTCCCACTCAAGACGCGATCCTCCGTGAGGAGGAGTTCGCGGGGCTGCTTCAGGACGCGTCCGCCGAGTTCGGTCAGTGCCTGGCGTCTGTCCAGGGAGATGCTCAGGGGTTCGACGAAATGGGCTTCATGTCCCGGTTGGTGGGGGCAGCGAACGCGTTCGAGACGTTTCTGGATGACCATGGAGCGCGGCAGAACCGGACTTTTGTCACCCTCGGAGAGGCGGTGGCGTCGGTCAGGGGCCTCGCTCGGGTGCGTGTCGACAATCTGCATCTGGTGTCGCGACTGCCCCGCTACAAGCTGCTCGAAGGCTGTTCCGAACTGGAGCAGGCGCTGGGGGAGGCAGAGGCTGTCCTCAGACGCTCTCTACAGGGCCTTGTTCGGGCCTTGAAGGAGGAGATGGGTCGCCTGGGCGTCACCTGGCCAGAGGCCCAGCCGAGCAAGGCGGGCCCGCTCTCACGGCAGCGCCAGCTTCCCCGAAACCTGGACACAGGCTTCGCGGTGGACGAAAGGGAGCACATCGCCGCCATCGGCTCGCGCTTTCTGTCAGTGGTCGCCGCCAGCAGGAACCTGGGCCTCGAGAGGCATCGCCGCATGGGCGATCTTCCGACCTATGTGTCGCATCATGCCACCGAGGAGCGTTGTCGCTGGTACCAATCAGCGGTTCACAACATTCAGTCCATGTACGACACCTACGTGTTGGGGACCGCGACAGAAGAGGAGCATCCCTGGCTTCATTTTCTTCGCGGGCACGCCACGGTGTCGTTTCATTTGCTGGAGATGGCGACCGAGCTCGTGCACTTCTATGAGCGGCATGAGAGCGACATCCGACATGAAGCCGCCAGGGAGGCCATTGCGCAGGTGGTGCCCAAGGGAGAGATCCTGGATGTCGCCATAAATACTTACCTTCACTATGCTTATGTCTTTGTTGAGGAGGCTTCCGAGCTCGCTGCAAAGGTCCTCACGACCTTTGTTTCGCAGCAGTCAGCCGACCTCGAGCTACCCGAGGGAGTTGTTCTGCACGCTCGTCCTCTGGCTCTGATCGTGCAGATCGCCAGGCACCATGGCTCCCCCATAGAAATCACCATCAACGGTGAGAGCTGCTCGGCCAACTCCCTGATGAGCCTGATCATGCTGGCTGGCAATCATCCGGACTGCCGAGTGCTCCATGCCAAGGGCGACGCTGCGGCACTGGAAGACCTGAAGCTTCTCTTCACTGCGGGTCTTGGCGAGGGAGGAAAGCTGCCTCCAGAGCTCGGCTATCTGAGCAGCGCGAGCTGAGGGACGGGCTGCTACCCGAGGCCTGGCTGACCAGGCTCTCTCGTGGGAGCGTGCGACGGCGAGGTGGTGGGTGGGCTCGCAGGGCTCCGTCCGAGAATGCTCCTTGCAAGCACTCCGCATCGCCGCTCTGTCATTCCGGCCCAGGTCTCTCTTCAATCATTGGTTTCTGGGGCGGGCTGCCAGGCTGAGGACCAAGCGGCTGCAGCCGAGGGAGGATCACGGTTCCCGATCTCGGGAGCTTGTCGTTCGAGGCCTCGGTTCTCAGTGCCTGGCTCCCCCGGTGCTCGGCGCAGTCACCTCCACGGCTCTCCTGCTCAGCGCTGGTGGGGCGCGTCCGAGGGCTGTCTCTTGGCGGCGCAGGGGCGCTGATCCCACAAGCCTCTCCTGCGACCGCCCCTCCGTGGCTGGCGTTGGATTCCAACGTTTGCGACCGCCCCACGGTCTCTGGCGGCAGATCCCAGGCGAGAGCCTCGCGAGAGAGGTCACTGGCGGCGAGAAGAGCCGTCCTTGGCTGAGGGTGAGCTGCTGAGGGCGCGAGCTGTCAACTGCCGTCATGTTTCACGTGGAACCACATTGAATCGCCCAGCGCACATCTCTACTTTGCTCTGGATTGGCGGCGCGAGCAGGCAAGCCCGGGCTGAGCAGGGCTTCAACGAGGTTTGGAGGGTTTCACGTGGAACAACGACTTGGCCGAGGCTTGGACAGCCTGATCTCCAGCACGGTGACAGCCGAGACACCGAAGGTTTCAGAGGTGGACCTGGACAAGATCCGCGTGAACCCCAAGCAGCCAAGGCAGAGCTGGAACGAGGACGGTCTTGAAGAGCTGGCCAACTCCATCAAGCTCCACGGTGTGATCCAGCCGATTCTGGTGCGGCGCTCGGGCGACCATTTCGATCTGATTGCTGGCGAGCGCCGATACAGAGCCTCCCGAATTGCTGGCCTGACGCACATTCCTGCTCACGAGACGGATGCCAAGGGAGTTCATTCCCTCGAGCTCGCCTTGATCGAGAACATCCAGCGTGAGGACTTGAACGCTCTGGATGAAGCCTCTGCCTACCGCCAGCTGCTGCTGCAAAGCCAGATGACTCATCAAGAGCTAGCTGAGAGGGTAGGCAAGAAGCGGGCGACCGTGAGCAACGCGCTACGGCTTCTGGACCTGCCGTCCGAGCTTCAAGCGCTCTTGACCGAGGGGCTGCTCTCTGCCGGTCAAGCCAGGGCTGTCTTGGGCTTGAAGGATAAGGGGCAGATGATCGAGCTCGCAGAGCAGGCATCCATCGAGGGATGGTCTGTTCGGGAGCTTGAGCGCCGGGTGCGCCAAGGAGCACCCAAGAAGCCGATCAAGAAGGTGAGCAGCGAGGCGAAGCCACTCTCAGAGATATCCAGATACGAGGAAGATCTGAGAAATATATACGGAACAAAGGTGAAGATCACCGAGGATGGAGAGCGCGGTGAAGTTCGCCTGGTGTTCTACTCGGCGAGTGATCGCGATCGCCTGCTGCACCACCTGCTCACCGGTGAAGCGGATCCCGCGCACTCATAGCGCGGGTCAGGGTTCGCTTGCAGAGCAGCACCAAGAAGAGCGGTGCCTGCAGCTGTCCTGCAGCCTCCGCCTCATGACGGCGAGTACGTCTTGAGGGCCTCTAGCAGCGCAGCCAACATGGGCGTGGTGGCGTGGTTCTTGTGCTTCTCCACAGACGCTGAGGCGACCTGCCGAGCCCGGTCGAGGTTCTCTCCGGCCTTGTAGAGCTCCATGGCCAGATAGAAGGAGCACCATGGCTCGACATCGCTGCCTTCGACTTCAGCTCTCGCGTCTTCGAGGGCCTCTACGGTGAAACCGGCCGCTCTGGCGTTGGCGAGGTGATCCCACTGAGCGGTCTCGGCTGCACTCATCTGCGCCTGAATGACCAGGAAGACGATGGCGACGACGCCGACCGCCAAGATGCCCTTAACCATTGGATTCATAGGGATCACCGCGTTTACAAGGTTTAAGTGACAGTTAGGTGTTGTTTAAAGGGACCTTAAAGCCCTCTGCCTTTGCGGAAGACAAGGACAGGGGTCCGCTCTCCGGAGAGGTGCGGGTGGTCCCAATGAAAGCCTCTGGGATTCTGGCCGCTTCTGATCACCACGGCAAGTCCCCAGTCCAACCGTCGGGAGCGGGCTGTGCGCGGAATGGTGGCCGACCGGGGCCGCCGGGTGTGCGGGTGGTGACCCCGCCTGAAGAGGCGAGGGGCTCGAGCAGCGGGGGGTGAGCGTGCCAGTTCGAGTTCGGCACACGTGCGGTCGGCTTCACGCGCGGGGGATGTCGTCAGCGTCCCACCGCCAAGAGCCCAACCCCCCAGCGTCATGTCATCAATGCTCCCGACTTGCGTCGTCGTTCTGCAACAGTGGGGTGTCGAGTTCGTGACTGGCTTCGGCGATGGGTTGTGGCATTCCGAGGTGGTGGGGGATGATCCCCCCCAGTTGCCGTTCGTCCCCAAGAAAGCAGGGCCACCCCAGGCCACCGACAGTCGGTGAAGCCGCGGATTGGCGGGCCCGCCCCGATCGCTGGAGTCCAAACCATGCTGTTGACGCCCCTGGCCGTCCTGGCCCTCTCGTCGCTGTTCATCGCAGAACCCGCCGATGACCCGGCGAGCCTGCTTCCCGCTGACACCCTGATCTACTTCGGGTCCACCAGCCTGCACGCCAACTGGGAGGCCTCCCAGAACACCGCCATGACGCGCATTCTGGCCGAGCCAGAGGTGCGGTCGTTCCTGCACCAGCCTCTTGGCGCTGCCAACTCGGTCATCGCCGCGGGCCTCGAGTTGCTCTCCAACGACATCGCTCAGGCCCAGGCCGCCGCGGCTGAGATGGGGATGGAGTCTGACATCTCCCTGGACGGCTTTGAGCTGAGCCTTGAGTCGACTGAGCCCCCCGTCGGTCAGCTCTTCTTCAGTCTGACTCACCTCGACATGCCGGGCATGAACGGCAACGAGCTCCCGGACATCGGACTGACCCTTGGTCTCGAGTTGCTCGACGACGGCATGGTCACTCAGCTCAAGGACCTGTGGGGGGCGATCCCCGTAGAGAGCAGCCAGGCCAGCCACGGTGGCGTCGACTATCTGAGCAAGCTCATCCCCGAAACGCCCCTGTCTGTGCACTTGGCCTTCATCGGCAGCCTGGCGGTGATCTCGCTCTCAGACACCACCATCAACGGCATGATTGATCGTCATCAGGGGGGCGGCGCCTCGCTGGCCACGTCGTCTGAGTACCAGGACATGCTCAGCGCCGCTGGCGGCCTGTTGCCCGGCGGCTCGTCGAGCATGATCCGCGTGGGCCCCATCGCCAACATCGCTCGCATGGGCATCGCCATGGGCATGCAGTCGGACCCGAGCGTCTCACCCGACGATCTGAAACTGATGCTCTCGGTCTTCGACAGCATCGGCTTCTCCGCCATCAAGATGGCCGGCGGCGTCTCGGCAGTGGGATCCGACGGCCTGGTCTACTCCACGTCGATCGTCTCCGTTGACGAGAATGCGCCGGGCCTCGTCGCTCAGCTGAGCCGCGGGGGCGAGCCTGTCGACCTCGGCCGGCTCGACGGCATTCCCGCCGATTGTCTCTCGGCAAGCGTGGCCTCGATCGGAACCCAAGCCGTCGACATCTACGACTTCGCCTGGAAGCTCTTCAAGGACAACGCTCCCGAAGAAGCAGAGATGGCCGAACAGCAACTGGCCGCAGTGCTTGGTGGCGTCGACCTGCGCAACGATCTGTTGGCCAACGTCACCGGCACCCTGACCACCTTCGCCAAGTCTGGTCAAGGCCTCATGGGCACGCCCGACAACATCTACAGCTTTGGTCTGAAAGACCCCGACAAATTCGTGTCGGCGCTGGGTTCGTTGCTCGACACGGCGAGCGCGCAGGTGGGCATGCCGCTCTCTCTGAAGGAGTCGACCCACGACGGTGCTCCGTACTACGAGATCGACCTGTCGGCCACCCCCGCAGGCATGATGGCGCAGCCCGCCTTCGCCATCCGCGACGGCGAGTTGATCCTGGGTACGAACAGCCGCGGCTTGAAGGGCTACCTGACGGGCGGCATCGGTGACGTCGAATCCCTGAGCAGCAACGAACGGTTCATGAAGTTCGTCAACGGCATGGCCGCCAAGGGCAACGTGGAGCAGTACGCATTCTCCGATCTTGCGGAGACGTTTGGCACGAGCTACGGCAGCCTGAAGGGCATGGCCATGATGTTCCCCATGGGCGACGAGATCCCCCTGGACATGGCCAAGCTGCCACCCACCGACTCCATCGCCCAGTATCTTGAGCAGTCGTACTCCGGCCTGTACTCCGCCCAGGGCGGCCTCAAGGTGAACCGCAGTGTGTCGCAGTTCCAGGTCGGCGACTTCTTGCCCTTGGCCCTCGCTGGCTGTGCCATCTACGCGGGCACCCAAGACCCCCGGTTGGCGCCAGCGTCCGTGGAGCCCACGATCAACCCCGAAGATCAGGCCCAGACGGATCTGCGCGAGCTGAAGGCCAGCATCACGGTCTACAAGATCAGCTCGGGGAGCTACCCGGAGTCGCTCGCAGATCTGATCGTGCCACTCGGCTCGGACTTTCCGCAGGGCGCGTACCCACACGGCGAGTTGCCCTCGGATCCCTGGGGCAACGGCTACAGCTTCGCCATGGAAATGCATCCCAAGAAGAAGCGCTTGATGCCCAAGCTCTGGAGCTTCGGTCCGAACGGCCTGGACGAGGCAGGCGCGGGCGACGACATCCTGAAGTTCTGAGCTGAGCCGTCGCCATCGAGGAGCGTTCGGCGCGCGACACTGTACGTACAGCCTGCTAGGCTCGGCCCGCCATGACTGAGCTGAGTCGACGACAAGAACTCAAGATCAACGTGTCCGCGCTGTTGGCGGACGGTCTGCATCGCGGGTTGACTGCGACCTACCGGACCCGCTTCCTCAGCGACTCCTACGCCAAACGTAGGGCTCGTGGGGAGCGGGTCCGGTGTATTTACGCCGCCTGGCACGAGACGCTGTGGCATGGCATCGGGGCCTTGCGCGGCGAAGGCGTGTGCACCGTGGTGAGCACCCACCGCGACGGCGAGATGATCGCCCGGATGATGGCTCGCCAGGGTTTTCGCCTGGCCCGGGGCTCGAGCACGCGGGGGGGCGCACAGGCCATGCGCGACGTGCTGCGTGTGTCGAAAGAGCAGGACGTCGACTTCTGCTTCACCATTGATGGCCCCAAGGGTCCGCGGCGAGAGGTGAAGGACGGCGTCTTGTTCACCGCCGCGATGACCGGCTTGCCCATCGTCCCCTACACGGCCATGGCCCAGAGTTGCTGGCGCCTGAACTCGTGGGACAGGTTGACCATCGGCAAGCCCTTCAGCCCGGTGGTGGTGCACTTCGGGGACGAGATCGAAGTGCCCCGGCGGGCTGCAAAAGAGGGTGGCTTCGAGGCTTACCGAGCGGTGGTCTCCGCCGCCTTGAAGCGCTCCGAAGAGACGGTCGAGGAGGCCATGCGCTCCGGCGAGCCACGCTGTTAGAATCGAACCCCCGAACTTGTTGGAGAGGTTCCGTGACCACCCCCGCAGCTGGCCTTGAACACTTCGCCGGTCGCGATCTCATCTCGATGCGTGATTTTCGCCGCGAAGAGCTGCTGGCGTTTCTCGACGAGGCGACGCGCTACGAAGGCTTCTCCGAACCGATCCTCGCCGGCAAGGTCATGGGCTCGCTGTTCTTCGAGCCGTCGACACGAACGCACCTGTCGTTCAACAGCGCCATGCAGCGCCTGGGCGGCTCATCGATCGGGTTCGCAGACGCGAAGGTCTCGTCGACGGCGAAGGGCGAGTCGCTCTCCGACACGATCAGGGTGGTGGAGAACTACTGCGATGTCGTGCTCATTCGCCACCCTCGCGAGGGGGCAGCCCGCCTGGCCGCTGAGAGCACATCGTTGCCGGTGATCAACGCCGGAGACGGCACGAATCAGCACCCGACCCAGACCCTGCTCGATCTCTACACCATTCGTCAGACACGGGGGCGCCTCGACAACCTCAAGATCGCGTTCATCGGCGACCTCAAGTACAGCCGCACGGTGCACTCACTGATCGAGACCCTGACCCACTTCGACAACGAGCTGTTTCTCGTGTCGCCCACTTCGCTGCGCATGCCTGCCAGCTTCATCGACGAACTCGACGACCGGGGCACGGTCTACACCGAAGACGAAGACTTCTTCTCCATCGCCTCAGACGTGGACATCATCTACACGACGCGCATCCAGCAGGAGCGATTCCCCGATCCGATCGAATACGAGAAGGTGAAGAACGCCTATCGCATCGACCGCGCAGCCATCGAGCGCATCGGCGGCAACGTCACGCTCATGCACCCCTTGCCCCGGCTCAACGAGATCAGCACCGACCTCGACGACTTCCCCGGATCGGCCTACTTCGATCAGGCGCGCAACGGCGTGACCGTGCGCAAGGCAGTGCTCTCTCTCTTGCTGGGACACACCCGTGGCTGATCCAAGATCTCACGAGCCCAGCATCCGGGTGACCGCCCTGCGCGAGGGCACGGTGATTGATCATCTGGTCGCCGGGACAGCACTGAAGGTCTTGTTCGTGCTGGGCATCGAGTTCGAAGGCGCCGTCACCATCGGGCTGAACCTCGACAGCGTGAAGATGGGCCGCAAGGACATGATCAAGATCGATCACCGCGAGGTCAGCCAGCAAGAGGTGGCAAAGATCGCGCTGATCTCTCCTCGAGCCAGGTTCTCGATTATTCGCGACTTCCAGGTGGTGAACAAGTTCACGCCGGAGCTGCCCAGGCTGATCGAAAACCTGATCGTCTGTCCCAACCCGTCGTGCATATCGAACGAGGAACGGGTCAAGACGAAGTTCGGAGTAGAGCGCTCCGACCCGGTCAAGGTGCGCTGCAACTACTGTGAGCGCACGCTGTCCGAGGAGGAGATCAAGCTGCTGTGACGACGGCTGAGAACATCGTCGTAGACGGCTACGACCTCTTGGCCGAGAAGGCCCGGGAGATGTTTCCCCCGCGGACGCTTGGTGACCGGTCGTTGCACCGCGGCAGCGCTCAGCTCGCGTTTGATGACAGGAGAGAAGCAGAGGCGACCGTTGGTGACGCCGACCCTGGCCGCCTGGCCTCTGGCATGTTCGTGGACACCCCTGCCGGGGTCTACATTGACCTGGCCCAAGGACAGGCCCTGCGGTTCGTCGATGAACAACACCCTCTCATCCGACAGAGCACCGCTGACACGCACACAGGTGTCGAGTTCGCCCGGTGCATCAGTCACCTGACCGAGCAGCGCCTGCAAGACATGGGTTCTTGCGAGACGGTTCTGTCCCCCGGTGGGGCGGCAGCCAGAGAGAGAGGGATCGCCCTCGCAGGCACTGCAGCCCAGCGCCGGTTCGTGAAGAAGTACGGGCCGAACACCTTGTCGCAAGTGATGGACGCTCTCGGCCTCCCGCAACAGAGTGAAGCCGGTGGTGACTCCACCGTCGCAGGCGCCCGGTCGCACAGCACACCCTTCATGCTTGCCGCCTGTGGCGACTCGTTCGCCGAATGCTCCCCAGATCTCTCAGCGGTTGCCACAGGTTCAGGGCCGTCGCTGGTGCACGTGCCCTTCGGCGGTGATCTTGAGAATCTAGAGGCCCTGTTCGACGATCGGCCAATCACGGAGCTCTTGCAGACTCCAGGCGCGCTGCAGCAGTCCCTGGCGGACGGTCGTGTGCCGAGCGACCTGTTCGCCGGATTCATCGTCGAGGTGTGCCAGGGCAAGGGGGGGCGGGGGATCGCCGACCGTGAGTGGCTGGGTGGCCTGGTCGCGGCTGCACGCCGCCGAGAAGCGCTGCTCTGCATCGACGAGATGCAGTCCTTCGGGCGCACGGGCCAGCTCTACGCGGTGGAACACACCCCCGTCTCCCCGGACATCCTGTGGGCTTCGCCGGCTGTTGACCTCGGCCTCACGGTCTGGCGCCAAGACCTGGCCTGCCCGGAGTTCTCCGAGGACAGCGAGGCCGGGTCCGAAACGGTGCCGCCGACGGCGATCCAGAAGGCCTGGGCTACGGTGCAGCTCCTGACCGAGCACAAAGAGCCAGCCTTCGAAGGACGCACCCTGCTCGAGAACTCCCGGATCAAGGGCGAGTACCTGCGCATGGGACTGGCCGAGCTCTCTGCGGCCCATCCCGAGATCTTGGCCCGGTTCTCCGGGCTGGGCTCTCTCTGGGGCCTGCAGGTCGAGCACCGGGACGAGGTTCTTGCCACAGCCAGGCGGATGGGCCTGCAGCTGACCGGATGCGGGCCAACTGCCGAGGTCTCATCCATCCGCCTGACCTTGCTTGCCGATGTACTGACTCACGAGGTCGATCAGCTCACAGCGGCTCTCGACCGGGTCTTGACCGCCGTTGAAGAGGCGCACCCCGACGAGTAGCTGCACCAGTCCTTCAGGTTCCCTTCCCCAGGGTTGCCGTAGAGGTTGCTAGGATCTTGGCTCCCCCAAGGCAGGAGACAGACCGTCCATGTGCGGGTTTATCGGCATCACAGGACTCTCGAACGGCAGCGTGGCCAGCAGGCTGGTCTCAGGCCTCATGGCCATCCAGCACCGCGGCCAAGACGCGGCGGGCGCGCTGACGTACGACGGCCGCTTTCACATGCACAAGGGCCGCGGTCTGGTGCGCGATGTCTTTGACGAGGCGAGCGTAGAGCGGCTGAGCGGCTCTACTGGCCTGGCTCACGTACGCTATCCCACCGTGGGCCTGGGCACCGCAGAGGACGCCCAGCCGTTCATGATCTCGTATCCGTTCGGCATCGGCATGGCCCACAACGGCAATGTCACGAACTTCGATGAGATCAAGGGCGAGATGTCGAGGCAGTCCCACTGGCACGTCAACACGTCGTGCGACCTCGAGGGCATCCTGAAGGTCTTCGGGGACGAGCTATCCCGGCAAGAGATCGAGGTGCTCAAGCCGGACAACGTCTTTGAGGCGGTGAAGGGCGTGTTCAACCGGGTCAAGGGCGCGTACTCGGTGGTGGGCATGGTCGCTGGCGAAGGCCTCTACGCCTTCCGTGACCCCTTTGGCATCAAGCCGATCATCGTGGGCAGCAGAACCGAAGACGACGGCAGCACGTCGTGGTGCGTTGCCTCCGAGAGCGTGTTGATGGACGTGCTCGACTACCACGGCACCTTTGATCTGGCAGCGGGCGAAGCGCTGTTCATTGACAACGACGGCAATGTGCATCGCCAGCAGATCGCTCACGAAGTCCACAGCCCTTGCCTGTTCGAGTGGGTCTACTTCGCTCGCCCCGACTCCTTTCTTGACCGGGTCAGCGTCTACAAGACCCGGCTGCGGCTGGGGGAGCTCATGGCGCCGCTCTTCGAGGCCACCGGCTGGGACGTCGACGTGATCATCCCCGTGCCCGAGTCGGCGACCACATCGGCCATGGCCATGGCCCGGGCGACGGGCCTGAAGTACCGCGAAGGCCTGGTGAAGAACCGCTACGTGGGCCGCACGTTCATCATGGCCAGCGATCAGGCGCGCAGAGAGTCCCTGCGACTCAAGCTCAACCCGATCCAGCTCGAGTTCGAGGGCAAGAACGTGCTCCTGGTTGACGACTCGATCGTGCGCGGCAACACCTCGAGACAGATCATCGAGATGGCCTGGCAGGCCGGGGCGAAGAAGGTCTACTTCGCATCGGTGTCTCCGCCCCTGCGCCACCCCTGCGTCTATGGCATCGACATGTCGACCCGCAACGAGTTCGTGGCCACAGGTCGGGACAACGACCAGATCGCCGCAGAGATCGGCGCGGACGGGGTCATCTACCAGACCCTCGAGAATCTGCAGCAGGCCGTGATGGAGGGCAACCCCGAGATCACCCAGACCTGCAGCGCCTGTTTCAGCGGCGAATACCCCACAGGCGATGTGGACGCAGACCGTTTGAGCGCCATCGAGAACGAGCGCCTGGTGACGTCGGCCCCAGAGCGACGGCTTTGACGATTCGGCCAAAATGGCGGCACGAGGCCGGCATCAACGCCTGACCATGGGTTTGGATGTGGCAATGGTGTGCTTGTGCAGCGAATCCACTTGCCAACTCCAGATCGTGGCCTAGAATTCCCGCCTGATTCCAAGCAGGGGGTGTCTGCTACCCCCGACCCAGTGGAGCTTCTCCGATGAAGAGCACGATGTTGTCACTGTTGAAGTTCGAGTGTGACAACGCCAAGTGCCTGCACGAGTGTTGGGTGAACCGCAACAACAACATGCTCACCCACTACAACGCGGACATGGCGGCCTTGCTGGATTGGATCTGCCCCGAGTGCAAAGAGGGCCGGCTGCGCTACGCTCCGGCCAACGCCCGGTTCGAGTACGAGCTGCGCAAGCACAAGAAGACCGACGGGCAGGACCGCAACCTGGGGGACAAGTTGCCAGGAGAGCAGGCTACGGGCAGCTGACGGCCGGGGCCTGCCTCTGGGCGGGGCCCCCACGACGAGGCAGGCCGGCAAGGCCGGAGACACGGCTGGACGAGGGCACGACGGGGCTCTGGAGAACCCAGAGGGCTGCTCTGCCCGAACCCGAAGCGACTCAGGCGCCGCTGTGAGCGTCGCCCGTGCGCAACGGAGGCTGTGCCCGGCTGGGCAGCGAGGCACCATTCGCCTGCGAAGCCTCGCTTGCTCCGCTCTCAAATGCGCCCTCGGTCCCATCAAAACGGAAGGACACCGAGAGGCAGCCCAGATCAAAGACCTCGTCTTGCTGGCCCTTGCTGTGGTGGACGGAGGGCTTGAGCGAGTAGTTGATGTGCCGGCCATCTCGTCTGCTGCGAATGACGCCTGCGACCCGCAGAATCGCCAGATGGTGGCTGACCTTGGGCTGATCGATCTGCAGCCGTTCCACCAGATCGGTGACGCAGTACTCGCCCGTGCTCAGAATCTGAAGGATGCGGATCCTGTTGACGTCCGAGATGGACTTCAGGGCCTGGGACATCTTGGTGGCTTGCACGGTGTCCATTGCGCCTCTCCTGTTTATTGCGGGGCATCACTCACGGGAGTGGGCCCGCAAGTATCGCCTGCCCGATCCGTCGGCATTCTGGCCCACTCCGCTGATGACCGAATCGGGGAAATCGCAAATTCCCGCCTCAACCGCTCATTGTGCGCGTAGATAGACCGTCTCTAGAGCCAAGCGTGATTGTGGCGCAACCTGGGACAAGAGAAATCGAGAACCCACAGGCAAGGTGCCTGGGCAGCCGATGAGAACAGGCCCCTCCCTGGCCATGGGCCGGGGATCACCAGGGGCGAGGCCAAGAGGCTATGATCCCGCACCCCGAACTCAGCCAGGAGCCCACCGACGTGACCGATGCCAGCCAAACCACTGGGCCGATTGTCATCGTCGGGGCCGGAATGGCCGGCCTGGGAGCGGCCGCGACCCTGGCCCGGGCCGGCAAGGACGTCGTGGTCCTGGAGCGCCATGACGAGGTCGGGGGGTTGGCCAGATCGGTCTCATTCGACGATCACGTCTTCGATGTGGGCCCTCACTACTTCTTTCTCGATGTCTCCGATGACGTGAACGAGCTGATCAAGAGCTCCATGTCCGCCGAGGAGTGGCGTCCCATCGACTTCAAGATCGGGGCCAAGATTGGCCGCCAGACCCTGCCCTGGCCGCCTTCGGCCACCGGAGCCCTGAAGCTGCCGCCCACGGCCATCTACAGCTTCTTGAAGAACAGCATCCGCCGCACGATCCCCAAGACCTATGTGGCCGCTGACTACATGCGAGGCATGTTCGGCAAGAAGCTCTGGTCGGTCTTCCTGGGGCCCTACCTCACCAAGAAGGTGCCCATCGCTGGCGGTCCTCCGAAGTTGCACCGCGACTGGTGGAACCAGACCGCCCGCACGGTGCACAACGTGGCCGACGTGAAGCGGGACAAGGCTCTGCAGCTCGAGCCCGAACTCATCGAACGCTATCTCGACCGCTACCCCGCCGTGCGCCGCAAGATGGAGGCAGACAAGGCCGAGGCGCAGGACGGCAAGGTCGACGGCCAGAACCCCACCGGTTTGAACCGCTACTTCAAGATCTTCCAGGGCCTGATGCGCATGGCATTCAACAAGCAATACAAGAAGGTGCTCTACCCGCCGGGAGGCGTGGGCATGATCACCCAGCGGGTCGCCGAAGACTGCCGGAAGCGAGGTGTGCGCATCGAGCTGAACGCCGCAAACGTCGACCTGAAGTGTGAGGGCGACCACGTAGAAGCGGTCACCTGGGATGGAGGCGAGATCGTCAACCCCGAGGCCGTGATCTGGACCGGCTCCGTGCATCGGCTGTGCTCGCTCACGGGCATCGACCGCGAAGAGCTGCCCTTCATGACCATCTTGCTCGCGCTGATGAAGATGCGCCGGCCGCTCAAGCCAGGCGATGACCTCTACACCTACATCGCCGAGGACGACATGGCCTTCAACCGGGTGTACTACCCGAACCGCTCCGTGGCCGGGTTGTGCCCCGAGGGCAAGGACAGCCTGTGCGTCGAGGTCACCCGGGGGAACTTCGCCAACGAGTCCGACCGAGAAGAGCTGACCGAGAACATCAAGAACGGCCTGAGCCGCCTGGGTGTGTGCAAGCCGGACGACATCGAAGACATCCGGTACATGTTCGTGCCCGACAGCTACCCGGTGTACCCGCTCGACTATCGCGAGAAGCTCGATCGCATCTGGACCAAGCTGGACCGATTCGACAACCTCCGCTCGATCGGACGCTCTGGGCAGTTCTGGTACAACAACATGGCCCGTTCCATGCGCGTGGGCATGGAAGCCGCCCAAGACGTCCTCGGCACCTACGAGCCCTGACGCCCCCGAGCCAGAGCGCTGAGCAGAACGCGCCCATGACCGACAACATCATCATGGTCAGCGCCGATCGTTCCGTGGTCGCCGGTGAGCGCGGACCGTTCTACTACATGCTCGAGTCGTTCCACCGCCACTGGGATCGAGTCGACGTCATCGGCACGCGCCCCGACAAGGTCGAACACGACACGGTGTTCGGCAACGTCCATCTGCATCATCCCACCACGGGCAAGCTGCGCCAGGCGCAGTTCATCGCCAGGACGGGGCTGCGCTTGGCGAGCGAGCGGCCGTACACGGTGATCACCAGTCACGACTACAACCCGTTCTACAACGGCTTGGGTTCGTGGCGCATCTCACGGGCCACGGGCATTCCTTACGTGGCGGAGCTTCACCACGTGCCCGGGTTTCCCCGGCCTGCGTCGTTCCGCGAACGTATCGATGCACCCATGACCCGGCTGTATGCGTCGTGGGCCAAGAGCAGGTCGGCCGGCTTCCGAGTGGTCAACAACATCGAGTTGCCGCGCCTGCTCAAGAGCTGGGGCGTGCCAGATAAGGCCATCCATGTGCTGCCCTCGCTGTACCTGGATCGCGAGACGTTCTGCACAGCCTCGCCTCCTGGTGGCGAGCCCCGTCACGACTTCGCCTGCGACCTGCTCTTCGTGGGACGTCTGGTGCCGAACAAAGGCGTGCCTGCGATCCTTGAAGGGCTCGCTGAGTTGCAACGTCGGGGTCTGAGCGACCTGCGCTTGAGACTGGTCGGCCGTGGCCCCGAGCTTGCGGCGGTGAAGGCGTTCGCTGAACAGCATGGCGCGCAGGATCGCATCGAGCACATCGAGTGGGTGCCTGACGCTGCGGCCCTGGCCGAGGTCTATCGCCAGGCGCGGTTCCTGGTCTGCGCTTCCACAAGCGAGGGCGGCCCCAGGGTCGTGGCCGAGGCCATGGCTTGCGGGACACCGGTGGTGTCGACCGAGGTGGGCATCGTTCCTGAACTGATTCGACACGGCGACAACGGGCTGCTCTTTGATGGCAGCGGCAAGCACCTCGCCGACGTGCTGTTTCCCCTGCTGTCCGACCCACAGGCCGAGCAAGTCATGCGCTCAAGGTTGCGTCCTGAAGACCTCGACGGTTACGACGGCGACGCTGTCATCGCGAGACTTGCTGAGGGCCTCAAGCAGATCGCCGCGGCCGCCCGGGCGCAGTAGCCCGGACTTCTCTCCACCATCGTCGCGAGGGTCCAGACGTGCCCGCAGCAGATCGTGGTGAGAGGTCCGGGCCAGCCTCTTCGATCGCCCGCACTCTGCTCGGTGCGGCCGTCAGGGATCCGAGGCCTCTTCACGGGGCATGCCCCCCTCGGCCTCCAGACAGAGGAACGGCTTGCCATCGAGGGTCAGGCAGACGCCGCTGTCATCCACGGAGAGGTGCATCTCCTTCACGGCGTCAAAGCCATCGCCCACGGCGGCATCGCTCATCAGCGTGATCACGAGCCGTTCGACATTGCGTTCTACGTGTCGCGCACCGAGGCGCGGGTCATACCCGGTCAAGGCCACCAGTCCGGGCACGTCTGCGGTGTAGGTCAGCTGCTTGCCCCGCTCCTTCCAGCGCTCGACCTCCATGATCAGGAGGTGCTCGGCGATCTTGCGGATGTCTTCGTCGTCGAGCACCCGGAACGGCACGATCTCGTCGATGCGGTTGACGAACTCGCTGGGCAATACCCGCAGCAGATGATCCTGTACGGCGTCGCGCACGGGCACATCGTTGCCGTTATCACCGTTGTCGCCAGAACCGAAGCCGATGGGCTGCTTGCCGTGGATGGCGTACAGCTCTCGACCGATGTTGCTGGTCATGATGATCACGGTCTCTGAGAAGTCGATGAAGCGACCCTTGCTGTCCGTGAGGCGCCCGTCATCGAACACCTGCAGAAAGAGGTTGAGCACCCGGGGGTGGGCCTTCTCGATCTCGTCGAGCAGCACCACGCAGTGACCGAGCTCTGCCACGGGGCCGGTGAGCGCCCCGTCTTCTCCGTAGCCCACGTAACCGGGAGGGGCGCCAATGATGCGAGCCACAGAGTGGGGCTCCATGTACTCGCTCATGTCGAGGCGCACGAGGCGACTCTCGTCCTCGTACAGCGCGCGGGCGAGCGACCGGGCCATCTCGGTCTTGCCCACGCCAGAGGGCCCCAAGAACAGGAACACCCCGTCGGGACGCTCGGGCTTGCGGTCGAGATGAAGCTTGGCCAGGCGCACCCGGCGCCCCAGCACCGCAGCGGCGAGGTCTTGCCCAAGGACTCGCTTGGACAGCCGTGACTCGATCTCTCGCAGCTGCCGGCGGTCGTGGTGGCTGCGCGCCTCGCTCTCCTCGCTGAAGCACTTGTGCACGTGCACTTCAGTGACCTCATCTGCTGCCTCGGAGCGGGCCATGGCGCAGGCCTCGTCGAGCAGGCGAATGATGGACCCAGGAGGGTGGTACTCGGGGATCTCTTCAGAGAGGCACGCCGCGACCGCTGCCTCGAGCGCTTGCTCGGAGATCTTGACGTTGAAGTGCTTCTCAAGTCGAGGGCGATAGACCGTCGCCGCCTCGTTCAGTTCGCTGCGCTCAAGGGGAGACAAGGTCTTCACCGTGATCTGCGAGGTGAAGAAACTGTCCGTGCTGAACGACTTGTTGAACGCACCGGCCTCCACCGTGAGCAGCGCTCGCAGGTTGCCCTTGCTGATGTGCAGCTTGATCGTGTCGATCAGGTCTGACATCAATGGATAGCCTTGCTTGGCCACCAGCAGATGCAGGTCGTCGATGACCAGCACGCCCATGGGGTTCTGCTGGATGACCTCGAGAATCTGGTCGAGGAGGTTGTGTAGATCCTGGCCCCTGTGGCTCTGGCTCACCAGGTCGAGCAGCTTGAGCTGGTAGAACGTGAAGCCTTGCAGTGCAGGGATGTCGCCGCGGGTTGCGGCCGCCGCGAGCCCGCGCACGAAGGCGGTCTTGCCAGATCCAGCGCTGCCCACGAGCAACGCCGCCGGTTGGTGAAAGCGCAGCAGGATGCGAGAGACCTGATCGGCCAGGTTCGCCCTTCCCACCATGGGCGGGTCATCGATGGCCTCTTCGCCCAGGTTGATGGTCAGGGGGACTTCGCCCAGGGTGGCGTCCTGTCCGGGGGCGGGGGGCTGGTGCGCAGCCTCTGGTGTCGCCTCGGGCTGGAGCTCGAACACGCCGCTCTCGGAGTTGCCCATGACCTGGTCGAGGGTGATCGTGTCGGGCGGCAAGACGTCCGGTTCGGTCCCTCGAGCGTAGGCCACAGCTCGAGTGATACGGGGAAGCTCGGAGAGCATCACTTCGACGAGAACGTCAGGCACGGTGTCGCCGCCCTGGATCTGGCGTAGCGCCTTGTGCAGGTCAGGTTGCATCCACAGCCGCTCATCGTTCTCGACGGGTTGGTAGCGCAGCATGTCCCGATCGTCGTAGAGCGCGTCCAGCAGCGCCTCGCGAAAAGCCGAGAGGCCAGGCATGAGCCGGGCCATCTCTTCGACGCCGTTCTCGGCGGCCACGACCATCAGGTGCTCGGGAGCGAGGACGTTGTGGTTCAGTCTCTGGGCCACATCGACCACGTCTTCGAGGAGAGTCGAGACGACCTCGTTCAGACCCTCCTTCTTGAAGTCTTCGACGAGAACGTACGCATCAGCAGGCTCAGGCATGATCGCTCCACTTGCGGCCACCGAACTCGGCGAGCAGCAGGTCATCCAGATGGTCGGCGTGGTGTGCCACAGAGGCGAGGGTCGCCCTGAACTGGCGCACGTCGAGAGACTCACCGAGCAGGTTGTGTTCAAGAAAGACGGTGTGATCGCGCACGTAGTACTTGCCGAAGATCGTGGTGTTGTTCAGTTCGATGAGTCGTCGGTAGAGCTCAGGGGTCGACTCGACCTCGACGATGATGGGCGCGATGAAACGCAGCAAGGTGCGCCCCTGGGTCCACTCGAGGGGGTGCAAGATGATGCGCGTGGCGTGGTAGGGCACTTCGTAGCGGTCGGCGACGCGCTGGAACTCTTTCACCGCGTTGCCCAGAAACTCCTCGGTCCGCTCCCTGAGCGTGACGAGTTCGCTGCTGGGTTCCGTGATGTCCAGGGTCGTTCTCCAAGGGGCGCATTCTAGCCTGATCCCGCCGCAGCTTGTCTGCAAGTGCTGCCACGGGAACTGTGGCCAGATCCGGTCTGCCTGGGCCTGGGCGCTGCGCTGACGAGAGCAGCCTGCGCAACGAGCGGCGCTCGCCACATGGCGGGAGGCCGTGGCTACTGGTTGAACCAGTCCTCCAGGGCATCGACGTTGTCCGCGTAGGTGTGACCCACCTCGGCCCAGTCGATGGGGGCCAGGGTGAGCTGGTCGAGCTTGAGCACGCCAGCGGGCCGGGAAACCTCTGCCCGGACGGGGATCTGTCCCGAATCACCCTCGGCGAGCATGCGCTCCACCTCGTGGGACAGCAGAAAGTCGATCAGCAGCCTGGCGGCCTCGGGGTGGGGCGCGCCCTTCACCAGGCAGACCGTGTTGGGGATGACCACGAGTCCGAATTCGCCCGGGCCTTGATCGGGCACGACCTGGGCCACGGGGAAGCCCTGGTCGATGGCAGCTTTCGCGTCATCCGTGTCGGTCCAGCCGAAGTCGAGGTTGCCGTCGCGAACGAGCCGCATGAGGTGGGCGTTGCCTGGTCCGAAGCGCACCCCGTTGTCGGTCAGCGCTTGCAGGTGACCAAAGGTGCGTTCGCTGCCCCAGGCGTTGAGCCAGACCGCGCCGTGGGCCGCTGTGGTGCCGGTGAGCGGACGGGCCATGCCGCTGTGCTCCCCGGCGCCGGGCTCGAGAAAGGCGTCGGTCGTGCGGGGGTAGTCGGCGGGATCCGGGTAGCGATCGGTGTTCACGATCAAGACCCGGGCCCGTGAGGCGAAGCCAGTCCACAGTCCCGAGGGGTCCTTGAACTGGTCGGGGATGTCGGCGGCAGCGGGGGAGATGTAGGGCTCGATGAGCGCAGGGCTGGCCTCCGCGAGCAGCACCGACTGGACCACCTCGTTGTTCCAGAAGACGTCGCAGCGAGGGTTGTTGGCCTCTTCCTGGATGCGCCGGCGGTGGCCGATCGACTTGGTGGCCTCGATGTCCGGCTGAAAGTCGACCCGCAACCCGGTGGCCGCTTCGAAAGCGCGAACGATGGGCTCAGAGTGGGACTGATCCACCGCGCAGTAGAGCACCACGTCGGCGGGGGGGCCTCCGCAGCCCGCGAGGGCGAGGGCGAGCGCGAGGGCGGAGAGGGTATGCAGAGGGCAGCGAGGCGTGGCCATGGACGTGTCTTTCTGGGGCGAGTCTGGGCAGCTCGGACGGATCGCCGCCCAGTCTAGCCCGCACGCCTTCGACGCAAACCCATGCCGTCCCGGACGGTCAGTCTTCCATGTGGGCCACGGCCCGCTCGTCGTTGAGCTTGATCTTCATGGCGATCTTCGAGGCGCCCTTGCCAGCCACCACCGTGGCCAGGCGCACGAAGCCCTTGGTGATCACCCGGCTGCTGAAGTCGAGGATGGGCACGGTCTTCAGGCCGGTCTTCGACTGGGCCTTGTAGTAGAGGGCGTTCTGCTCGGTCACCAGCCACTCGCTGTAGAGCATGTACATCCAGGTGAAGGGCCGGCAGAGCCAGCGCGAGCGGATGGCCTTCTGGGCGAGGGGTAGCAGCCAGCCATGCCTCACCACCAGGGGGAACCACTTGTGCAGGTTCTCGAAGTAGTGGCGGTTCTTGTGGGCGATCGACGTCGTGCGGTTGAACAGGGTGGGGAACTCGTCCCACTGGTCCGTGGAGACGCCCATCTCCTGGGTCATCTCGTTGATGTCGGTCATGGGGTAGGGCTGAAGCAGGCTGACCAGGGGATGGTCGACCTTGCACTCGATGTTGAGCTTCACCGTCTCGAAGTCGTCTTCGATGGTGGCGCCCGGTCCGCCGAGCATGTTCAGGCTGCCCAGGCGGATGCCGTGGCGCTTGATGTGCTCCGCCGCCCGCACCAGCTGCTTGCGCGTGGTGTTCTTGCGCATCACCGCGTTGCGCATGTGATCGTCTGCGGCCTCGAAGGCGATGCGCGCGTAGACGCAACCGGCCTTCTTGAGCAGCTGGATGTGCTTGTCCGTGACCATGTTGGCCATCAAGATCACATCGAACGGCAGGCCGATCTCGACTGGCCAGCGCTCGGCAAACTCGGCCAGCCACTTGTTGTTGATATTGAAGATGTCGTCGAGGAAGTGCACATAGGTCAGGGGGTACTTCTCGATGATCTGCTTCGCCTCTTCGATGACGTGGTCCACGGAGCGTCGGCGCACGTACTCGTTGTTGCTGAGCTTGTAGATCTTCGTCTTCCAGGCGTGATGGAAGCAGAAGCTGCAGTTCATCGGGCAACCGCGGTCGGTCTTGATGACCTTGCGCTCGCTGCCCTTGTAGAGGTCGGAGGCGTCGTAGACGAGCGTGCGGTCGCACCAGCCGATGCTGTCCAGGTCGGCCACCAGGGGCCGGGGCTCGTTCTTGTGGATCACGCCATCGGGAGCCTTGAACCAGATGTTGGGGATGTTGGTCAGGTCGCCGCCCTCTTCGACGCGGTTGACGAAGTCCACCAGGGCCTCTTCGCCCTCGCCTCGACAGATGGCCTCGAAGCCGTCCTCTTCGAGGAACTCAGGGACCACCGTGACGTGTGCCCCGCCAGCGATCGAGACCACCGAGGGCTTCATCTTCTTCACGATCTTGTTCAGTCCCGCGACGTGCACCTGCACGCCGGTGGTGAACGAGTAGCAGACGACGTCCGGGTCGAACTCCTTGAACCGGGCCGGGAAGCGGGGGTCCGGCACGAAGATCATCTTGGTTTCGTGCCCAGCGGCCTTGAGGGCGCCAGACAGGTACATCACACCCAGGGGTTCCTGGGCCTGGAAGGTCGACAAAAACAGGACACGCATGGGAGGGCAGTCTTCAGGGGTGCTCAAAGGGTGACAAGGTGATGAATATATCATCTTATCGCCATGCTGGCTGCCTCAGCTGAACGGTCTGCGCCCAGGGCCCCCAGCGAGGGGGCAGAGCCCTGCCTGGTCTCGTCGCCCCTCAGTCGTCCATATGGTTCATCAGCCGCTCGTCGTTGAGCGACATCTTCAGCCCGATCTTGGTGGCGTCCTTGCCGAAGATCGTGGTGAAGAGGCGAATGAAGCCCTTGGTGAAGATTCGTGAGGTGAAGTCGACCACCGAGAGGGTGCGGAAGCCCGTGCGTCCCTGAGCGTGGTTGTAGATGCGATTCTGCTCGGTGACGAGCCACTCACTGAACAGCATGTACATGACCAGATAGACCTTCGAGAACATCCGCGACTTGATGGCTCGACGGGCCATGGGCAGCAGCTTCGGGAAGCGCACCACGATGGGGAACCACTTGTGCAGGTTCTCGAAGTAGATGCGGTTGTTGTGGGCGATGGACGTGGTGCGGTTGAAGAGGGTGGGGAACTCCTCCCAGGTGTCCGTGGCCAGACCCATCTCTTTCGTCAGGTCGTTGATGTCGGTCATCGGGTACGGCTGCAGCAGGCTCGCCAACGGGTGGTCGACCTTGCACTCGATGTTGAGCTTGATCGTCTCGATGTCGTCTTCGATGGACGTGCCAGGACCACCGAGCATGTTCAGGCTGCCCAGGCGGATGCCGTGGTCCCTGATGAAGCCGGCGGCTCGCACCAGCTGCTTGCGCGTCGTGTTCTTCTTCATCACCGCGTTGCGCATGTGATCGTTGGCCGCCTCGAAGGCGATGCGCGCATAGATGCACCCGGCCTGCTTGAGCAGCCTGATGTGCTTCTCCGTGACCATGTTGGCCATGAGGATGGCATCAAACGGCAGCCCCACCTCTTTCGGCCAGCGCTCGGCGAACTCTTCGAGCCACTTGTTGTTGATGTTGAAGATGTCGTCGAGGAAGTGCACGTAGGTCAAGGGGTAGTCGGCCTTGATGCGCTTGGCCTCTTCGATCACGTGACCTACCGAACGCCGGCGCACGTACTCGTTGTTGGTCACCTTGTAGACCTTCTTCTTCCAGGCGTGGTGGAAGCAGAAGCTGCAGTTCATCGGGCAACCCCGATCGGTCTTGATGACCTTGCGCTCGCTGTCGGCGTAGAAGCTCGACGCCTCGTAGACAACCGAGCGGTCGCAGAACCCGAAGACCTCCAGGTCCTGCTCAAGGGGGCCTGGGGGGTTCTCGTGCAGCTTCCCGTCGGCGTCCTTGTAGTTGATGCTGGGGATGGTGGTCAGGTCGCCGCCAGCGGCCAGCCGGTTGACGAACTCGACGAAGGCGTACTCGCCGTCCCCCCGACAGATGGCATCGATGCCCTCTTCGGCCAGGAACTCAGGCACCACGGTCACGTGTGCGCCGCCGCAGACCGAGGTGACGTCTGGCAGCAAGGCCTTCACCTGCTTGTTCAAGCCCAGCACCATGGTGTGCAACCCGGTGGTGAACGAGTAGGCCACGACATCAGGGTTGTAGTCGGTGAGCTTCTGCTCGAACTCCTTGTCCGGCACGAAGATCATGCTCGTCTCGTGGCCAGCGCGCTTGAGAGCGCCGGAGAGGTACATGATTCCGAGGGGCTCCTGGGCCAGGAACGTCGAGAGGAAGAGGACTTTCATGAGGCTGCGTCTAGGTTGGTGGGGGTGATGAAGCGGGGGCGGGCGCAACGTTTCGCGCACCGGTAGCACTCTCGACCAACGAGCGCAGAAGACTCAACCTACCACCAGTCTTCGAGCACGGCGAGGTGCTACACCGCAACTCGCGCGCGGGATCAAATCATCTCTTTATGTGATGTTCATCCGAAGTTGTGCGCGCGCCAAAGCGATCGGCGACAGAGCCCGCGTAACCCACCAGCTCGACGTAGCCATGACCCTGCACTTCGCGACCGTCGAGTTGTCCGTCGAAACGGCACAAGCCCTCCCAGTAAGTGACACCAGTGGACTCGGTGATCAGCTCCTGATCTGCGACGGTCGCGCTGACCTGGAGCGCGAGCGGCGGGTCGAACACCTCAAGCACCCACGCACTCGGGTAGACCGCTCCGCTGTGAGGGCTGGCCCAGGTTTCGGTGGCCGTGATGGCGAATCCTTCCTGGCCGATGTGCTGCAGCTCGCCGCCCTCTCGCCGCAGGCTCAGCGAGCTGGTGCTGGCCGGGCTGCCGTCGTCTCGGCGCAGCTGGTAGGCCATGAGTTCTGTGCCGTCATCGAGCACGGTGGCGAACCAGTCCCAGCCGACCTGGTCTTCGCTGAGCGGCCCTGAGCCGAACTCATGGTCGAGCCATGCTCTGCCCTGCACATCGAGGGCTGGCTGCCCGTCGCGCAACAGCTGGCCCTGCGCGGCCACGGTGGGCAGGCTGTAGTACCAGGACGCTTGCCCTGGCCCGTGGCCTTTGACGCTCAGCCCGGGCTCTTCTCCGTGACGCAGCGTGGCGCTGGCTGTGAGGTCGAGGTCGAGCTGCAGCTGGGTGTGGCCCAGGTCGATGGACAGCGTGGCAGCTTGCCCCTCGCCACTCTCGTCCGTGAGCTGCTGATCGAAGAGGTGCACCGCGAGCTTGTGGGAGTCAGCGCCAGCCCAAGGGGGATAGGCCCGGGAGGCCGACTCGAAGAACGTCATGGTCCCGGCGGCCACATCGGTCAGCGCGCCATGAAAGAGGATCACCTCTCGGGCAGCCAGGGGTGAGCGCCCCGCGGGCACTTCGGCCACCAGGGCTCGCCGGAACCAGGTGGCCTGAAACCCGAACAGCTCGCCGCTCGGCCCGGACAACGGCCCGGTGAGATACCACCACTCGATCTGCGTCTCGGGATGGCTACCGTGATCTCCCGGCAACACGACCTCGCGCCCAGGCCCCGCCTGCACGAAGCCCTGATCCAGGACGCCGCCAGCAACGCCAGCGACAGCCGTGTCCGCTGCGTCTGCCGCGTCCGCCGAGTCTGCCGCGTCCGCCGAGCCTGCCGCGCCTGCCGAGCCTGCCGCGTCCGCCGAGCCCGCCGAGCCCGGGCCGCCCCTCACGTCTTTCGCGTCCAGCGTCGCCTCGGTCTGTTGTCCGGTCAGCGTCGCCGGAACGAAGCTGAGCCAGCTCGCCGCGGCGACGACGAGAGCGAGCCCCCTTCCCCCGCGACGTGGGAGTGCCTCTGTGGCCAAACGCTTCACGACCCCGGCTCCAGCAGTCGGGCCACCGCCAGCTTGCGGGCCATCATCCAGGGGACGCCTCCCGCAGCCAGGCCCGCCACCAGGGCCAAGGCCATGACCCCGCCGACGGCGGTCACGTCGATCTGCATGGGGAAGCTCCAGCCGAACGAGCGAATGTTGACGACGTCCACGAGAATCCAGGCCAGGGCGATGCCCGTGGGCAGGGCCGCCACACTGGCCACGGCCATGATGATCAGGGCTTCGAGAACCAGCAAGGCCGCCAGGGTCTGTTGCCGCGCGCCGAGAGCCCGCAGCACACCCAGCTCATGTCGTCGCTCCAGATGCAAGCAAAGCAAGGCCGTGAGAATGCCCACCAGGGCCAGCGCGGTCGAGATGGCCTGGAGCAGGTAGGTGATGGCGAACGTCTCGTCAAAGGCGCTGATCACATCGGCGCGCAGGCGTTGCACGGTGCGAAAGACAACGTCTGGATGCGCTGCAGAGAGGGCGGCCACGAGGGCTTCGCCGTCTGCGTCGGGATGCAACAAGAGGGCCGCGTTCTGCACGGGGGTCGCGCCGAAGTGTTCGATGAACGTGTCCTCGTCGAGCAGGGCGTAGCCTCGGTCGTAGGAGAAGTCCTGAAACACGCCGACCACGTCGACGGCCACGGTGCCTGCCCTGGTGAGCAGGGACAGGGTGTCTCCCGGGTGCAGGCCTGATTTGCGGGCCAGGGGTTCGCTCAGCAACGCGCCGCCCCGGCTCAGGCCTGCGAGCACGGCGGGCAGACCTTCGCCCTCGAGCAGGCGCATGGATCCTCTCTGGCGCACGCTGTCGAGGGACGCGCCACCCACGAAGAACGACCGCTCACCGTCGACCTGTTCGACGTTGCGCAACAGATCGAGGGCGGCGATTCCGGGCAACCGGGCCAGCTCGTCGAGCAGGGCTTGATCGAGGTGCGTCGTGGCAGGCGCCAGCTCGGCGAAGCGAGGTTTGACGTACACATCCGCGCCCAGCACGGCCTCGGACCAGCTGGCCACCTCGCTGCGAAATGAACCCACCATGATCACGATGGCGATGGTCATGGCCAGGGGCATGGCCAGGGCTCCTGCGGCCCCTCCCGTGCGGGCGAGTGACGCGCCGATCCGTCCCATGGCCAGGGCGGGCACGGTGCGACCGAGCCGTCGCGAAGTCAGCAGACCCAGGGCGCGAGGGAGTGCAGTGGCCGAGGCCAGCAGCAGGGCGATCACCGCCAACGCAGGCAAGACCACGGCGCTGCCCTGAGGGATCAGCGCCAGCCCCCCGAGCACGAGCAGCAACAACGGCGTGCGAGGTCGCGGTGTGGGGTCATGAGGGACGGCTCCCGCCACGGCCACGGGCGCCGTCCGCGCTGCCGACCTGGCCGGGCCCCAGGTGGCGGCCACGCTGGCGACGGTCCCCAGGGCCAGGGCACCCAGGGTCACCGTGCCAGCCAGCTGGGGCTCAGGGACGCCGCCCAAGGGTCCGTAGATCGCCGACACAGTGCGGGCCACGTCGGCCACCAGGGCCGTGGCCAGCCAGCGTCCACCGAGCACGCCGAGGGCGCTGGCCAGCAGTCCCATGACACCGGCTTCGAGGAGCGTGGCGGTGAGCAGGTCACGGGCGCTGCAACCGAGACAGCGCAGCCGACCGAGCAACGGGCGCCTGCGGGTCACGGCAAACTGGGCCATGTTGAAGGCCACGAAAGAACCCACGAGCACGGCGAGAAACCCGAGGCAGAGCAGGTTCATGCGAAACGCGCTGGTCATGCTGTCCGCGCGCTCACCTCGACGTCGAGCGGGTTCAACGCTCTCGCCGGGCAGCAGGGACAGCTCGCCCCGATCACTGGCCATGACCAGATCGAAGCGCAGCACGCGACCGCCCAGCCCGAGAATCTCCTGAGCGCTGGCGATGTCCGCCAACATGAGCGGTGGATTGGCTGCGGCCAGCCTTGGTGCGTCCAGAGCCAAGACAGAGAGCTCTCGTGGTCCCGCGGGCCCGCGCACGGTGAGTCTCTCGCCGTCGGCCAGGCCCAGTTGAGCCAGGGTCTCGCTGTGCATCGCGACCAGCCCGGGCTCGAGCATGAGTCGCTCGAAGAGACGCCCGTCGGCGGCGCTGCCCAGGGCCTCGCTGTCGAGCTGAAGGAACGGTGCGGCGAGGAAGGGGTCGATGCCCACCAGTCGCAGCGACGTGGGCGCGGGTCGTTGCTCGCCAGGGGGCACGATCACCGTGGTGGCCACCACCGGATGGACGTCGATCACGGCGGGGTCGGCCCGCAGGGAGGCCAGCCGAGCAGCGGGCAAGGGCTCGACGCCCACCAGCTGATGGGTGGCCACGCCCGTGAGGCCGACGAAGGTGTCCTGAAAGCGGTGCAACGCGGCCTGGCTGGCCAGATGAATGGCGACGATCACCGACACGCCCACCGCCAGGCCCGTGAGGGTCGCAAAGGTCTGCAGCTTGTGGGCCCGAGCGTCGGCGAGCAGGACGGACAGGCAGGTGAGCCACCGTCGGGCGGCCGGGCTGCCTTGCGTGGTGACCGGCTGCGGGCCCGGGGTCATGGGTTGCCCACGACCCGGCCATCCACCAGGCGAATCTCCCGGTCGGAGGCTGCCGTCACCGCGGGGTCGTGGGTGGCCACGATCACCGCCACGCCTCGTTCGTGCCCGAGGCTGGCCAGCAGCTCGATGACCTCGGCGCCGGCCACGTGGTCGAGGTTGCCCGTGGGTTCATCGGCCAGGACCAGCGCCGGGCGGTTGATCAGCGCACGGGCCACGGCCACCCGCTGTCGTTGTCCCCCGGAGAGCGTGTCGGGAGAGCGATCGACCAGCTCGGCAACTCCCACCCGCTCGGCGAGCTGCAAGGCCTGGCCTCGGGCCTCGTCTGCAGGGCGACCGCCGAGTCGAGAGGGCAGGGCGATGTTGTCGAGCACCGACAGGGACGACATCAGATGAAAGAACTGGAACACGAAGCCGAGTCGTTGATTGCGAAACGTCGAGGCTCCGTGATCGTCGAGAGCAGACAGGTCTTGTCCGCCCACAAAGACCTTGCCTGAGCAGGCTGTGTCCATGGCCCCGAGCAGGTGCAGCAGGGTCGACTTGCCCGAGCCGCTGGGGCCCGTGAGGGCGACCGCTTCGCCGGGAGAGACGCGCAGGTTGATCTGGGTCAGCGCGGCGGTCGCGTTCGATCCGCGACCGTAGGTCTTGTGCACGTCGTCGCAGCGCACCACGACGTCACGATCGCGCGCGCCGCCGTTGCCATCGCTGGCATTGCTGGCATTGCTG